>Ga0210033_1002342_pt1 | contig 16268 bp, 19 predicted proteins | sample CryGeymeta201501_FD_185465 | JGI IMG/M metagenome (GOLD analysis project Ga0210033, IMG submission 185465) | Groundwater microbial communities from Crystal Geyser aquifers in Utah, USA - Crystal Geyser metaG 2015-01 (SPAdes) (version 2) | ecosystem: Environmental > Aquatic > Deep subsurface >... | reverse complement strand
GCAAAGTATGGTATTGATTTCCACTATTATCGCTGAATAGCCCGATCATCACTTTACTCCTCAAAGGAGTGGCCGATTTGGATCTGAATCTCCTAACTACCGCCGCTTTCATCATTAAAACATAACGAAATAGAAGTAGCTTTGTGGGGGTTGTGCAAAGGTCTCATTTAATTTGTGATAAACTATTAGGCTGTTTGGCATTGTTTTTGCATTTCTGCGGTCTCTCATAGAGTCCTCCAATATATTTTTTGAGGATACATCAGTGAGTAGTCACGTTTAAGTCAGCGCTTATGGGAAGGAGGCTCTTGATTAAATTTGATCAGGAGTGGTTCTATCTGACCAGTCACATAGAACCACTCCATTAAAAACTTTAAGGAGAATTAGTGATGGTTAAAAAAATATTTCTTATAATTGTTGGGACTGCTGTTTCACTATTGTTGATATCCTCTGCCTCTATGGCCTTAACGGGAGGCCCGGATGGCTTCGGGTATGAATTTTATGATAGCAGTGAAGGTGATGTTCCCCCATTTTCTTGGATAGATATATCGGAAAGTGGTTCACTACTTGGCCTTAATGATGATCAAGTTGCCGGACCCATTCCCATTGGGTTCACCTTCAAGTTTTATGGTCATAACTATACCCAGGTGTATGTTTCCAGTAATGGGTTTATCTCTTTTAACAGTGGCTCTGGTAATGGCTGTTGCAGCGGAGATTCCCTTCCCACACCGGGGGGAGATGCTGATAATATTATTGCAGCATTCTGGGACAATCTTGATCCATCTGGATGAACTTGTACGGTTCATTATGAGACCCGTGGGGTCTCTCCAAATAGGATGTTTATTGTGGAGTTTTCAAATATCCCTTTTTCAGCCATAGGCTCAATTAAAAATTATTTCCAGATAATCCTTTACGAGGGCAGCAATCACATCCTGGTGAACTATCTGGATGTTACTTCTCGCGGCTCAGGAAACACAACCGCAGGCATTGAAAATCTCAATGGTACTACAGGTCTTCAGTACAGCCGGATGGACACTCCAGGTCGATATACAAACCGTTACGTTCGGTATGTCCCACCCAGCGAGAATGGTACCCGGGCCCTATACTTTCCTCACGTTGACAGTGGTGGAAACACTTGGGAGACAGAAATTGGTGTCATCAATAAGAGCGAACAAGAACTAAACGGGATATTCAAGGCATATAATGATAACGGAGAATCTGTGTCCTCTAATATCGCTGTTACCCTGCCACCTAAAGGAAGACGAGAAATTACTATTGGCAATGAATTTATGAATCCTGGTGATATTGGCTATATTATCTTTGAGTCAGATTCAGAAAGTCTTGCCGGATATACAAAGTTTTACCAAGAAGGAGTTTATAGAGCGGCAATCCCTGCGGTAAAAGTGGTAAACGCTTCGGACATCTATATCTCACACATAGACTCGATCGCTTACTGGTGGACCGGGATAAGCCTGGTGAACACAACCTCAGCAGCGAAAGAACTGACCATTACCTTTAACGATGGACGGAGTGTCGCCTACACGCTTAATGCCAACGAGCACAAGGCCTTCACCATCGACAGCCTGTTCAATGACCAACCACAGCCGGACATTAAATCAGCGGTGATCACCAATGCGAGCGGCATTATTGGTCTGGAGATTTTTGGCAGCGCCGGCAGCGACAACCAGTTGGATGGGCTCCTCCTTACTGACAACACCGCCTCGACCATATACTACCCCCATGTGGCCAGTGATGCGTTGTGGTGGACCGGCATTGTGGCCTATAACCCATCGGATTCGGCTTGTACGATAACCATCACGCCCTATAGCGCCCAGGGGACCCCTCTTTTAGTATCAACCCTTCCCCTCGCGGGGAAGGGGAAATATATTGGCCTGGTTAGCAACCTTGGTCTTCCCGCTCAGACGGCGTGGTTCAAGATAGACTCCACGCGGCCCCTCACCGGTTTTGAGCTTTTCAGCACCGTCGACGGCGACCAGCTTGCGGCCTATGCAGAGAAGAGCGGAGCCGGTGCGAAGGAGGGTGTTTTTGCCAAAATCGAGAAAAGCGGCTGGACAGGTATTGCCTTTGTCAACATCGAGAACGCGCCTGCTGATGTAACCATGACTGCTTACAATGACACCGGCAGCGTAATCGCCACCCAGACGCTAAATATAAGTTCTTATGAAAAAGTAGTGGGTATGGCTCCTTATCTATTTTCTCAAGACATAAGCGCCGCCACTTATATTGGTTACTCATCGGACAAAAATCTTGTTGGCTTTCAGATTAACGCTTCTTCTGACAATATGATGCTGGATGCCTTACCAGGGATGTAATATGTTGAAAAGGAACCCCTTAACATTTGTTCCTATATATCTTTACATCGGTTTGATAACAGTTACCCTTTTGTTCACTTTGGCTGAGGTATGCCTTGCTGCCGGTGCTTGAGGTTGTGCAACGGTTTCAGGTGGAGGCCCGAGTTCAATAAGCGCTGCTCAATTTGATCCTAACCAGACACGTGGGGTAATCGGGGCACGCAATGTCTCCATGAGTTCATATTATTTAGGAGGAGATTCCCCTGAGACCATTTCTTCTCTAATGTTGGGGGTCACTGAAAAAATTGAACTCGCTATGACACAATATTACCAGCGACATGGGTGGACTGGGTCACTCAGGTATGAGGTGAATCAGGCAGGCAATGCCTGGTGGCATCCTACCACAATTCTTGCTGTTCACGATATAGGAAGTCCCGATCTTACTGATATCTCAGTAGCAGGCATCAAACGCTATCCCCTTCCATATATTGGAGAAACAATATTTCACGCCGGGATTTTAAAGGAAACCAGGTCAGGCGGAACCATAAGAGGCTTTGGAGGTGCTTCAAAACTGTTTGCCAAATACTTTGACTTTTCAATAATTCATGACGGCTATGACAACCACCTTATCTTAGGCTCCAGCTACAAAGGATTCAGAGTAAGCTTGATAGCCTATGAAATGGAACACTTTAGCGCAGGATTGTCATTCCAATTCAAATTTTAGTAATACCAATTCTAAATCAAAGATGATATCGAGGCGGCAAGGAGGAGGCGACGAGACGTATTATACATACGTTGAGGAAGCCGACGACGCTGCTAACAAAGATAGCGCTTTGATTTAGAATTGGTATAAGGGGAGATCATAGCCTCATCCATAGGGCAAGATGATAGGCAACAATCCCTCCCAGGAAAGAGAGGGCGAGCATCAGCCCAAAAGCGGCAGTCAACCATTTCCAGTTTCCCATCTCCTGCCTCATGACGGTCATAGTTGCTGCGCAGGGGATAATGAGCATCAGCACAACCAGGAAGGAAAGCGCCGAGGCGGGACTCATCACTCCGGGCAGGACGTGGATCAATCCCTCTTCGCCCACACCATAGAGAACACCAAGGGTGGCAATGGCGTTTTCTTTTGCCACCGTGCTTGTAAGTAAAGCGGTTATCATCTTCCAATCAAGCCCCAGCGGTTTACCGACAGGCTCCAGAAAGCGTCCCATCCATGAAAGTACGCTGTTTTCTACATTTCCATACGGCAGCCAGGACAATAACCATATCAAGATGGAAACGGTGAAGATTACAGTTCCTGCCCTTTTTACAAAGGCAATAGTCCTCATCCAGATAACGGTCCCGATCGTCCTTGGATTAGGTTTGTGATAGAGGGGAAGTTCCATGATGAAGGGCATCGGTTCATCCCGCAGGAAGAAAGTATGTGCCAGCATACCTGTCGCGCCCAGGACAAGGATGTTCATAGTCAGCAATGACCAGGAAATAAGGGCTGCACTGTCTGCAAATATCGCTGCGGCAACAAAAGTAAGGACGGCAAGCCGGGCTGTGCAGGGGATGAAAGGAGAGAGGAATATGGTCAGCAATCTGGCTTTTTTTGATTCCACGACCCTCGCCCCGAGGACGGCGGGCACATTGCATCCGAAACCGAGGCACAGGGGGATAAAACTCTTTCCGTGAAGTCCTATGAGGTGCATGAATCTGTCCATTACGAATGCCGCTCTTGCCATATAGCCGACATCCTCCAGAATGGCCATGACGGCAAAAAATATCAGAAGGATGGGGAGAAAAGTCAAAACGGATCCGACGCCACCGATCATACCGTCCGTGATGAGTTTCCTCGTCCAGAGGGGGACCGTGGCAAGGGCCGGTCCCATCCAGCCGGTAAGGGCGCTGAGCAATATTTCGAGAGATTTCTGTAAGGGGGCGCCTATCCTGTAGGTGAGGGAGAAGACGAGGGCAATGACCCCGAGAAGGATCGGGATACCGAAAAGGGGACGGGTAAGGACGTGATCAATACGGTCGGTGATAGTAACCTGTCCTAATTTGAACCTCGAAATGGCAGCCCTGGTAATCTCCTCTATCCAGTCGTATCTCCCACCGACCACGGCATGTAGGGAATCCTCGTGTTTGATGAGAAGCGATTGTATCTCGTTCCAGATAGGGGTTGGTACAAGCCCCTGCATCGTTCCTGAAATTTCAGGGTCTCCTTCCATGAGTTTGGTTGCCACCCATTGAACGGTATAGGGGGGATGGATATATTTTTCTGTCAGTCCCATGAGTTTGAGGAAAACTTCCCGGTGGTCCCTGGCAACTTCGGGAATCCTTGGTTTGTACGGCACTTCTTTGTGGCTGACGGCGATGATCTGAGAGACGACATCCTTTATGCCCCTGTTTTTCGTGGCCACCATGGGGACAACCGGTATCCCTAAAGACTTCTGGATGGCCTTTATATCAATCTGAATTCCCTGGCCTTCCGCCACATCTATCATATTGATGGCAACGATAACGGGAGGGCCTAAAAGCAGCAACTCGGCGAGGAGGTAGAGGCTTCTTTCGAGCGCCGCTGCGTTTACCAGCAGGACAATAACGTCGGGATTGGCACTGATGATGAAATCCCTTGCAACCCTCTCCTCTTCCGAGAAAGCGGTAAGACTGTATGTGCCGGGAAGGTCCACAATCCGCATCTTCACACCCTCGGAAATAAGGGTGCCTTCTTTCTTCTCTACCGTCTTTCCCGGCCAGTTGCCCACATGTTGAGATAATCCGGTGAGAATGTTGAACACTGTTGACTTACCCACATTGGGCTGACCGGCGAGGGCAACGAGGATCCCTCTGTCGTCCCTTGCCTGGCTGATTTCGCTTGGTTGGCTCCTGTACACGAGGATTTTTGCGGCTTCTCCCCTTCCCAAGCCTACCCTTGTATCGGTAACCTGGACAATGACCAGGCCTCCAATGTTCTGGAGAACTTTAATTTTCGTGTTTACCACAATTCCCATGCCGGCCAGCCTCATTGTCAGGGCTTTCCCCGCGGAGATGGCGTGGATAATCCCCTCTTCGCTCCCTTTCATGGATGTAACCGCAACCAATTCACTATCCATTTTTCCGTTTATCTTTCCTTCGTGCATATTATGACTTATGACTTATCATGATTATCCTGTAACGGTTATTGGGAGAAGATTACACAGAAACAAGAGGGCCGTTTACCCGTGATATTTTGATTCAGTTGACCAACTTGGCGGCAATAGCAGCGACATGTCTCCCTTGAAATCGAGCGGCGCCCAGTTCGATTTCGCTGGGTATCCGCGCCCCTGTGCTTCCGGCGATTGTCGAGGCCCCATAGGGTGTCCCTCCGCTGACCTCATCGGTCTGCATCAGACCGGCAAAGGTATAAGGCAGACCCACTACAACCATCCCGTGATGGAGAAGGGAGATGTGAAAACTGAGGATCGTTGATTCCTGTCCGCCATGCTGCGTGCCGGAACTTGTAAAGACGCTTCCCACTTTGCCGACAAGCGCTCCTTTGGTCCAAAGTCCGCCGGTTGCATCGAGAAACTGCCGCATCTGTCCGCACATGTTTCCGAAACGTGTCGGTGTACCAAAGATAATAGCATCTGCTGCAGCCAAATCCTGTACATTGGCTATGGGGACATGGGCAAATATCTTTTGAGTCTCCAGTGCCCCCATTTTCTGGAGAACCTCTTCCGGAAGGGTTTCCGGGACACGACGCAGCAGGGACTCCGCGCCTTTTACATCTTGAACCCCTTCCGCGACTGCCTCAGCCATGCGATGGACATGGCCATACATGGAATAATAAACGATTAAAACCCTCATCTTTTTTCCCTCCTGACATTTCCTGTGAGTTGTTACAAAGTGATCTCCATCCCCGGGTAAGCGGCAAAACATTCTAAAGAAACATTACGTTCCTTGATGATTTTCCGGCAATCTGCGAGAATCTCATCCAGGGATTGATCGGTTCTGTCCTGATCATGATGAAATAAGCCCAGTTTCTTTACCCTGGCATCGAGGGCTAACCGCAAGGCATCTTTATACACAGAGTGTCCCCAAGTTTTCGTTTCCCTGTATTCTTCCTCCCTGTACTCCGCATCGTGTATGAGCAGATCGGCATTGGCAGAAAAGTCAAGATAATCCTGATAATTGAGCCCCCCCGGGTGTTTGAACGTCAATTCATTATCTGTAAGAAAAACAAAAGACTTGCCATCTTCAATAAATTTATATCCCAGACCATGGTCAGGATGACTTAAGGGGATGGGAGTCACCGTTACTGATTTTAAGGAAAACAGATATTCATACGATTCATGATAGATGATCTCGGCTTTTATCTCTTCGAAATTGACAGGGAAATTAGGTGGAGACATAATGCGTGAAATCATATGTTTTATAGATGCCCGTGCAAATGGACAGCCGTACATGGTAATACGTGTTTCCTTTTCATAGATTGGTTTAAAAAATGGAAAACCCATAAGATGATCCCAATGGGCATGGGTAAAGATCATGGTATAATGGCGCCGGCCTTCGGCAAGGAGAGAGTTTCCCAATTTTCTGATACCCGTGCCGGCATCAATGATGATAATTTCGTCATCTTTTGTCCTCACTTCCATGCAAGTGGTATCTCCACCATATTTCAAGTATTCTTTGCCGGAAACAGGGATGGAACCCCTTGCCCCCCAGCAGCGAATGATCATCTTCTGTTCCTCGAATAATTAAAAATATACGCCCTTACCTGTTCCTCGATATTCCTTAGTCGGCAGTCTCTTGTCTGCCGGCGATGTCCCATGTTCACGGGAAGGAAGAATGACGACGGCGGTTGCAAGAATTGTGTCGTCTCCCCTCTGGTTGATACCATGGGCATCAATATCCACACAATACTCTCCATTTTCATCGGCGTATTTTTTGGTAACCTTGCCCCGGAACCATACGGCATCTGAAAGATAAACGAACTGACGGTATTGTGCTCGGCAGGATTTCAGCCAGCCTTCGTCACTCATCCAGTTGGTGATAAGGTTTGTCATCCAGCAGTGCCTTTGTATCCCGGCATCATAGGCATACCTGGCTCCTGCGCCTTTAGCGGCCGAGACTAAGTAGTGCACACCGTACACCGGTTCCCATGATCCCAGCACGGGGTCACGAAATGCCCAGGCCGGGTGTTTCTTATAGTTGCGCAGTTGAAGACCATGCGCTGCCAGTTGTACAGGGGTAGCGCCCACGCAATAGGCGATCATATCGGTTAATCCGAAAATTCCCTTCACCACAGGCTGTAGTTCATCACCCACATTCACGTCCTCCCACCAGCGGGTATTGGCGCCTCTTATCTCTTCCGCCAGACAATCCTCGTCTACCCTGGCCTGTTCGGGAGGAGTCCAGGGATGAGGCACCTGGATGTGATCATACTTTCCCTTTCCGTCAGAGGTCTGCTGTCTTGCCGTGTGCCTCTCGTATCTGACGAGCATATTGTATCCCCGCGATACCAGTTCTCCTCTCTGATTCCAGTACTCAAATCTCTGATATTCGAAGACCGTCTTTCCCGCAAAACGGCTTGTCTTGACATCAAGGCCGACAAATTTGCACTTAGGGGTAATTTTGTCGTTCATATATACAGGCCTCAAGAACTCCCAGTCTGACGCCGAATGATCGGCGTGAATTCCTGGGAGTCCCTGCAATACCCAATGAGGGAAGACACTTGCCACCCAGCCGGGATGCGCTATCAATGCACCGTACCTGGTTTCTTTAGCGTATTCCTCATCCCGGTAGAGAGGATTGGCGTCACCTATTCCATTGACAAAATTTCTCAGGGCCTCGTAGGAGGCATTTTGATTAAAGATATTACTGATACGGAGCTCTAACCCAATCCTTTCCTCCCACTGGGTTATCCATTCATCCGTTAAGGTGCCCTCAGACAGCTGGGCTGCAGTTTCCTCAGATTTTTCCACCATATTTCCTTAATCTCCCTTCAAATACTTAATTCTGAAATGTGCGTATAGAGTTTAAAAAATCTCCTTCTTCCACGAGATAAGCCGCCAGAACCTTACCACAGTTGGTACACCTTCTTTCCCGAACAGCGCCGTTGGGTTTGCTTACAAGGCTCATCTTGGAAATCGTCTCGGTCTTACACCAGGGACATGTTATTTCTTTATCCATTTTTATCTTCCTCTCTTCTTAAAGTGTATAAAAAAGCTCTTTTTTATTATCCAATTCTCTTTTACTGTCAAGAGATTTTGTAAATTTTATTGTTTTTTCACCCCTAATAACTTATATTCTAAAAAAATAGCGAGGGAGAAATGTCGGACAAAAAAAAGGTAGCAGTTATGTTCTCCGGGGGTACTGATTCCACCTATGCCGCCTGGTCACAGATGTCCCATTACGATGAAATACGTCTCGTGACCTTTACAAGGCATGGTTTAAAAAAATTACAAAACCCGGAGGGAATCATTGAGCGCCTGCGGAAGGTATTTCCAGATAAGGAAATTATCTATGATCAGGTAAGCAACGAAGACATATACCAAAAAATGACCCCCCATGAGGAAAAATGGGAAACTCATCAGTTAGTGCTTAGCCAGGAAATAGGTCCGCTCTGGGAAGACTCGCATGGCCAGTGTTCAGGACGGGAAGCGTATGATGCTAAAAAAGTTACACTGTTTATGGCAAATGAATGTTTACAGTGTAAAATAGCAATGCATCTTGCGGCAATAAAATACTGTAGAGAAAATAATATTGCCCATCTTTGCGATGGCGGCAACGTTGAACAATTGGATGATGGTTCTCAGCTCGAAGAGGTGAAGGCTATTGCACGTGAAATTTTTGGCCGGTTTGGTATCCGCTATTTCTCGCCGGTATTGCATGTTTCTGCAGAAGAAAGGGGCAGGACCCTGTTTGAGGCGGGGATCACTGATCATTTAGACCATAAGCAGCTTGAAAAAGCCCACCAGATTCCATCGTCACAGATCCAGTGTACGGTGCCGTCATCTGTCCTATGGACGGTTTGTATATTCCCCTGGTTGGTGTACGACGGTCAATCCTGCAGCGAGTATGTTGAGATGTGTTGCAATTATTACAGGTATGAGATGGAAAGAGGTATAGAAATCATGGACTTGAAACCTTAGTCATCAGTCATACGTCTTTTGACTTACGACTTATGACTTGCAACTCAATAATTATATCATCCCCCTTCCGGGAAACTTTTTTGTAAGACAATCTGAGGGCGTCACCGATGATTTTGCTTCCCAGATCACCTACCGCCTCGATCCCCTTTCCTATGATTTTAGGAGCGATGACAATTATCACCCTGTCGGCCAGTTCCTCTTTTAAAGTAGAGGTGATAATTCCCGCCCCCCCTTCCACAAGAATCGAGGATATCTCTCTTTTCCCCAGTTCGGCAAAGAGTTTTTTCAGGTTTATGCGGCAGTTGTTGTCCTTGACGACCGTCAGTATTTCAATACCCATCTCCTCCAGGCGGGCACGTTTTTCAAAGCTGGCATGACAAATGGTGGCGATGATCGTCTTTGCCGTGTCCTGATTCTTAAGAATCCGCGCCTTTAGCGGGATGCGCAAGTGGGAATCAACGACGATCCTTACCGGATTTTTCCCCCTCACGAGGCGTACAGTCAGATCGGGGTCATCCTGGAGAACAGTACCGATACCGACTAAGATGCCATCATGGATACTTCTCAGTGTGTGGGCAAACCTGAGTGAAGCAGCGGAGCTGATCCATCGTGAATGACCAGCGCCGGTAGCGATCCTTCCGTCTAGAGTCTGGGCGAACTTGAGGGTCACAAAGGGCAGCCGGGTCTTGATGAACTTAAAAAACTTCTCGTTTTGCTGTTTGCATTCTTTTTCCAGGATGCCGACGGTCGTTTCAATGCCATGGTTTTTTAGGGCTTCGATGCCTTTGCCCGAGACAAGAGGATTCGGGTCAGAGGTTCCGATGACCACCCTGGCGGGCTTACAGGTGATAAGGGTTTCGACGCAGGGGGGAGTTCTGCCGTAATGGTTGCATGGCTCCAGAGTAACATAGATGGTTGCACCTTCCACCGCCTCTGAGGCATTGCGGATGGCATTGATTTCAGCGTGATTACCTCCGTATTTCTCGTGGTATCCTTCCCCAATGATCCGACCTCCCTTCACAATAACGGCACCGACCATGGGATTGGGACTTACCCACTTCTCCCCTCTTCTGGCAAGCCTCAAGGCACGTCGCATATAGAATTCGTCTACCAATATTTTACAACTTCCTTTCAGGGGTCAGAATCCAGAATCCGGAAGAAAATCATTTCCATTCTAACGAGGTAATTGCAAAAGTTCAATTCTGGTAGCCGCAGGCTTTAGCCTGCGTTTTGTCACATATTGAAAACAAAGAGAACACGCAAGCTAAAGTTTGCGGCTACATTTTAATTTCAAGACTTTTGCAATTGGCTCTAACTTTTAACTTATATGTGTGTATTATGCAATACAGGATTTTTATTGTTGATGGTTTTTGGAATATGCTGTAGAAATATCTCAAGATTATCTTATCGTGAAAGGGGATGGGCATGAAAGGAATCGTATTGGCCGGGGGACTGGGAAGCCGATTATATCCACTGACAAAAGTTACGAACAAACACCTTCTTCCAGTTTACAACGAGCCTATGATCTACTATTCCATCAGGACATTGGTAAATGCCGGTATTAGCGAGATCCTGATCGTAACCGGCGGCAACAACGCAGGGGACTTTCTCAAACTATTAGGTAATGGGAGTGACTTCGGTTTGAAGCACCTCAATTATACTTATCAGGAAGGGGAAGGAGGGATTGCCGCCGCCCTTTCTCTGGCGGAATTTTTTTCTGATAACGGGAAGATTATTGTTATCCTCGGCGATAATATCATTGAAAAGAATATTCGAAAAGCTGTTGAATCTTTTAAAAAACAGAAGGAGGGGGCCCGAATCATGCTGAAAGAGGTGCCTGACCCACAGCGTTTTGGTGTCCCCGTATTCGATGGCGATCGGATTGTTAATATTCTCGAAAAACCATCTGCTCCCCCCTCCGATTATGCGGTGACCGGCATCTATATGTATGACAGACGAGTCTTTGATTTTATAAAAATGCTGGAGCCATCGGAAAGGGGAGAACTGGAAATTACAGATGTCAATAATTTTTATATCAGAGAAGGAAAGATGGAATGGGATATCCTGGATGGCTGGTGGACTGATGCCGGCACCTTTCAATCCCTGCAATGTGCGGGAAATATGGTGGCCCAAATGGGGGCGAACAAGTTAAGTGCCTAAAGTTATTTAAAATGAAATATCCATGGGCCTTCGGCTCACAAAGGAGGATGAAAATAAGTCAGGCGAGACGCCTGACCTACCATGGGTGGTAATCTTATAACCAGTAGGACAGGCGTCTCGCCTGTCAGAAGCGTATTTTCAAGTGAAAATTTCATATTATCAAGTTGTGAGTTAAAGGGAAGGGAATATTATGATTGAAGGAGTCATAGTTAAAAGGTTGAAGGTTATCCCTGATGAGCGGGGCAGATTGATGGAGATCCTGCGTGCCGATGATGAGATGTATAAGGGATTCGGCCAGGTATATATGACAACCGCTTATTCCGGGGTGGTAAAGGGATGGCATTATCATAAAAGGCAATCCGACAACATGGCCGTGGTCAAGGGGATGATGAAGATTGTTCTCTATGACGGTCGCCGGGATGCGGCGACCTATGGTGAAGTTGCCGAATTCTTTGCCGGCGAGCACAACCCTATTCTGGTGCATATTCCCCCTTACGTCTATCATGGGTTTAAATGCATCTCTACGGAAGAGGCCGTTGTGATCAATGTCCCTACAGAGGTATACAATTATCAGGAGCCGGATGAATTCAGAGTGCATCCCCACGATAATGATATCCCTTATGATTGGGATAGAAAAGATGGTTAGGTCAGGCGTCAGTCGTCAGTCTATAGGCTATGGGCAAGGGGTAGAAGGGTCGTATGGGTGTGTTTTTAGATATCGTCATTGGCATGGTGGGCGCTGTCGTGGGAAGTTTTCTCAATGTCTGCATCTATCGTATCCCTGAACACCGGTCAATCGTTTTCCCGTCTTCCCATTGCCCGAAATGCCGGCATCCCATTAAACCATGGGATAACATCCCTCTCGTCAGTTATCTTATTTTAAGGGGAAGATGCCGCCACTGTGAGGGGAAAATTTCCCTTCAGTATCCCCTTGTCGAGCTGATCACGGCAGCTATGGCCTTGCTTCTCTTCTGGAAGTTTGGCCTGTCTGTCAAATTCCTCTTTTCTTTTATCTTTACCTGTTCCCTGATAGTTATTGCTTTTATAGACCTTCACCATCAGATTATCCCGGATTTGATAACCCTGCCCGGCATCCCCCTGTTTTTCCTGGGAGCGGTTTTTTTCATGGATATTCACGTAAGGGAGGCGCTTTTAGGGATACTGATAGGGGGCGGGGTCCTGTATATCATTGCTTTTGTGTATGCATTGCTGACAAAGAGAGAGGGAATGGGAGGGGGAGATATCAAGCTGCTGGCCATGTTAGGGGCATTTTCCGGGTGGAAGTCCTTGCTGTTTATCCTCCTTTTGAGTTCTTCCCTCGGCGCTCTTGTCGGTATTACGGTGATGATTGTAAAGGGGAAGGACATGAAATATGCCATTCCCTTCGGGCCCTTTCTTTCCCTTGCTGCTGTGGCCTATATCTTCTTTGGTGGTTACTTTATGCGATTTTTTCTCTTAACAACTCCCTAAGATGACGTGAAAATCACGAATAATAGGGGAATTCACCGGTTTTGATCATTAAAGGTAGGGAGGTACGACATCCGGATACGAATAGTCGTATGTCCTATATCTTATGTCTTTTGACTTACGACTTATGACTATTTCATCCTTAAAATGGCATATTTTTTGCTGTTCTATTTTATGTGGTGATGCCATGAGGATCAAAAGAGGTAATGGTTTTACCCTGATTGAATTGTTGATCGTGATCGCGATCATGGGGATTATGGCGACCATTGCCGTTCCCAGTTACCAGACCTTTATGGCCCAGAGACGACTCAATGGGGCGGCCAGGCAGGTTATGTCGGATCTCATGGCGGCAAGGATGCAGGCGATCACACAGAATAATGAATTTAAAGTGTTTTTCCCGGATAGTCACCAATATCAGATACTTGACGATGATAATAATAATGGTACAGCCGATACGGGTGAAGCAGTGCAGACGAAGGATATCCAGACCAATTATTACGATGTGACCCTCACTAGCACAGCCAATCCGATTTTTCATTCCCGGGGAACAGCCAGTATGGCGACGATTACCCTGACCAATACAAGGGGGTCCAAGGATGTTACAGTTGCCATTACGGGGCGGGTAAAGATAGGCTGAGACGCCATAGTTAGGCTGCTTCCACCGTCAAGTGGCAGGAACTTAATTTCTGTGGTATAAACGTATGAACAGGGAACGAAGAAAAGTGATAAGCAATATTTGTGCTGATGCTGCTAAATATACTCTCACAGCAGGTGTAATTAGTAGTTTTTGGGCAGGTAAATACTCTCTGTGACAGAATAATCAAGAATAATCAACTCTAAATTCGGAGGTCTGAGATGCTTGAACTTCACAAAAACATCGTTCTCGATGAGAATCAGAAACCCATAGCCGTTCAGCTTCCGATTGAGGAATTTGAACGCATGGAAGAGGTCATTGAGAACTATGGCTTGGGAAAGATGATGGATGAGGTAGCCGATGATGAACAGCTTTCGGTGCACGAGGCAAAACACCTTTATCGGTCATTAAAACAAGATGTGGAAAGTTGAATATAAGAAGCGCTTTTTGAAGGAACTTTCGAAACTTCCAGAGAACGTCCAGGCTCAGGCGGAGAAGGTCGTCTTTGAAGATCTTATATGTGAGAATCCGTTCGACCTTGGATATATTGAACAAATGCAAGATCCGCATCGGACAATACAGAATCGGCATTACAGTAGACAAACAGAAGAAGCTTATAGTCTGTAGCCGAATTGCCCATCGAAAGGATATATACAGAATTTTCCGATGAAAAGGAGGGTTAAGATGGAAGTATATCTCCTTAGTTATACTTGGAACAGCGGCAACAGCGGGCATAGGTTTTTTAATCTCTTTCAAGATTCAAGATAGAAAGAAACATGTCCATTAAAGAAGTTGAAAGCTTAAATACTGGCAGCCATGATGGGTAAAAAGATTATACCGATGTCTGGATTACGTAATAATAAGGGATTTACCCTTGTCGAGATTATGATCGCTATTTTCATCCTCGTTATTGCCCTGTTGGGATTGATTTCTGTGACCGTCATGGTGATCAAGGGCAATTCCTTCAGCAAAACAATGACCACCGCAACAACGCTGGCCAAGGACAAGATGGAGGAATTGAAAAATACCGGTTATGGAAGTTTAGCTTCCGATACAGACACAGTAGAATCAATTTATACGAGGACATTGATAGTAACTCCTGATTCCCCTGCCGCCAACATGAAAACGATTGAAGTTAAGGTTGAGTGGGACTGGCAGGGTGCAACGCGTAATGTAACCCTTAGGACTATTGTGGCCCAATAGTGAATCATTTGGTTGACTTATGACTTACGACATACGACTTATGACATATAACTTACGACTAAAAGGTAACCAGGACAGGGCTCGTGGTTTTTCGCTTGTCGAACTGCTGATTGCCATGGCCGTCGGTTTGGTGGTTCTTGGCGCCATGTATAGCGTCTTTACCATTCAGAATAAAACCTTCGGCAATCAGGAAAACTTTGTGGAGATGCAGCAGAGCGTGAGAGCCGGCATGGACATGATGGCCCGGGAGGTTGGCATGGCGGGGTATGATCCGGCAGGCGCAAATTTCGTTGGTATTCCATATGATGCTAATAAGCTTCAGATATATGCAGATCTGAATGGGGATAAAGATACTGATGACCCACATGAATATATAAAATATACTATGGATTCGGACTACCCTTTTGAGATCAGGAGAGATACTGGAGGTGGTAGACAAGAATTTGCCTTAAACATTCAGACCTTCACTTTTAATTATCTGGACAGTGCCGGCAACCCCACAACCACAACCGCCAATATCAGGCAGATGCGAATCACAATAACCGCCAGAACCGCCAAACCTGATCCGGATTATACCGACCCAACCTATGGGGACCATTATCGAAGATATACCCTGACATCCCTGGTAACCCCGAGGAATCTTGCCTATTGAGACAGGAGGGAATTATGATGCATGCAAAGCAATACACTAAGGTATCTATACCCCCCTTTAAAATCCCCCCCAGCCCCCCTTTTCCAAAAAATCCCCCCTCACCCCCCTTCAGTAAAGGGGGGCTGGAGGGATTTTTAGATGAAAAGGGCATGGTTCTCGTGGTCGGCCTGTTGCTGATCGTTGTTTTAATGATGATCGGGACTACTGCTGTGATGACGAGCACCACGGATATGAAGATCAGCGGCAATTATAAAACGAGCAACCAGGCGTTTTACGCGGCGGAGGCAGGGATAAACGAAGCCCTCTATCGCCTGGGCCTGTTTGATGATGGAACAAAAGCGCCGCCTTCCGGCTCAATGATCAGCATAAACAGCATAGCCGGCAACAATGCGGCCATAAACATTGACCCTAACGGTCTCTTGAGTAATGGTATTGACGATGACGTAAATGGGGCTGTAGATGACATCAGCGATTTAAATTACAACGGCACTTACGATAACAGAAACTGGCGGGCAAAAATAATGCTGTCAAGCTCTGCTCCGGCAGGCCTGGTCGGCAATACCACCTTTTTTACAAATACCGTTCAACCTTCAGGAAACTGGATCGAATACTCTTCTTCAACGGATGGTGGAACTGTTCTGACTATCGAATTCTTGAAGGATACAGGGGATATGGATGGTGATGGCAACACAAGCGAGATTGTCTTCTACGATGGCAGTCTG
>Ga0210033_1002341_pt1 | contig 16274 bp, 18 predicted proteins | sample CryGeymeta201501_FD_185465 | JGI IMG/M metagenome (GOLD analysis project Ga0210033, IMG submission 185465) | Groundwater microbial communities from Crystal Geyser aquifers in Utah, USA - Crystal Geyser metaG 2015-01 (SPAdes) (version 2) | ecosystem: Environmental > Aquatic > Deep subsurface >... | reverse complement strand
CGCGCTTGCCGCTGCTGAGGGATGAACAGATGGGTCTGGTGCAAAAAGAACTGAAAAGAATCATGCAAAACCAGGATTAATCTTGTATTACGAATATATATCTTGTATAATGACTGCGGAGGTTGCAATGGAAACCCTTCTAACCGGACGTGGCCAGACTGTCGTGCCTGCGCCCATCCGAAAGCGTCATAAGTTAGTAAAGGGGGCAAGACTTGTTTGGATTGATGACGGCGAAACAATTAAAGTCATCCCCGTGCCTGCCGACCCAATCCGCGCCCTCAAAGGCATCGCTAAAGGCGAGAATCTCTGGGAAGAATTGATGAAAGTCCGCCAAGAGGAGCGCGCCCGTGACCGCTGACACATTCGTTCTGGATACCTCTGCTCTTACATCATTCATGGATGGAGAGCCAGGGGGCCGATCTTGTCGAAAAGATACTAGAAAGTGAAAATGACGTTTACTTGCCTTGGCCAGTGCTGCTCGAGATCTATTACACCACGATTCGAAAAAAAGGGGAAAAAGAAGCAGAAAGACGTTTTGCGCTCACGAAACAATTGCCTGTCAAAATCATATGGGCCGTTGACGAAGCCAATGTGCTAATTGCCGCCCGGTACAAATCAAAGTATCGTCTTTCGTTTGCAGATTCTTTGATCGCTGCAATCGCCTTCCAGAAAAAAGCCATCCTCATCCATAAGGACCCAGAATTCGAGGCTCTTTTGGGCCAACTCGAGATGGAAGCTTTGCCATACAAAACATGATCGAGAAAACATGAGTATCAGCTCAATTAGAACTATCGAAGTACCGGTAATCACCCGCCGCAAACGCATCCCGCAAGAAGCGATTGACCACGTGGTCTGGCAGATCGCGGAAAAATTCCAGCCATCGAGGATTATTTTGTTTGGTTCATATGCCTACGGAACGCCCCGACCGGAAAGCGACGTGGACTTGCTGGTTATCATGGAAACCCCTCTAAAAGAAGTCGAACAGGAAATCCGCATTTGCCAGAAGATCGAGTATCACTTTGGTCTTGATCTATTGGTAAAAACGCCCGCAACGCTTGCTAGTCGTTTAGCGCTTGGCGACCCATTTCTCAAAGAGATCGTTAAAAAAGGTCGAGTTCTCTATGAACGAATTACTAAGTGAGTGGATCGAAAAAGCAGAGGGAGATTATGCAACCGCGCAGCGGGAATTGCGGGCACGCAAATATGTCAATTACGATGCTGTCTGCTTCCACACTCAACAGATGGCAGAAAAATACCTCAAGGCTTTCCTTTTCAAGAACAATGTGGATTTTCCCAAGATCCATAACTTGCGTGAATTGCTCGAACTTAGTCTGCCTCTCGACGCTTCGCTCGATCTGCATCGGGATCTGTTGATCCAACTAGACCGCTACGCAGTGAGATACCGCTATCCTGGCGCATCAGCGGAGCGGGAAGAAGCAAAAGAGGCTGTACGCGTTGCCGCCCAAATTCGGGCTGTTATGCGCCAGAAACTTGAAATTCATGATCGCGATTGACCTCTCCATCAACACCACCCTCGTCCGCAACCTCCTGGTGCGCTTCGTCAAGACCGAGATCAGCCGCGCCGGATTTTCGCGCGCCGTGGTTAACCTCTCTGGCGGACTCGACTCGGCTGTCTCCATCGTTCTGGCTGCCGAAGCCCTCGGCGCGCAGAACGTGCTGGCGGTGCGCCTGCCCTATAAAACCTCCGGCCCCGATTCGCTCGAACACGCCCAAATGCTGATTGACCAATTGGGCGCCCCCTCTGTCACCATCCCCATCACCGAGATGGTGGATGCGCTCATCGCCCACGAGCCGGAGATGTCGCAAATCCGCAAAGGGAACATCATGGCGCGCGCCCGCATGATCGTGGCCTACGACCAGTCTGAGGCCTTCAAGGGACTGGTCGTCGGCACGGGAAACAAGACCGAGATACTGCTCGGCTACACCACGCTGTACGGCGATTCGGCCTGCGCGATCAACCCCATCGGCGACCTGTACAAGACCCAGGTCCGGCAACTGGCGCGGGCGCTCGACATCCCGGCGGTCATCATCGAAAAAGCTCCCACCGCTGACCTGTGGCAGGGCCAGACCGACGAGGGCGAGCTGGGCTTCACCTATGAAGAAGTGGACAAGCTCCTCTACCTGCTCGTAGATCAACGCTACAGCCCGCAGGAATGCGTCGAGGCGGGCTTCGGCGAAACGTTCGTCCGCAGCGTGGTCGCGCGCATCCGCCGCAACCAGTACAAGCGCATCCTGCCGCTGGTCGCCAAGATCAGCAGCCGCACGGTCGGGTACGATTTCCTGTATTTGAGAGATTGGGGAACCTAAAACCAGTAATCAGTGTTCAGTCGGCAGTTTTCAGTACTGAACACTGGATACTGAAAACTGAATACTGACCATGCACATTCCTCCCGCACTCCGTCACAGGCGCTTCTTCTACCTCTGGCTCGGGCTGATGATCTCCATCGCCGGGTCGCAGATGCAGGTGTGGGCGCTGTTCTGGCACATTCGCACGCTGACCGACCAACCCATTGCCCTGGGCGGCATCGGCCTGGCGCGCATCGTTCCCGTCATCACCTTCTCGCTGATTGGCGGCGCGGTGGCAGACGTGTTCAACCGCCGCAACATCTTGTTTTTGACGCAATCCGCTGCCGCGCTGACCGCGCTGACCCTGGGCCTGCTGACCCGCTTCGAGCACATCAGCCTCTGGCATATCTACCTGCTGACGGCCATCCAGGCTGTTGCCCTGGCCTTCGACCTGCCGGCCCGCCAGGCGCTCGTACCGAACCTGGTGCCGGCGCGCGACCTGCCCAATGCCTTTAGCCTGACCTCCATCGCCTTCCAGACCGGCGCCATCCTCGGCCCGGCCTTGAGCGGACTGGTGATCGCCTATGCTGGCCAGGCGGCGGTTTACCTGATCAACGCCGCCTCGTTCCTGGCCGTGATCTTCGCCCTGATCCTGCTGGGCGATGTGCCGCAAAAGGTGGATCGTTCCCGCACGAACGGCGTCAGCCTGGAAGCCATCAAGGAGGGAGTCCACTTTATCGTCAACCGCCCGATCATCCTCTCGTCCATGATACTGGACTTCGTAGCCACCTTCTTTGCCTCGGCCAACACGCTGATGCCATTCGTCGCCCGTGACGTGCTGCACGTTGGCGTGACAGCCTACGGGTGGCTCTCCGCGGCGCAGTCAGTCGGTGCGATGATCGCCGCGCTGGTGGTCTCGCAGCTAAAAGACCTGCGCCGCCAGGGACGGTTGTTCTTGGGAGCGATCTTGTTCTTTGGCCTGGCGACGGTCGCGTTCGGCCTTTCGACCGTCTTCGCCGTGGCCTGGATCGCGCTGGCCCTGACCGGCGCGGCCGATTCGGTCAGCACGATCATTCGCAATACCATCCGCCAGTTGCAGACGCCCGATCCGATGCGCGGGCGCATGACCAGCGTCAACCAGATCTTCTTCCAGGGCGGGCCGCAGTTGGGCGAGATCGAAGCCGGAGGCGTGGCGCAGCTTTTCGGCGCGCCGGCCGCCATTGTCAGCGGCGGGATTGGCTGCATCCTCGCCGTGCTGCTGATCGCCCACAAGTGGCCGGAGTTGCGCGCTTACAACGGCGATGAACCCATTCTGGCTGGAGCAACCGCAGATTGAGATGACAAATCTAACCCCTAAGGAAACATACATCTCTGTAGATGTCGAAACCAGCGGCCCATACCCAGGGGAATATTCCATGTTGGCCATTGGCGCGTGCGTGGTTGACGATCCAGACAAGACGTTTTACGTCGAGCTGAAACCAGTCAACGATCATGAGACCAAAGAAGCAATGGCCATCCATAAGCTCTCCCTGGCCGAATTGACGAAAAGCGGGTTGGAGCCAGCCGAAGCCATGAACCATTTCAAGGATTGGCTGGCCGCCCAGATGCAAGCCGGCCAGAAGCCAATTTTCGTCGGCTTCAATGCGGCCTTCGACTGGATGTTCATCAATGACTACTTCCACCGTTTCCTGGGATATAATCCTTTTGGACACGCTGCGCTGGATATCAAATCCTTCTACATGGGGGCGGCCGGCGTGGCCTGGGCTGAGACGACCATGCGATACGTCAGCCCACGCTATCTGGACCATCAGCACCTTACCCACCAAGCACTACGCGATGCCCTCGACCAGGCCGACATATTCTATAAAATGCTAGCCGAGGCCCAGAAAACGTAAATTCTCAAAATAAGTTGGGGGTGGGGGTTCGCAGACGGACTTTACCCTTCTGCGAACCCCCACCTTCCCCCGAATTATTGATGATCCCGGAAAAAGAACGAGAATTAGAGAGGAGATATGTGATGAGCGCAAAATCTAACTTTTCCGCTGATGCCGCCTTACAGCGCATCATCGAATCGGCGCGCCGGCTGGGGGTTGAGCTAAAAGAAGCCGACGCCCTGCAATGGATGACGGCCATGGCCGCCTCGCACACCGACCAGGATATTTCCGTAGACATCAAGAGCGGCGTCTATGGCGCAAAATTCGTATTGCTCGACTTCAGCCCACAAGACCTGGCCCATTTCCGCGAGGTTGGGCGTTTGGTGGAATTCCAGGATCAGCCCGGTGTGGTCGAGACGGCTCTGGCGCTTTCCGGCTCCTCGGCCCAATCCAAGATCCAAACCTATCCCGGCGACTGCGATTACTTCGAACGGGTCAACATCATCGCCGGGACACGCCAACAGGCCTGCCAGATCCTAGCCAGGATCATGCGCGAGAAAGCCTTGAGCGCCATGAGAGGCCTGACCTTTCAATTGATCGAGGTCAAGTATGGCAATTACCCATACGATGTCTTGCGAGGCGAACGTCCAATTAAAGCCGGTTCGCCGGTATCCTGGAGGCCGGAGGAGATCGAGCGCGGCCAGATCGAGGCAGCACGATCCGACGGCGCGCCAGAGGTTATTCGCTGGGAAGACCTAGCCGAGGATCCCGGTTGGTGCAAACTGGACTGGGTGGTCGCCGACCCGGTGCGAGGTCAGCTAGCCAACGCCAGCAACATGCTCGACGTGACTTGGGAGGCCCCCGATGGGACGATCACACCCTTAGACGGCTACCTGGATCCGTATTTCCAGGAAGTCTATCTCGATTCCGGCTCCGTTCCCATCTTTTCGAAACTCGCCAAACACGTCTCCGCCGACGCGCTCGACAATTACGTTGAGCAATTGGAACACGAGGTCAACAAATACCTGACCAAAGATGTCAACTACGGCAAGGTTGCCAAGCGGTTGTACAACATCTTCCGCCTGACCGGCCGCTACGAAGAGGCAGCGTTCCTGCGCGAGCTTTTCGACGAGCCGGCCACGATGCTCTACCAGGTCTGGGCCTTGATCCGCACGATTGACGACTGCTGCCAGCCCGGAGGCGCAATCACCAAAGCGCAAATGCTCAGCCAGGTAGATAACCTGATCCTGGCCGTCATCAAGGCCCTGGAGGGCGACCAGGAAGCCGAGATCGTGCGCCTGCTCCTGCGCTTACGTGATACGCTGAACCAGCAGGAGAGCGGCAAGGGACTGAATACGCCGGCTGAGGCGGCGCGAGCAGAAGCGATCAATGCGGTCAATAATTTTTTCTATGAAAGGCTCACGGCCATCCCCACCATCAAAGAGTACATGGACAGCATCCAAAAAAAATAATAGTAGTATCTTCTCAATAATTGGGGGGAAGATGGGGGTTCGCAAGCGGGCGCAGCCCGCTTGCGAACCCCCATACCCCACTTTTTTGAGAAGTTACTAATAGCAGCTTGCCAGCTACCATAATCGGTAAACTATCCCTCTACCAATTCCCAACGACTCCTATACGATATTGCAAAGCGGCACTTCTACGGTTGACTTCGCGGCCGATTCATTATATACTCATACCAGGAATTCGGCCTATGCGAGTTTTTCCTACACTTTCCAAATTGGTTTCGTGAAAGGCACGCGTCTCGATGCGTGCCTTTTGTTATAAAATCCTGTAAAGGAGAAAGAATATGGATTATGGAATGATCGGAAAAATCGAAAAAGCGAAGCGTTATGCCAGGGAACGAAACCGCTTCCACTTCGAAGCGTTCACAGTCAGCATAGATGGGGAAAACAACGCCCACCGCGTCACCTTCGCGAACAATCAATGGTCCTGTGACTGCGATTTCTTCCACACGCGCGGTGTTTGCACCCACACCATGGCCCTCGAAGAAGTGCTCAAGGACATGCTGCCAACACCCGTGGAAGCCTAAAACTGAATATGTAGCACGAACAAAACTTCCGAAGTCCGAGCAGCTTCGGAAGTCTGTTTTTCAGGTAAAATCATAGCCTTATGAGACCCATATCACGCCGCGACTTTTTGAAACTCAGCGCCCTGGCCCTCGGCGGCCTGGCGTTCACCCCCTTTTTACCGGAAATCACCGAATTCGAGGATGTCAACCTGGTGCGCGTGGCGACCAAATCCGTCAGCGTCTATCGAGGCCCCACCGACCAAAGCCTGATCGTCGGTACCTGGAATCGGGACGAGTTGGTCAACGTGTACGCAGAGATCACCGCCGATGAGCCGAAGTACAATCCGGTCTGGTACCGTGTTTGGGGCGGGTACATGCACCGGGCGCGCCTGCAGCGGGTCAAAATCCACTACAACCAACCACTGACCGTTGTTCCTGAAACGGGATTGCTGGCTGAAGTCACCGTGCCGTACAGCCAGGCGTATCACAACAGCCCGCTCGACGGCTGGCAAACCACCTACCGACTATATTACGGATCGGTCCACTGGATCGTGGCAGTGGAACCCGGCCCCGACGGGCAGCCCTGGTATCGCATCCTCGACGAACTCGACGAGGCCACTTACCATGCCCCCGCCATTCACCTGCGCCCCATCTCACCCGAAGAGATCGCGCCCATTTCGCCGGACGTTCCGTTGGAGAAGAAACGCATCGAGGTCGCTCTCAATACACAAACCCTGACTTGTTATGAATACGACCAGGTTGTTTTTCAAACCAACATTTCCTCTGGCATCGCCGGGCTTTCCGGCGCGGGCGGCGCGTCTACCAACACGCCTGCCAGCAATTTCAACATCATAGTCAAAATGCCCTCCAAACACATGGGCGAGGCCAACCTGGCCGCCGGCATTGACGATTATGTCCTGCCCGGCGTACCCTGGTGCAGTTTCTTCACCGAAGAAGGCCATGCCTTCCACGGCACCTACTGGCACGATAACTTCGGCGTCCCGATGAGCCACGGCTGCGTCAATATGCGCATCGAGGAGGCCAAGTGGCTCTTCCGCTGGACGCTGCCCTCGGCCGGTTTTGACGAAATCAACAAGCAGACACTCGACCGCAAGGGTTACGGGACGCTGGTGAAAATATCCCCATGACGCCCAACCTGACCTGGCCCACGAAATCACTTCCAGACCTTCAGCCTGCCCTGCCTGCCCTAGCCGGCAGGCCAGGGAGCGCAGTCGAAGAGCCTGCTGACCTGATTCTAGAGGCCGTGACCTACCCGCAAGGTTGCGGCTACCCCGAAGCCCGGCCGGAAAACCATCTGTTCCTAGGCGACAACCTCAAGGTGATGGCAGCACTCCTGCCGCAATACGAGGGGCACATTGACCTGATCTACGCCGATCCGCCATTCTTCACCAACAAACGTTATCCCGCCCGCATCGGTCGCGGCGAGGACTCGCGCCGTCCGCAAGAATGGCAACTGGCCGAGGGTTACGCCGACCACTGGTCAGATATTGACGCTTACCTGGCCTTTCTCTATCCGCGCTTGACCTTGATGCACCGCCTGCTCGCCCCGACTGGCACCCTTTATCTTCACCTGGACTGGCACGCGGATGCTTACGCGCGCCTTTTACTGGATGAAATCTTCGGCCACGAACGCCTGCTCAACGAGATCGTCTGGCTTTACCACGGCCCTTCACCCATCCGTCACGCCTTCAACCGCAAACACGATATCATCCTGGTCTACACCAAAAGCGGCGATTATACCTTCAACACAGATGCCGTGCGCCAGCCTTACAACCCGAACACGGTCAAGACCTTCAACTCCTCTCCCAAGGCTGGTTTCGGGAAAATACCCAACCTGGAACGCGGCAAAGTCCCCGAAGACTGGTGGTACTTCCCGGTCGTCGCCCGGCTGCACAACGAGCGCACCGGCTACCCGACCCAAAAACCAGAAGCCTTGCTCGAACGCATCCTGCTGGCGTCTTCCAATCCCGGCGACCTGGTAGCCGATTTCTTCTGCGGCTCAGGGACTCTCCCGCTGGTTGCGGCGCGGCTTGGCCGCCGCTTCCTGGCCTGCGACGTGACCTGGCGCGCCGTCCACACCACGCGCAGCAGGTTGCTGGAAGGAAAACAGCCGTTCACGCTTCAACGGGATTCATCTATCCAAATTCCCCCCTCACATGCAACCCTTCAGGCTGAGCCCTTCGACGGGGCTCAGGACAGGCCTCAGGGCGAAGCCTTCAACTTTCAACAGGCCAACCGGACGATTGTCCTCGAAAATCCGCCCGCCCTGGATTACTGGGAGGTGGACCCGGCTTGGGATGGGATTACCTTCCGCAGCGCAAACCAGGCCCGCCGTCCGATGCGCAGCGGAAGCATCCCCCTTAAATTAGAATTGCCCGTCGCACTGGGGAAAATCTGCGTGCGGGCAGTTACAGTCAATGGAGAACAAATTCAATTAACAGCGTAGGGGCAGGTCTCGTACCTGCCCCCGATCACACGTCTAAACGGTATCCCACGCCTCGCACGGTCTTCAATAATTTCGGGTTCGTGGGGTCGGCCTCGATCGCCCGTCGCAGCCAGGAAACGTGCACATCCAGCGTGCGCGTGTCGTCGGTGTAATCCGTCTCCCAGACCTGCGAGAAGAGCGACTTTCGCTCGATCACCTCGCCGCGATGGTCGAGCAATATCTTCAACAAACTCATCAAGCGCGGCGTCAGGCGCGATTGTTTCCCAAAACAACAAACGGTGTGATTTTCCACATCCAGCCGGATCAGACCGGCGTGAATGCTGTTATTGCCGTCGCCGGGCAGCAGGTGGCGAATGCGGTTGACCAGTTTCTGGATCGTGAACGGCAGCGACAGAACCACATTGGCGCTCGTATTGCTGGCTTCCCGGCCAGGTTCGAGGATCAAGAGGATTGGCAGGCTCTCCGCCTTCTCCCGCAGCGACTGGCAGATGCGTTTGCCGCTGGTGCGCAAAGAGGCAGCGTGGACCACCACGACATCGGGTGACAACGAATGCTCCGCATCGAACTTGCCTTCCAGGCGCGCCAAGGCCTGGCTTCCGTTGGAGACCAGCTCAACATCGAAGCCTTTCTTACGCAGGGCAGCAGCGAAAGCGGGATGGTCTGCGCGCTTACCCTCTATGACCAGGAGTGTCGCTTTAGTCATCTGTAGCGAAGGAAGATTACTAACATAGATAAAGGTTTTATTCATTATACTCCAATCTTAAAATTTTCCAACCATTTCTGAAGTGGTGATTACCCACATCTTGCTTGATGCCATTATTTGCCTTGATTAGCCAGCGTTCTCTCACGCTGGCGGCCAAATTCGGGCGTATGAGAACGCCCTACTAATCATGATGGATGTGATCATTGGACTTGTGGGTAATCACCAGTTTCTGAAGTATTGATATCCCTGAATGCCGTTAAATTGACCTTCCCACCTGACATCAGGTCTGGTAAAATCAGCCGCCGGAGCGTTGTACCCTTCGCTCCATAATATTTTATCCCAGAAAGGGCTTGAAGAATGAAAGCATTGCTCATCAAGGACGTTTACAAACTCGGCCGCGCAGGTGACGTCAAACGCGTCGCGGATGGCTACGGGCGCAATTTCCTGATCCCGCAGGGACTGGCCGTTCTGGCCACGCCGGGCGCGCTGAAGCAATCCGAGAAGATCCGCCAAAAGGCCGCCGAACAGCGTGCCATCTTGAATGAAGAGATGGGCGTGGTTGCCGAGCATCTGAAGGGCCTGGAATTGTCCTTCGCCGCGCGTGCCGGCGAGACCGGCAAGCTTTACGGCTCGATCACCTCGCAAGAGATAGCGGATGCCATCCAGAAGAAGACCGGCTACGCCATCAAGCGCCAGCAGATTGACATGCAGCCTCTACGCATCCTCGGCGAATATAAAATCCATATTCGCCTGACGATGGATCTGATCCCGGAGGTCAAAGTCGTCGTCTACCGCGAAGGTGAAGCGGAGCCAAACCTGCCGGTCGCGCCCAAGGCGGAAACCATCAAGGCCAAAGCTGTAAAAGCTGAACCTGCCGAGGTTGAGCTTGTCGAAGCAGAACCTGAGCCTGCCGTCTCGCACCGGCGTCCACAGGATCGCGGAGTTTACACTGAGCGCAGCGAACGTGCTGATGCCGCCGTTGCTCGCGGCACGAACGGTGTCGAAGCCAAACCTGTCGAAGCAGAGCCTGAACCTGTTGAAGCCGAACCTGCCGAAGCTGAACCAGCCGAGACCGTGAGCGAGACTGAAACTGGCGAGACTGCCGAACCCGCCGCCGAAGCATAGTAGACAGAATAAAATATACCCGCAAACATCACCGGTCAAACCAGCCAGGGGAACCGGTGATGTTCTGTTCTACAAGATCATGACAGAATCAATGCGCAGCACCCTTCAACAAGCCTTCGGGCCGAGGCCCCCCAGGCCGAGAGCTCAGGGCAACGCCTACTCGGTCGGTCAACAACTCAAAAAAGCCCGCCTGGCGCGCAACCTGACCATCGAGCAGGTCACGCAGGCCACGCACATCCGCGCTTATGCCATTGACGCCCTCGAGGACGATAACTTCGATGCGCTCCCCTCGCCCGTCCAGGCGCGTGGCTTTTTGCGCCTCTATGCAAACTACCTCGGCCTTTCGTTGGAAGAATTGATCGCCAACCAGCGCGCCAGTAGTGCAAAACTTACGCCTCAACAAACGGAAACAATATCTACTGCTGTTGAGACCGAAGCACCCGAAACTGAACCTATCGAGGAAGAACTTGTCGAGGCAGAAGCGGAGCCTGCCTGCACTTGCGCAGGTACAAGTGAATCTGAAGCTGAACCTCCAGAGCCTGAGAACCCGAAACTGAACCTATCGAGGAAGAACTTGTCGAGGCAGAAGCGGAGCCTGCCTGCACTTGCGCAGGTACAAGTGAATCTGAAGCTGAACCTCCAGAGCCTGAGACTTCCGAATCCATTCCAGCTACACCCCAAAAGCCGCTACTCTCGCAACCTATATTCATCGCCATCGGCGAGCAACTGCGCACGCGCCGCGAGGGGCTTAGCTTGACGCTCGACGAAGTGGAACGCCATACCCACGTCCGCAAGCATTATCTCCAGGCGCTGGAAGCCGGTGATTTCGACCACCTGCCGACCTCGGTGCAGGCGCGCGGTATGTTGAATAACTACGCCCACTTCCTGGATTTGCAGGTGGATGCAATCCTGCTCCGCTTTGCCGAGGGCCTGCAGGCCCAGCGACTCGAACGCCAGCCCCAGCCCCTAGAAAAACAACAGCACGCCAGGTTCGAACATGGCATTCCAACCTCGCTCCGCCGCTTTCTCTCCCTTGACTTGATCTTCGGCGGCGGATTGATCCTGCTCCTGCTCTTCTTCGCCATTTGGGGCACGAGCCAGGTAATTAGATTGCGCGCTGCGCCCAAAACCGAAGCCACCGCGCCCTCGATCTCGGACATGTTGCTGGTCTCGCCGGCGCCCGACTCCGGAACCTCCGCGGCCGCCCAAACCAGCGAGCTTATAACGCCCAGCCCTGCCAACGTACCCACCTCAGCCGTTGCTTACCCAACCTTGATCGCGGGTCACGTGCAGGTCATTGTGGTCGGTCTGGAGCGCGCCTGGGTGCGCGTCACGGTGGATGGCAAGATCGAGCTCGAAGGCCGCATCCTGGCAGGCAGCGCCTATCCCTTCGACGGGAGCGAGCGAATCGAAGTGCTGACCGGGGACGGCTCCGCCGTGCAGATCATCTACAATCAAACCAACCTGGGCGTGATGGGCACCTTCGGCGAAGTCGTTGACCTCATCTACACACCGAAGAACGTCTTGAAGCCGACGCCGACCCCGCTGCCCACGCCGACGGCCACGCCGCGCGTCACGCCAACAGCCACGGGAACGCCGACCCCAAGATATACACCCACGCCAACCGCAAAACCATAAATACCTTGAATAGGAAAACGTTCCACCTGACCTCACTCGGCTGCGCAAAGAACACGGTCGACTCCGACTCGATGGCCCAACTGCTGGAACAGGATGGCTATCGGCTCGTAAAAGCGCCCCAGCAGGCCAGCGTGCTGATCGTCAACACGTGCGGATTTATCAGCCCGGCGCGCCAGGAATCGTTCGACGTGCTGCGTGCGCTGGCCGAAGCCAAACGCCCCGACCAACTCCTGATCGCGGCCGGCTGCCTGACCCAACGCTACGCGGCTGAAGTCGCGAAGCAAGTTCCCGGCCTTGACGGCATCCTGGGCACCCGTCGCTGGATGGACATTGTGGAGGTCGTCCGCCAGTTGCGCAAAGGGGCTCATCCTTCGGCAGGCTCAGGACTCCGTCCTGAGCCGCTCTACCATCTGCCCGCCGCGCCCACCATCCGCGCGGAGGAGGGCAATACCTTGCGTGCAAGCGTCGCCGGGGCAAGCGCCTACCTCAAGATCGCCGACGGCTGCCGCCGCCCGTGCGCCTTCTGCGCCATCCCGCTCATCAAAGGTACGGCTGTCAGCCGCCCGATGAACGCCATCCTCGACGACGCCCGCCGCCTGCGCGAGATGGGCGTGCGCGAGCTAATCCTGATCGCCCAGGACACGACCGATTACGGCCACGACCTGGGTATGAAAGATGGCCTGGCAACATTACTCGAACGCCTGGCCGACGAGGCAGCGCAATCCTCCCCCCTTCCAGGGGGGATTGAGGGGGGTCTGGATTGGATCCGCGTCCTGTACGCCTATCCGGGCTGCGTCACCGACCGGCTGATCGAGGTGATGGCAAGCCGCCCGCAAATCCTTCCCTACTTCGACATGCCGCTCCAGCACGCCCATCCCGATACCCTGCGGCGCATGTCCCGCCCGGCTAACATGGAGTGGGTCTACAGGACGATTGCCAAGATGCGGGCAGCTTTACCAAAGCTGGCTATACGAACAACTTTTATCGTTGGCTACCCCGGAGAGACCGAGACAGAATTTCAAACGCTGCTGGACTTCGTCGCCGAAATGCGCTTCGACCGCGTCGGGGCATTCCAGTTCTCGTTCGAGCCAGGCACGCCCAGCGAGCCGCTCGGCGACCCCATCCCGGCCGAGGTCAAGGAAGAACGCTACCAACGCCTGATGCTCCTCCAGCAGAGCATCTCGTTGCAGATCAACCAATCCTTCGTCGGGCAAAGGCTGGATGTTCTCATCGAGGGCCGCGATAAGAAAAAGAGGATGTACCTTGGGCGTTCCTACCGCGACGCGCCGGAAATTGACGGCTGGGTCTTCGTCGAGGGGCGCCCTGAGATCGGGCAGATCGTCCCCGTCCGCATCACCGGCGCGCTGGCCTACGACCTGAGCGGCGTGCTGGCGACCCCCTGACGCGGATGAGCCGAAACCAAAAAGGATTCAACCACGAAGGTCACGACCCCCAACCCGCAGGGTGCTTCGCGAAGAACGGGGGCAGGCGGAACACAAAGGAAAACCATCCTGCTCGCCCTGCTCCTCAGCCTGCTTGCCATCGCGGCCAGCTACCTTGTCGCCGAGCTGGTCTTCGAGCGCATACCGCACATCGAGGACGAAATGGCTTTCGTCTGGCAGGCGCAGGTCTACGCGCGCGGTCAATTGACCATCCCCTCCCCGCCCCATCCCAACATCATGATGACGCCGTTCGTGGTGGATTATCACGGTCAGCGCTTTTCCAAATATCCGCCCGGCTGGTCGGTAGTGCTGGCCTTTGGCTACCTGCTCGGGGCGCGCGCCTGGGTCAACCCGCTGCTGGCCGGGCTGGCCGTATGGCTGACCTACCGGCTGGGGCAGAAAGTGTTCAACCCGGCGGTCGGTCTGCTGGCCGCCTTTCTGACGCTGCTCTCGCCGTTCTTCCTCATGCTCTCTGGCTCGCTGCTTTCCCATACCTGGTCGCTCGTGTTGAGCCTAATCTTTGCGCTGGCTTGGCTGGATACATTCGTCTACGAGACAAAGGTACCGCGTTGGATGACGAGCCTCGTCGCCGGCCTGACCCTGGGCCTGCTGGCCCTGACCCGGCCTCTGACCGCCCTGGGCGTGGCGCTGCCCTTCTTCGTCCACGGCCTGATCCTGCTCCTGCGCGGCGGCCGGGACGTGCGCCGGCGAGTGCTCCTCATTGGCGTGATCAGCCTGCTGGTCTCGGCGCTGTTCCCTCTCTGGCAATATGCCGTGACCGGAGATCCCCTCACCAACCCTTATACCCTGTGGTGGCCTTACGACAAGGTCGGCTTCGGCTCCACCTTTGGCCGCCAACAGGGAGGCCACAACCTGTTCTGGAGCTGGATCAGCCTGAAGAAAGCCCTGACAACCGGCTGGAGCGACTTTTTTGGTTGGGGGAATCTTTCCTGGCTGTTCCTGCCTTTTGGCCTGTGGGCAGTGCGCCGCAACCGGCCCGCGTGGTTGGTCGGCAGCACCTTCATCAGCCTGGCCGGGGCGTACATGCTCTACTGGACAAGCTCGACGACCTTCGGCCCGCGCTATTATTTTGAAGGATTTTATAGCGTGACCCTTTTCAGCGCGGCAGGATTCCTCTGGCTGGCAGGCTGGTCGAAAGCGAAAATCTGGAAGAACGGCCGCTTTCTTGTTGCGGCTGGTCTGTTGGCATTTCTGGTGAGCTATAACCTGCTTTCCTATCTCCCTGCCCGCCTGCAAGGGATGCACGGTCTGTACGGCGTCGAGCGCGCCGACCTGCTCCCATTCCAGACCGAGGAAGCCAAAGCGCTCACACCGGCCATCGTCGTCGTCCACATCCAGGACACGTGGACCGATTACGGCGCCTTGCTGGATTTGCAGGACCCCTGGCTGACCACCCCCTTCATCTTCGCCTTCGGCCAGGGAGGCATACCCGACGCGGCAATAAAAGCCGATTTCCCCAACCGGCGGCTGATCCATTATTACCCGGACGAGCCGTATACATTCTACGAACATCCAAGAGAAAAATAGACGAGAATCAATAGTTCACGAAACTTGAGAATCCCCAATGTTGTTAAAACACCAGGAACCCGTTTTCTCGGAGAAAACGGGTTCCTTTTTGGGATTCAAGGAGCTTATCAAGGTGTAGGCGTCGGCTGTGGCCCACCACCATTCAAACAATAATCGTACACCTGAGTGGCCGTCGGATAAGCCGTGGCATTTTTCTCGTTGGGCATATTGAGGAAAAAATCGTCGTACATGTGCTGCGCGGTGCAATAGTCGCCAGACAACCATACCAGTTCGATGTATTTGAGCGTCGCATAACGATAGCGCTCGGTAGCCGTCATGCACGAGGAATCCATCAAATTGGGCAGGTTGGGATAGATCTGGACAAAATAGTTCATCGCTTGATACCAATCGAGTTCCCAGAAGCTGGCGCCGGTAATATACAAGCGCGACCACGTGCGCAGGGATTCGGCATAGCTATCCAAAGGCCCAAACCGTTCCGCCAAAGTCAGGTCGTAGATGCCGCCTTCCAGGTTGATGTCGCTACACAATTGCGAGAGAGGAATGATTTTTCCGACGCCGCGATTGCGCAAGGTAATGTAATACATGCCGTCCACCTCGGCGGCGCGGTAAGCGGGATCGGACTTACGCAGGGAATCCAGGTTCGAGATGGCGCCATCCCAATCCTGGGCGTCGAGAAGCTGCCTGGCGCGCGCAAAGATCTCTTCCACGCCGCGCAAGTCCGGGGTCGGGACAAGGGTCGGGGTTGGGGAAGGTATGGGCGAGGGTGTGATGCTCAACTTCACCAGCACTTCGGTCAATTTCTCCTGGACACCCGGATACGAGGGATCGTGTTCGACGACGAACTGGAAATGCTGGAGAGCGACTTCGTACCGGTTTTCGTCCATGGCCTGGATGCCAAGCTGGTACTGCTCGTCGAGCTGTTGGGAAACCACAGTAGACTGGGCCGCGCGGCGCTGACCCAAGCCAGATTGATAGCCGCCCAATATACCCAGCCCGAGCAGGAGAACAAAGCCCAGGATTGCGATCCAGCGCGAGGGCTTTTTTGCAGGCGAGGCGACCACATTCGGTTGTGTTTCGTTCGTGATATGGGGTTGTGTTTCGTTTATATCAGACATGGCGGCGATTATACCCCAAGTTTACA
>Ga0210033_1002338_pt1 | contig 16282 bp, 10 predicted proteins | sample CryGeymeta201501_FD_185465 | JGI IMG/M metagenome (GOLD analysis project Ga0210033, IMG submission 185465) | Groundwater microbial communities from Crystal Geyser aquifers in Utah, USA - Crystal Geyser metaG 2015-01 (SPAdes) (version 2) | ecosystem: Environmental > Aquatic > Deep subsurface >... | reverse complement strand
GGCGCTTGCTGTCCAGGTAGCGCCGGTACACGAACCGCCCATCCGCCCGGCAGTTCCGCTCGAGGTATCCTGCTGCCAGCTCAATGGCGCCCTTGAGTCGCGCCGCGCTCAGCCCAGGCGCCGCCGCCGGGCCGCCTGTTCCGTCCGCTGAGTCGCGCGCGGGTCGCCGCGAACCGCAAGCCGACGCGCAGAGCGCCAGACTCACCAGTAACAGGAAGCGTACGTACGCAGCAACGCGTTTGCGGAGGGGGCTGCATTTCCTCATCTTGTGATCTCCCTCCCGCCCTCTCCCGGAGTGCGCGGGCGAGACCTCCCGAGGATACCCGATCCGCTCTGACTGTGAGAGCCGCCCCATGGTATCATTGGGAGGCCGCGCGAACGAGGTAGAAGCGGACGGCTGTCCGCTGGGTTCCCGCGGGCAATGGCATGGATGATCCCTCCTCTTCACCTCCAATAGCCGCCGGACTGAAGCGCCTGTGCGGGGTCCTGCTGGTGTTCGACGGGCTGCTGGGCGTCGCGCACGTGCTCTGGCCGCACGCTCGCTGGGGCCAAGGTCGACTCTCCTACCTCAACTTCGAGAACAACCTCACGTTGGCTTCGTGGCTGACGAGCGTGCAGTTCGTTGTGGTCGCAGTCTTTGCCGTGATCGCGTTCCATCGAGAACGCCGGCAGCGAGGCTCCGGGGCGGCGCCCACAACGTGGGTCTGGTTGGCCGCTTCCGGGACGGCGCTGGTATTGTCGTTCGCCGAGATGACGCGACTCCACGTCCGGCTCCACCTACTGGGACTGCCGGCGCCCGACGTGTACCAGCAGTGCGTGGTTCTCTCCTCACGCGTCCTCTGCCTCGCGATCTTCGGCTGGTTCCTTCTCGGCAGGCTTCGGGCGGTCCCGGCTTTCCGCCCGTATGGACACGCCTGGCTGCTGGCGTGGGGCGCCGGCGTGTGCCTGTCCGCGTGGTTGGCGCCGACGAGGGAGGGGCGCTTCGCAGTGACGGCGCTCGCCTCCGGGCTGACGTATCTCCTCGGCGCAACGCTGCTGCTGACCGCTGTGGGAGGCTACGCGTTGCGGCTCGGCCCGCGCGAGGGGCCCGGGGGACCACCGACGCAAGAAGCCGAGACTCGGGCTTCCGTTCCCCGCCGCCTCCAGCCCTTTCTACTGGCCGGCGTGGCGGGAACCACGTGCACGCTGATCCTCCTGCAGCTCCTGCTGTTCCGGATGCTGACCATCTTCCGGGACGACCTTACCGCCAACTCGGTCCTCTCGATTGCCCTGCTGGGCCTCGCGGTCGGCGGGCTGATCGGGTCTGCGGCCGCCGGGACCTCTCCGGGTCACTCGATGACGGGCGCTTCTCTGCTCCTGCCGGTCTCGATCTTCCTGGCCTTCGGCGCTTCGGTGGCACTGGCAGAGACGCCTCTACTCGCGCTCTTGCTCGCGGTGCCATTCGCCTGCGGCAGTGTGGTCCTCACGGTGGCGCTTGTCCAAGCTCAGTCGCACGTCGTGTACTTCGCCGATCTGCTGGGCGCAGCGATCGGGGCGTTGGCGGTCAGTCCAGCCCTGGCACTCCTGCGCGAAGAAGGCAGCTTCCTCGTGCTTGCCGCGTTCGCGTTCCTGCTCTCGCTTTGCTTCGTGGGCCGCTACTCCAGCCGACGACTGAGGGGCGGAATGGCGCTGCTGCTGGTGACGGCAGCCACCTTCTGGGGGACGGTGGGCTTCCACAACCCGGAGAACGAGGCGTTCAACGTTATCCGCACGAAGCTGGTGGCGCGCTATCCCCAGCTACACGTGCTGTTCTCGAGGTCGTCACTTGTGGGGCGGTACGACGTCGTCCGCAGGGGGCCGCGCAGTACGACGCTCAAGACCTACGAGAACGGCCGGACCATCGACACCATCCGACCGGACCCCGTGGAGGCATATCAGCTTGACCCTCGCGTGCCCGCCGACCTGATGAGCGATCCCACGATCCTCGTCTTGGGTCTGTCAGGCGATGGGATCACCAAGACCGCGCGAGCAGCGGGCCGGGAGGTCCACGGGGTCGAGATCAACCCCGCCATCGTCAGCCTGCAGACCCACGAGTTGGTGCCGCTCAACGCCAACAGCTACCACGGGATCAACGTGAGCGTGACCGACGCCCGCGGCTACGTTGCCCGGAGCAGCCGGCAGTTCGACATGATCGCGCTGATGAACGTCCACTTCGCGCGCGGGACCGCGCCAAGGCGTGCGGCCAGCCCCGAGTACCTCCACACCGCGGAAGCGATCAACTCGTATCTCGATCACCTGACAGACCGCGGCGTCGTGATCGTCGAAGAGCCCATTCGCAGTCTGGAGCAGGAACTCGCAGTCCGGAAGCTCCTGGCGACCATGCGTCAGGTATTGGTCGACCGAGGCGGTCCGCGGCCGGAGGCGCACTTCTTCGTCTTCCGGTGGACGACCAGGCAAAACGACTACCGGCAGATTCTGCTGAAGAAGACCCCCTTCACTGCACCCGAGGTCGGGAGACTCCGGAAGTGGCTCCGGGACCTGGACAGCCTCCCGGTCCTCGAGGCGCGCGCCCACCGGCAACTCGGTCCCATCACGTGCAGTACCGCCCTGCTCCACGCGCCTGACGCCGTGCTCCCGACGGTCTACTCGCGGGTACTGAGGGGGCAGCGCGGCGAAGACCTCTTCCGGCAGGTTGACCTCCGCCCGGTAACGGACGACCGGCCGTTCCTCTTTGACGTCGACCCCGGCCGCCGGGAGCTGAAGAGAGTCTACACGCGCACCTTGCTCGCGGCGCTGCTCCTGGTGCCGCTCGCCTGTCTGTTCTTCGGTCCGCGTCGATCCGAGCTGCGCTCCGCTGCCCCGCCGGTCCTGGCAGTCTCGCTGACGGGAATCGCCTACCTGCTGCTGGAAGTCGGTTTGATGCAGCGGTGCCAGCTCTTCCTGGGCTCTCCCGTCGCGGCGTTCTCGACCGTGCTGGGCACGCTGCTCGTCTTCTCGGGACTCGGGAGCCTCTGGAGCGGCCGACTCAACGGCAGGGCGGTCTGCGCCGCCATTGCCGCCGCCGTCGGTCTGCTGTCCTTGTACCTGCTACTGAGCCCCGTACTGCTCCGGGCAGGCGCGGCGTTGGCGCTGCCTGCGAGAGTCGCTGTCTCGGCGGGCGCCCTCGCACCCCTCGCCTTCTTCGTGGGCGTGCCCTTTCCGTACGTCATGCGCGTCGGCAATGTGCGACCGGCGCAGTCAGCGGCAGCCCTGCTGTTCGCGATCAACGCCGCCGCCGGCGCTCTGGCAGTGCCCCTCGCGCTGAATGTGTCCACTGCCTGTGGCTTCAACGCCACGTTCATGGTGGGGGGCGCGCTCTACGTGGCTGTGGCGCTGCTGATCGTCGCCCTTCACCGGCCGGCGCTTCAGGTTCCCGCGAGCGGGGCGGCCGCAGTGGTTGCCGCGCTCTTACTGGCCAGCCCGTGGCTTCTCAGCCGGGCACCGGCCGCACCCCTCTCCGCGTCCACGCCAGCCCGCTCAGCCGATTCGGCTGGTTACCGCGTCTACGTAGTGAGTTACGGCCACTCCGTCCGCGCCCGGACGCCGTCCGTCCGCGCCGAGAACAAGGTGCTTCAGGGCGGCTCGGGGCAGAAGAGGGTGCCGTTCGAGTGGCTGTTCTGGGTGGTGCGCAGCAGCAACCGGACGATCCTGGTGGACACGGGATTCGACGACGCTGCCTTGGCCGGGAAGTGGGGACTGACGACGTACGTGCGACCCGAGGACCGACTCCGGCAGCTCGGCCTCTTGCCGGCCGAAGTCGACGACGTGATCCTGACCCACGCGCACTGGGACCACGTGGGCGGGCTCAGTCGCTACCCGAACGCCCGCATCTGGATGCAGCAGCGGGAGTACGAGCACCTGAAGGCCGGCCTCACTCCCGCTCACCCGGAACGGAACGGACTGCGGCTGGAGGACCTCCAGGCGCTGGCGGCGGTCCAGCAGCAGAACCGGCTGGAGCTTGTGCACGGCGAGACGACTCCCTTGCCGGGGATCACCTTGACTTTGGCCGGTGGCCATACGCCAGGCTCGCAGTATGTTACTGTGCAGACCCGCTCAGGGCCGATCATCCTCGCCGGGGACCTCTGTACCCTCTACGAGAACACCCGGAGGCTGGCGCCGGTCGCAGGCGCTTCCGACACGCAAGCGGAGGTCGAAGCCATGAAGCAGATGCGCAGGCGGGTTGGCTCCCCCAAGTTCCTCCTCCCCGGCCATGACCCACTGGTGCTGACGTCCTTCCCAGAAGTCTCGGAAGGGATCGTCGAGGTCACCTCCACGGAGCCCTCGAGAACGAGATGAACTCGGAGCCTGGCATGACCCACCGATCCGTTCGCCGGTTGCTGGCCGGGTACTTCGCCTTCCTGGCAGCGGTGGCAGTGTTCCTGGGTCTGCTGCACAGGCTGTTTCTCGACCTCAAGGCTGGCGGCGTCTACTGGTTCAACCTGGACAAGGAACGGAACCTGCCCACCTGGTTCAGCGGTATGCTGTTCTTCCTGTTCGGCTGCGCCGCGTTCCTCGCCTACTACTGGGAACGGAAGCGCAACGGAGACGGCGAGCCCTGCTTCCGGCTACCGGGCTTGTGGGTGGGAGTTGGTCTGCTCGGTCTGGCGCTGTCGCTCGACGAGATGACGGCGCTCCACGAGAACCTGCTCTGGCTGGAGGTCCGACAGGTGTCCGCTCGGCTCGGCGGCGCCTGGGTGTACGCTACCCAGTGGCAAGTGCTCTTCTCGCCGGCGATCCTGCTCGCGCTCGCGTATCTGGTGCTGTTCTTCGCCAACCGGCTCGGCGCCAACGCCGGCGCCCGGCGCTGCGCCTCTGCCGGCATCGCGCTCTGGATCGGCGCGCTGTGCCTGGAGGGCATGCGCGGGGCGTTCAGGCTCAGCGGCGGCGAATGGTACGACTTGGAGGTCCTGGTCGAAGAGGAACTGGAGATGCTCGGGAGTGTGTGTCTGGTCGCAGCGATCACCCTCCACGTGCTGGACCTCGCCTTGGACTTCTCCGCCGACCGGAGGGAGCAACTGCGCGCTGCCTCCGGCTTCGCCAACAGACGATCCCTGACAGCGCTGACGGTGGTGGTTGTCGCCTTTTCCCTCTGTGCCGGCGCGCTCTACCTCTGCGCCAAGCGGCAGGCAACAATGCGGGCGCCGGTGCCCGAGCTGTTCCACAAGATGAGGCAATCTGACCGCCCCGGAACGCCTGACCGCAGGTCTCCGAGTGGCCGCGAATCGACGCGATTCGAGGAGACCTATCGGTCGATGGTGCAGCGGGGTCGGGAGACCCTCGCCGAGCGGGGCCACGGGCAGGTCCGACCGGACGGCTGCCCAGCCCGACCCTGGGCCGGACGCGCTTGCCGGCGCCCCCTCCGAGCGCGCCGGCGATGGTCAAGCATACCCTCCCGGCGGGCGGCGGCCGCAGTGAGCAAGGAGACAGCCAACGTGAACGTGAAACGAGTGCTGGTCACGGGTGGGGCCGGGTACATTGGCTCGGTCCTGGTTCGGCAACTGCTGGAGAGAGGCCATTCCGTCTGCGCTCTGGACGCCTTGTTGTTCGGCGACCACGCATTGCGGGACGTGTACGGGCGTCCCGGGTTCGACTTCCTCCACGCCGACGTGCGCAACCCGGAGTCGTACGCTTCGGCGTTGGCGGACGCCCAGGCCGTCGTGCATCTGGCAGCGATCGTCGGAGATGCCGCCGCGGCGAAGTCGCCCCGGTTGACCCACGAGACGAACCTCGTGGGCTCGGAAGCGCTCTTCCAGAGAGCACAAGACGCCCCCGACGTCCGCCGCTTTGTCTTCGTGTCGACGTGCAGCAACTACGGTAGAATGGAGGGCGTCGAGTACTGCTCGGAGGAGTCGCCGCTCAAGCCGCTCTCGCTCTACGCCGAGACGAAGGTCGAGTTCGAGGGCCGGCTTCTGAACTCGGATACCCGGGGCGACTTCGTTCCGACGGCCCTGAGGTTTGCCACCGCCTACGGGCTGTCGCCGCGTATGCGGTTCGACCTGACGGTGAACGAGTTCACCCGGGAGGCGGCTCTGGGCAGGGAACTGCTCATCTACGGGGAGCAGTTCTGGAGACCGTACTGCCATGTCCACGACCTCGCCCGCGCCTGCCTCTGCGTTCTGGAGTCCGCTCCGTCGAAGGTCGATCACGAGGTCTTCAACGTGGGAGACACCGCCGAGAACTACACCAAGAAGCAACTGGCGGAACTGCTGCTGGAGTTCCGGCCGCAGGCGAGGATCCGCTACGTGACCAGGGAAGAGGATCCTCGCGACTACAAGGTCCGGTTCGACAAGATCCGGGACATCCTTGGCTTCGAGATCGCCCGAAACGTCGGGGATGGGATCGCCGAGATCCTCGAGGCGCTGGCCTCGGGGGCCTTCCCGGACCCCGAGGCGGATCGCTACAGGAACAGTTAGGCGAGGACCGCATGAACGCAGTCATACTTGCAGGCGGACTCGGGAAGCGGCTGCAGCCGTTCACCCAGGTCGTCCCCAAGCCCCTGTTGCCCGTGGGGGAGAGTTCGGTTCTGGAGATCCAGGTCGTCAGTCTCCGGAACCACGGGGTGACCGACATCTACATCGCGACCTACTACCGGGCGGACTACATCAGGGCCTTTCTGGGAGACGGGTCGGCCCACGGCGTCCGGGTGCACTACAGCACCGAACCGAAGCCCTTGGGCACCTGCGGCCCCGTCACGTTGCTGAAGGAGGAGCTGACGGAGCCGTTCTTGATGATGAACGCCGACATCCTGACCACACTCGACTTCTCGGCCCTGTACCGGTTCGCGACAAGGAAAGACGCCGACCTCACGGTCGTCACGAAGGAGATCACCACCCCGTGCAACTTCGGTGAGGTGACTGCCGAAGGGGAGTACATCCTCGAGGTCGAGGAGAAGCCCGACTTCAGGTTCGAGATCGTGGCCGGCATCTACGTGCTGAAGCCGCCTGTCTTCGAGCTGATCCCCGAGAACACGTACTACGGGATCGACAACTTGATCAAGGACATGCTGAGACGGGGACTGCCTGTGGCCCGGTACCTGACGGAGGACTACTGGCTCGACATCGGCCAGGTGGACGACTACCAAGTGGCGCAAGAAGCGTACGGCGAACACTTCAACGACCTCGAGCGAGGCAACGCCAACGGCGAGAATAGGGGCGCGGACACCGGATGATTCCCGAGTATTCCCTCTCAGTGGTGTGCCCGGTCTACAACGAGATCGAGTGCCTGCCCGACGCGCTGGAGACGGTCCATCGGTTCCTGCGCGAGACCTTTGCCGATTTCGAGATCATCGTTGTGGAGAGCGGCAGCACCGACGGCTCCGGCGAGGTCTGCGATGCCTTCGCGGAACGCAGAGACCGGGTCGTGGTCATCCACGAGGGCGCAAGGAATGGCGCCGGCGTCGCGCTTCGCCGGGGATTCGGCGCGGCCACGAAAGACCTGGTCTGGATCATCTGGGCGGACCTCCCCTTCCCTCTGGACAGGATCCACGCCGCCGTTCCGCTACTCAGCACTCATGATTGCGTCTTGAGCTATCGATCCAGGGATCACCGCAGTTGCTGTCGATTGCTCCTGTCCATCGTCTACAACAACCTGGAAAAGTGGACGTTGGGACTCAAGGTCCGACACCTCAACTCGACCTTCAAGGTGTTCCACCGCAGGATCGTCCAGTCGATGCGGCTCACGTCGCGGGCGTGGGGGATCGAGGCGGAGATTGCCTTCAGGCTCCAGCAGAGGGGCGCCCGGTATGCGGAGATCCCCGTACCGCTGGTCGACCGTACCGTTGGCACCTCTTCGGTGACGCTGTGGACGGCGGTGGAGGAGTACGGCGAGGTGCTGAGGCTCGCCCTCTCGGAGCGCCTGGGTCTGGCGGCGTTCCGAAGGTGAACCGGGGAGGACGCGCCGACGTGATCGCGGCCATCATCAGCGGAGACGACTTCGGCCTTGCCCCGGCCATCAACGAGGGAGTCGTGCGCGCCCATACCCAAGGTTGTCTCACCAGCGCCTCGCTCTGTCCCTGCGGACCGGCTGCCGACCAAGCGGCACGAGCTGCGCGCGCGCTGCCGGAGTTGGGCGTGGGGCTTCACCTCACGTTGGTCGAGGAGCGTCCGCTCTCGCCTCCAGGCTCGGTTCCCTCGCTGGTGGGCCCCGAGGGGAGCTTCCCTCCCAGCGGCGTTGTCTTCGCCCGACGCTGGCTGGCGGGCCTGATCCGGCCGCAGGACGTGCGGCGGGAACTGCGCGCGCAGTTCGACTGGATGACTCAGCGCGGGCTCGCGCCCACGCATCTGGACAGCCATGACCATATTCACGTCCTCCCCGGGATTCTGGAACTGGTGATTGACGAGATGAAACGGGCGGGTCTGACGCGGCTGCGTATTCCCTGGGAGCGGATCCCCCTGAGTGGGGCGAAGCGGCCTCGGGGGGCATTCGGGCTCGGTCTGAACCTGCTGTCCAGGCGAGCCGCGCGAGTAGCTCGGCAGGCGGGGCTCGCGTTCCCGGATCGGTTCCTCGGCTTCCTCGACGCGGGGCATTTCACCGCGCAGAAACTGCTCTCTCGAATCGCCTCGCTTGAGCCTGGCGTGACCGAGCTTTCGTTTCATGTCGCGGTCGGGGCGGCCCCCCCGCGGCCGGAATTCGCTGCCTGGGGCTACGAATGGAGCGCCGAACTGGCGGCCCTCCTCGACCCGGAGGTGCGGGACGCCCTGAACCGGCGTGGCGTCCGGCTCCGCCATTTCGGGGGGTTGTGAGCCGAAGACCGAGCGACGACCCAGACCCAGGCCGCACGGCCGTTCGCGGGTGAAGCCGGCGGCAGTGAATGCGCTTCCAGAGGAATCGCCCATGTCCGGTCAGTCGCCCGGCCTTCGGGAAGGTAGACGTCGAACCCACGGGGTTCGCAGCCGGTCGCTCTGCGCCAGCGAGGCGTGAGCACAACCGGCTGACGCCTAACTTCCAGCATGTGACGACGCGTTTCCGAGGGAGAAGACCGAGTAGCCACGGTTCTCGTAGAGCTTCCTGAGCCCCGGCACCGTCCGGCGGCGAAGCAGGAGGCACTTCGCTCCGTACTTCCGACCCAACCGGCGATACTGGTCCGCGGTCAAGCGCTGGAACGTCGACCGGACCTGCCTTCTGCCGGCGAAGCCGAGCTGCGTGGGCTCTCGGCCGCCGTTGAAGTCGATCATCCGGCGGTACCACTCGGCCATGTTGGCCTTGGTGAAGGGGATGCTTTTCCAGCGCAGCACGACGGGGTGCCCGGACAGCAGCGACACAACCTCGAGGTCCTGTGGCGCCAGGAGCAGCGCGTTCGGCTCGGTGTGGTCCCGGATCCGGTGGCACACCCGGTAGCGCTCCCGCGTTGTCCGGAAGCCGCCGTGTTGTCGACCGCCCTCCGGGAAGGTCCTAAGCTCCCGGACACCGGTCACAAAGCCCCCTGCCGCGTGCCAGAAGACCAAAATCACGGCCCCGCCAGTCACCGCTGCACGGAGCTTCTCGGGGCGGCAGACGAACCGGAGGATCGCCGGAACGGCGATCAGCAGACCCAGCGGAAGGAGCAGGGAACTGCCCACCCGGAACGGGTACGTCGCTTCCATGAAGGCCGGGGCCCAGGGGAGCGGGCGAATCAGGAGTCCGGCGGCAAAGGGGACCAACGAGAACAGCGTGAAGCGGGCGACCGCTGTCGAGGCTGCTGACTGGGCGTCACTCCGCGTCAACCCGGCCGCCAAGACGAACAGGAGCAGGACAGCGGCCACCTCGAATTGCCCCGGCGCGCGGTTCCAGCAGGCGGGGAAGAAGTGCAGGGGATTGCGGAAGAAGACGTAGACGTAGGTCAGGTCGAACGGCGTCGTCGGCGCCGGCTCCCTCAGGAAGGAGAGCCCATGGTACAAGCCCAGCGACCCGCTCAGACACCAGAGCCCAAGTGCAGACAGCCACTCCCGCGGTCTGCCGAGGCCCATGGTGACGGCGGTCAGCCCGAGCGCGAACGCTCCCCACATCCCGACAAGCACATGGAAGGTGAGGGCGGCGCCCGCCAGAAGCCCCGCCAGCCGGAGACGCCGGGTCACGAGGGCATTGAGACCATAGAGGAGCAAGCAATACGCCGGGACCAGCGCCTCCAGCCGCTTGAAGAGCGCGTCGCCGACTGGGAGGTACGATTGCCCCAGCCACAGATACACTCGCGCAGCCACGCACGTGCTTCCCACCCCCACCCCCATTCGCCAGGCGAGGAGACCGACTGCCACGGACATGAACAGATACGCCAGGATCCGGCCTGCGAGGGTCGCCTTCACCAGGGGGAGGAACTTGACCAAGGGGTACATGAGAACCAGGAAGGCCGCCCGCGGAGTACCTGGTTCACTCAGCGCGAAGTCTCCCGGCAGGAAGTGGGGGTCGACGAATCGCTTGGCGAGCAGCATGACGTCCAGCTCGCTGTGGGTCAGAACCGCCCTGAAGCCGTAGTTGAGCACGGCCAGGACGAACACCGTGCCGATGAGGGCAAGCCGGGAGTTGGCGGGGAGGAGCGCCGCGAGGGCGTCATACCGAGCGGTGAAGTAGCGCCGGTACTCCACCCGCGGAGTCAGGCGCAACCACGGTCTCCAAGGGTGAAGCTGGGAGGGAAGGCGCATTCGGACCGGGACTCCGGGGCGGTGAGGCGCGAGGCGAATCGCCGCTTGGCAGCGGCGCTCTCGATTCTATCGCATCCCTGTCCGAGGCGAAACGGCCGCACAGCGCAGCCCGGGCACGACCGCGTCGTCTGCCTGCTCGACACCCAGCGACCGCAACGCCAACAACAGCGCTCACCGCGCAAACCGAACTATCGGCGCCGGGAGGGCGCTGCCATACCTCCCAACTCGCTATCGAAGCGCTCTCCGGTTGCGCTGTTCCGAGCCAGAGCAGCGCAGAACGTTCTTGGACCTCACCCGGTCATCCCTTCCCGCCTCCCTTGCTGCCCTCCCCTGGCTCTCCGGTACCCTCACCCACGTCGTCATCCTCATCGTCGTCGGCGACAGAGTCGTCGTCATCATCATCGTCGCCGGCTGAGTCGTCATCGTCATCATCGTCGTCGCCGACTGAGTCGTCGTCGTCATCGTCGTCATCGTCGTCGCCGACTGAGTCGTCGTCGTCATCGTCGCCCGCCCCGCTGGTGCTGACGCCGCAGGCGAAGCTCTCGGAGAGCTTCACGACCATTGGGGACTCATCGGATTCGAAGATGCTGGTGGGATCCGAACCAGAGCCGTCGACGACGGAGGGGGTGAGGAATCTGCCCTTGATCCATTTGGGGTTGCCCGTGCTCTTCACCTCCGTGATCTCAAACTCCGCGAATCCCACAATGTGATAGTAGTTGTTGTTCGCCCAGAAGCTGGAGCTCTCGTCGGGGAATTCCGTCTGCACCTCGGACTTCGAGTACATGCGATCGAAGATTGGGATCATGATCCGTTCCCCAATTCGGGACGCCGCGTCGGCTACGGCAGAGGCCCGCGTTCCCGAGTCGCCGTTGATGAAGTCGCCGTCCATGCCGCCGACGGCGCCTGCCGAGATGGTCACGGGCGGCGTCATACCGTTCTCGACCCAGTCTTTCAGTTCGGCGTTGCTGTGATTCTTGCCGGTCGCCCGGCTGGTGTCGCCCTGGGCGTAGATGAACGCCAGGTTCAGCCACCCCCGCTGTCCGCCGATCTCGTTCCCGAGGCTGTCCACGATCTTGTTGTCGTCCCAGATCTCGATGACATCCCCCACGCTGGTGGCCAGGAGCGTGTCATCCTCCAATGCGATCGGGAAGATGCCACTGTCTGCCACGACTGAAGTCGCAGGGCAGAAACTGGCGTAGGCCTCCGCGCCGGCCGTCTTCTCGGCCTGCCCGAGGACGAAGCCGAACATGACGGTGACGGTCGTGCGGGCAATCACGTGGATCCCGCTGGCCTCAACCGGAGGCGCCGCACCGGAGGAGTAGTCGCTGATGGCACCGAGCTGCCCCTCGCTGTTGCCGTAGTAGGCTTCCACTTGCGTGTTCTGGCCCCCACACTGCGTCGCATACGACTGGATCGCCGCCAGGACATCCGCATTGGTGATGGCCTCCCCGCCCACCAGCGTGCGTGCCCCTGCCATCGCTCCGGAGTCGGCTGCGTTCTGCATCAGCCGGCGCTGGCGGTAGAGGTTGCTGCCGTCCAGCGAGAGACCCACGAACGCAAACGCGGCGACGGCCGCGACCATGTAGAAGATCAGCGCTTGGGCCTTCTGCCCGTCGCGGCCGAGGGAAGACCTGCGAGGTTCCAACATTGTGGTCTCCTATGAGAATGTAGCGCGAGATGGCATCTCGCGCCGCGCGACTTACCAAGTCGCGCTACGTTCTCCTTCAACGTGGTATGTCAGGCGGCTGCCGGGTCTCTTGCGAGGGCCACGCCTCAGCCTGCCGGCTCCATAGTCTACCATGACGCGCGACAGACGCTCCAGGCCGAGGACGGCCGGCACCCTCGCTCTCACCCCCCGGGCAAGGTATCGACCAGCGACACGGCGAGGAGCGTCTCGTCGGAGAGCGCCCCACCCCAGTTGGCTGACGAGTCGACCACCTCAGGGGCGATGAGCTGGCCGACAATGTACTTGTCCGCTCCAGTCGTGACAACATCCACGATCCTGAACTTGGCGAATGCAACGATGTGGTAGTACGTCTGACCGAATCCTCCGGGCGGCGCCGGCGATCCCAGGTTCTGCATGTCCTCCGCAGTGTAGATCGCGTCGAAGATCGGCACGAGCACGGTCTGCCAGAGGCGCGCGTTCGCGCTATTCACCGCGGAAGTCCTGGTGCCCGCATCGCCCAGGATGAAGTCGCCATCCGTGCCGCCCACGGCCCCGGCAATGATCTTGACGGGCGGGGTCCGCCCGCCCTTCACCCAGTCCATCAGGTCATCATTGCTCATGCTCTTCACCACCACTCGGCTGGAGGGATCCGTCTTTGAGTAGAGGTTCTCGAAGTTCAGCCAACCGCGGTGGCCGGGGATAGCCGTGCCGTTGTCATCGGTGACTCGGTCGTCGTCCCAGATTTGGAGCCGCTGCCCCGGGTGAAGCGCCTGAACGATGTCGTCCTCCAGCGTGACGGGGAACGCGGTGCCGTCGAGTGTGGCCTGGCGCGCCGGGCCGACGAGGGCCGTGGCCTCCGCTCCGGCTGTCTTCTTCGAGTGTCCCAGCAGAAACCCGAAAACGACGGAAACGGTCTTGCGCGCCCGGACCCGAACGCCGATAGCCTCCACCGGTGGCCCCGATCCCTGCTCGTAGTCCTTGATCGGCGAGAGTTCCTGCTGCTGGCTTACGTAGCGCGCCTCCGTGTTCGCCCAGTCGGCGCCGCCCGTCTCTGCGTACTGCCGGACTGCCGCCAGCACTTCGGCGTTGGTGATGTTGGTCACTGCCAGCGTCCGGGCGCCGGCAAGGGCCGCCGAGTCGCTTGCGTTCTGCATGCCTCGCCGCTGCAGGTACACGTTGCTGCCGTCAAGCGCCACTCCGATGCATGCAAGCACGGCCACGGCTCCAACGAGATAGAGCGCCAGCGCCTGGCCTCGCTGACCGGCTGCCGTCGAAGGACTCCGTAGGCGTAGCATTTTGGCATCACTCCCATGGGAATGCAGACTTGCGATCGCGGATTGCAGATTGCACGGCCAGACCGCCACGGTCTGGGAGGGGCAGCATTCTCACTCGACGTGGTGTGCAACCGCACATGAGCGATTCCTTCGCAGACGCCCCGCCACACTGGAAGATAGGCGTCAGCCGGTTCTTCCCACGCCTCGCTGGCAGAAGGCGACCGGCTTACGCCTACCTTCCCGAAGGCGGGGCGTTTTCACACGTCGCGCTGTTCAAGCAAAGCCAGGACATGAACGGTCCCTTAGGGAGCGGCCCTGCGTCGTCAGACCGCTACTCGATCCGCATGGTGGCGCTGCTCTGCAGCGGGAGATTCGTCAGGGGGAGGATCATCCGGAAACTGTAAGCCGCCGCGACTCGGATGCGGTTCCCTTTGGTGGAGGCGCCGTCCGGCAGCGAGGTCGCGATGGTGAGCTGCGCACTGTCCAGACCGACAGTGAACTGGCGGGCCCGGGCCTCGATGTTGTCGGGGTCCGGATTCGCGTTGCTGTCCGTCCACGTGGGATGCATGATGCCGTATCGGGCGCCCTCCCGCGCAGCGTTGGAGACGACGCTGTACGTATACATGGCCCGACTGGCCTCGATGATGCCCATGATCACCACGAGGAAGAGGGGCAGCACCAGCGCCGTCTCAACGGCAGCTTGGCCGCGTCGTGAGCGGCGGGACGGCCGCTGAAAGCAGTTCATTTCGGTGAGGTCCTCCGTCAGCAGCAGCTACGTCCCCGGGACGATCATCATCGTGGCCTGGGCGCGCAACGGCATCGATTGGATCCCCAGGAACGAGCCCAGAAACGTGCCGAAACTGGCAGTTGCGGAGACCGTGAGGGGGTTCCTGGCGTCGGTTCCGTTGGGCGTGGAGATAGAGATCGCGTCGGAACTCAGGTCCTTGAGCGACGTGCCGGCCAGTTCACTGATGACAGCCTGCCGGATGCCTGTCGCGTCGGTCGGGGCTCCGGCTCCGTAGCGCGCGCCCTCGCGGACGGCGTTGGTGAGGTTGATGCGCGCGTGGAACCCCCGGGCGATGTCGACTACGCCAGCCATCATGAGGGCCAGCAGAGGAAGAAGGATGGCCAACTCGGCCGCCGCCTGTCCCCGCGACCGGCGGCTGAGAGGAAGCGAAGCGCTCACCATCGGGTTTCACCTCGGGTACTGCGTAAGAGCATGACTCCTGCCGGAGGGAGACGGAACGTCCGTCGGCCAGGTGGGAGGTAATATACCCCAGTTCCCGGTCAACCGTGAGGGCGGAGGGATTCATGTTCGTCGGGCGCGCCCACGGCGGCCGTCGCGCCCAACGAAGGCGAGGTATACTGCCCACACGGTGCCTCAGCACCGAGTTGGGACATTGGTGAACGCGATTCGGAGTGACACACCATGCCAAGGCCGCTTTCCGCACTGACACTCGCCCTTTCCCTGAGCACCTGCCTCCTCGCCCAAGACGACCTTCTGCTCACCGACAACGGCCTGTCCAACGAGAAGTTCAGCGAGTACAAGGAGGCGCGCCGACTGCAGACCGGAGGACGGTATGTCGCCAACCCGCCCTTCACCGCACCCGGCGGCACGCAGGCGAAAGGCACGTCCCCGTTCTCGGAGGGCGCGCTGACGAACGGCGATTCCACGTTCGCCTACAAGCGTGAGCCGGGACCGTACTCGTACTGGCAAGGTCTCAAGCAGGCGGAGGTGGAGTTCGACCTGCCCAAACCGTTCCGGATCAAGCGGGTCCGCGCCTGCGTGCTCAACTCCGGGCCGCATGGGACGGCGCGGATCGCGCTCTTTGCCAAGGGCGACCCGCTGGAGTTCCCCGAGCTGCTCAAGCTCGGGGAGATCGACGCCAAGGACGGCTGGAATGAGCTGGCCGGCCTCAACCGCGTGGCGGACGGCGTGCGGCTGCAGTTCACCGCGGAGAAGGGCAAAGGCTACCTCACCGTGTCGGAAGTCGAGGTCTGGGGCAGCGAAGCCCCCGCGAACGCCGTGGCTGACAGCCCACGGAAGCTGAGCGGGAAGTCGATCCAAGAGGGAGATCTCGAGTGGTACGCCTTCGACTTCGGCCCGGCGACCTCGCCCACGTTTGCCAACTTCACCGGCGTCTCCAAGGACGTGATCTACAACAAGGAACGGGGCTACGGCTGGCTACCCTACCAAGAGGGCAAGCCGGTGGCGCCCAGCAACTTCGGCCCGGAGAGCGCCGTGGTGCCCGGGCTCGGCGAGCGGGACCGCGCCGAGAAGAAGAGCGACATCGCCGACAGCCTGTCGCGCGACTTCGTCTGCACCTCGGAGTACTACCACACCCAGGTCCGGCAGACGTTCCGGCTCGACGTGCCCAACGGCGCCTACCGCGTCGTCACCTTCCACGGCGACTCGCAGTACGGCAAACCGGGCGAGCAGTGCTGGTGGATCGAGGTCGGCGGCAAGCGCGTGGTGGAGAAGCTGCGGATGCCGACGAGCCTGTTCACAGACGCCGTGTTCGGCGCGACTGTCACCGACGGCGAGCTTTCCCTGACGTTCGACGCGGCCGACCCCAATCCCGCCACCCGAGGGTTCCTGCTGAACGGTCTGGTCGTCCTGCCGGCAAACGATCAGCGCCGGCGCGCTTTCGCCGACGCCAAGATCGGCAAGATCCGCGCCGCCATCCAGCGCGAGCGCGACGACAAGTTCA
>Ga0210033_1002337_pt1 | contig 16284 bp, 16 predicted proteins | sample CryGeymeta201501_FD_185465 | JGI IMG/M metagenome (GOLD analysis project Ga0210033, IMG submission 185465) | Groundwater microbial communities from Crystal Geyser aquifers in Utah, USA - Crystal Geyser metaG 2015-01 (SPAdes) (version 2) | ecosystem: Environmental > Aquatic > Deep subsurface >... | reverse complement strand
TCGGCTTTGCATGCGTTGCGGCGATTTCAATCGCCCTATTTTTGCAAACAGGCGATCAACTCGCGGACGATGTCCGTCGGCTCGGAGGGAGTCAACGCCAGCACGGGGACGGAGGCGGCATTCATTTGCTCGAACGCGTCTTTCCCAAGCCAGCGCCGAGGGAGAAAACCGATTGCATTTTCGTCCTCGGCGATCCTCTTAAGCATATCACTTGGGTGGACTGCCACACGCGCATATGAAGTAACTGATCGTCCGTCCAAGAAAACCTGTTCAAAAATCGTTTGGATATCCTCCCCGCCTGAGTATACCCAAACGTGAATTCCGTCCGTCTGTGTTGGATGAACTTCCTCCCACTCCGCAACAATTTGGTTGAAGTTCGTAATCTGCCCTGTGAAGATTCTCCTAATCTGATCAGCCGACAGAATGGGAGGTCGGGCATTGTTCGTGATAACTACCAAGTCTTCCGTTCCAACCTGAAATGCGGGTGTAACCAAGCCCGGTGGCTCGCCCACGCGCAAAAGAATATCAGGCGACTCCGCTGAAACGTTCAGCACAGCCGACAGGTCCGCGGCGCAGGCGAACAACTCCTCCAGCCAGGGACTCGCGGAGGCGGTCGCGTACACGTTCACTATCTGCGGTGTGGATTGTCCACTGGCGGGCGTACAGGAAAAGATGAAAGATGAAAGAAGAAAGCATGCCCTGAGCGCAGTCGAAGGGATGAATAAAGAACGCTTCATGTCATCGAAGGAGGAGCGTAATCACACCAAGCGCGGCACAATAAATAGCGAAGGCATAGAGCGAATGTTTGCCCAGATAACCGATCAGCCAGCGGACGGCGAACCAGCCGACGACAGCCGCGGTGACAAATCCCACCGCGAGCAGGGGCAGGAACAAGCCGAGGTTCGGCATCTGGATCACGTCCAGCATTTCGTACCCGCCCGCGGCCAGCATGACCGGCACGGACATCAGAAACGCGAAGCGCGCCGCCGAGGGACGGTCAAATCCACGGAACATGCCGCCCGCGATGGTCGTGCCGCTGCGCGAGGCGCCGGGGAAGACCGCAATGATTTGCATGACGCCGATGAAGAGCGCGTCCAGCCAGGTCATCGAATCGAGGGCGCGATTCTTTTTGGTCAGCCATTCGGCGAGGGTGAGCAAGACCGCCGCCGCGAGCAGGCGGATGGAGGCTTCGAGCATGGGTTGTTTGAAAAGCGCTTTGACGGCGTCCTTCAACAAATAGCCCGCAAGAAGCGCGGGAATGGTGGCAAGCAGGAGGTAGAAGCCAAGATTTCGTTCGGGAGTCGAATGTCGAAAGCCTGTCCTGAGCCACGTCGAAGGATCAAAAGTCGCTTTGGCAATAGCGAGCAAATCCTTCCAATAAAAAACAAACAGCGAGAGGATGGTTCCCAATTGGACAATGACGAGGAACGAGAAGGTCGCCTCGTCCGCGGGAATGCCGAGCAATTTTTGGGCGATGAGCAGATGCGCGGTGGAGGAGACTGGAATGAATTCGGTTAGTCCCTGGAGGATGCCGAGCAGAAAAGATTGAAAGAGGTTCATGTGAGTATCCGATAGACCCTGACGGGTTGATCCTTTCCTTTGACGGTGATAAATTGCGGCTCATCCACGGGGACGCGGCTGTTCAAATGTGAGAACACGCCCTCCGAAATCCAGACCTCGCCCGAGGCGGCGGATTTTTCGATGCGGTTGGCGGTGTTGACCGTATCACCCAGCGCGTCGTAGAAGCGGAGTTGCGGACTGCCGAGCAGTCCCTCGACCACCTGCCCGGTATGCAGGCCGATGCCCGCGCCCAGCCCGTGACGGTTCAGGATGCGCTCACATTGCAGGCGCAAATCCAGGGCGGCGCGCACGGCCTCGTCCGCCTCCAGAAAAACGGCCATGGCCTCGTCCGCCGTGAATTTGAACTTGACGACGCGGTAACGGCCAAAGGTCGCCTCGACGGTCGCATAATAGCGGTTGACCAGCGAGGCCACCTCTTCCGGGGAATGGCTCTCGCTCCAACCGGTGAAGCCGCGAATATCCGCGAAGAGGATGGTGCGTTTCTGGCGCGACAGGCGCATGGAATTAGGGTCATCCAAAGCGCGCCCGAGCAGGTCGCGTCCCAACAGCCATTCCGAATATATTTGGCTCTCTGGGATTTGCCGTGATTCTGTACACGGATTTCACGGATTACACGGAATCTCACGGAAAACCCCAAAAAAATCCGTGCTTTTTCCGTGTCCGTCCGTGTAATCCGTGTTCAAAAGGTTTTGATCACGGAGATTCCCAATGAGCCATATATTTTCAATTTTCCGGCGGTCTCGCGCAAGAGCAGGGAAAAACGCTGGGCGTTGACGTTGGCCGCGCCCGCCGAAAGTCCCAGCAAAAAGACCGCCAGCGCCAGAAACAGGTGCGAACCATCTGCAAAAAACTCTGTCAGCGAAATAGTTTGCGCGGGATTGGCAGTGACCTCGACGGCAACATACAAGGCAAATATAATTTCGGCGCGGACCACGTTTTCGAGCAGGAGCAGGGAGTCGTTCCACAAATTTCTTTCACGCGACTGGGCGGCCTGCAACAGTCCAATGATGAGCGCAAAAATTAAATACGGAACATGATAGGGGGACTGAAAAAAAGCCAGCCCCTCGAAAGACACTTCTCCCAGGGCGTACAACCCCGGCGCGGCCAGGTTGCCAAGGAATCGCCGCCAGGCAGACAAATGCGTCCAACGCGTAAGGATGTAGGTCTGCACCAGTACGGCAGGAATCAATATGTAAAGATCGGGATTGGCTAAATATTCCAATCCCTCAACGAGAAGTTCCAGCAGGATAAGCGCAATTGGGAAGTAGCCCGAATTACGGAACAGTTCCTGCCAGAAACGGCTGGCGGGAGAATCTGTGAGGCGGTCTTCGACCGTGCGGGTGAGGTCTTTTGTGGACATGGATATTCGGGTTGATTTTACCGCAACACTGAACGATCTGGTTCAAAAAGCTATTTGGCTCTCTGGGAGTTGCCGTGATTCGGTACACGGATTACGCGGATTTGACGGATTTGCACGGATTTTTCTATTAAAAAATCCGTGTTCATCCCTTTTGTCCGTGAAATCCGTGTACAAAAGGTTTAATCACGGCGATTCCCAATGAGCCAGATTTTTTGTACTCATTACTTTCGCAAGATTATAGTCAAACGGCGGATAGACAATTCCGTTCTCCGTGACGATGGCGGAAATCAAACGGTTCGGTGTGACGTCGAAGGCCGGGTTGCGCGCCCTGGCGTTCGCGGGTGCGACGCGTTCTCCGTTAAACTGCAAGCCGAGCACCTCGTCCATGCCGCGCTCCTCGATGGGGATCAGATCACCATTTGCAAGCGAAAGATCAATCGTTGAAGTCGGGACGACCGCGTAGGCAGGGACATCGTTATCACGCGCGGCCAGCGCCAGCATGTACGTGCCGATCTTGTTGGCCACGTCACCGTTGGCGGCAACACGGTCCGCGCCGAAGAAGACTTTTTGGGCTTGTCCGTTTTTTAGAAAATGCCCCGCCATGTTGTCGCTGATGATCTCGTACGGGATACCGTATTGTTCCAACTCCCAGGCGGTGAGACGCGCGCCCTGCAAACGCGGACGGGTCTCATCCACCAGCACGTGGACGCGTTTGCCCTGCTCGTGCGCCATGCGGATCACGCCGAGCGCGGTGCCCCAATCCACGGTGGCGAGCGCGCCGGTGTTGCAGTGGTGGATGATCGTGTCGCCGTCGGCGATCAAGTCCGCGCCGTGACGCGCCATGCGCCGGTTGATCTCCACATCCTCGTCGGCGATTTTTTGGGCTTCAGACAAGATGTGCCTCCGCAAGTCATCCACAGATAATGAATCTTTTACGGAATACGCACTACGCAGTACTCTCTCCAACGCCCAAGCGAGATTGACGGCGGTCGGTCGCGCGGACCTCAAGAGGGCCGCGGCGACATGGAGGTCAGCCAGCAGGTCGGCGGGAGTCCGCGCTGGCGATGACTGCGCGGCGAGGGCGAGGCCAAACGCGGCCGCGGCGCCGATGGCAGGCGCGCCGCGAATCGCCATATCCTTGATCGCCTGCGCGACTTCGGCGTGAGTCTGGCACGCCAGGATTTCCAACGCGTTCGGCAGGCGGCGCTGGTCAATCATCTTGACCTGGTTGTCTTCCCAAAAGATGGTTCTCATTGTTTTACCTATTTTGGCAAATCATGATTTGCTTCTGGGAGACTGTCTTCTCCCGTCATTGCGAGCGTCCTGAGCGGAGGGTACTCCCGAAGTCGAAGGATGCGAAGCAATCCCTTGGTCCGAGGAGACAGCGTCCCCTTTGGGGATTGCTTCGTCGGGACACCTGCCCTGGCGGGCGGCGCCAGGAAGAGCGCCCTCCTCGCAATGACGGAGCAACTTGGAGTTTGCTAACTTCCTGAGTTCTTCGGGTGGGATGCGCGCCACGCCCCCCAATTGGCGCGCGTGATGGAAAACTTCGGCGACATGTTCAAGCCGTTCGAGATGGATCAAGGCTTCTTCGAGATTTTTCCCAACGGTGAGACTGCCATGCTGACGAAGCAGAATGGCGTCATGGTCGCGGATCAACGGACGGACGACTTCCGCGTCTTCGTGGGAGGAGGGCGTCGCGTACGCGCTGACGGGGACGTGTCCCAGCGTGAGCGCGACCTCGGGCAAAATGTCATCGGGAAAGTCGAGTCCCGCGACGGTGAGCGCGGTGGCAAAGATGGGATGCGCGTGGATGACGGCACGGACATCGGGTCGCAGTTTGTAGACTTCGAGGTGCATCGGCGTCTCGGTGGAGGGGCGGCGGTCGTTTGCGGAGGCCAGCACATTTCCACGTAGGTCAACAATGAGCAGGTCGTCCGCGTCCATGCGGCCTTTGCATAAACCCGCAGGCGTGATAAGCACGCGGCTCTCGTCCACGCGGACGGAAATATTACCGTCGTTGGAGGTCATGAGGTGACGCGCGTAGCAGACTTGTCCGCACTCGAGAATGGCGAGGCGGAGGAGGGGTTCAGGAGAGTCGGGAGGAAAGGAGAGATGGGGCATGGAGCGGTGGTAAGTGGTAATTGGTGATTGGTAATTGGTGATTGGTAATTGGTAATTGGTAATTGGTAATTGGTAAGTGTGACGCGACATGCTTCGCGATGTCGCTGTTTGGGTTGCAGTTTGAAAGTCGCGCTACGGCTCAACAGGAGTATTTCTTTCCGCATTCCCCTGCCATTGACGCAACAACTCCGGCACACGCGTCTCAAACGACCCATCGGCAATATACCCGCGAATCGATTCCATCAAACGGATCAGCGCGCGCAAATTATGAATGGACAGCAACGTGCCTGCCAGCAATTCCTTCGCCACGATGAGGTGGCGGATGTAGGCGCGCGTGAAAGTCTTGCAGGTGTAGCAGTCGCAGGTCTCATCAATGGGACTCGCGTCGCGGGCGAAGGTCGCGTTCATCAGGTTGAGGCGTCCCTCGGGCGAGAATGCTGAGTTGTGGCGCGCCAAGCGGGTGGGCAGGACGCAATCGAAGATATCTATCCCGCGAGCGACGCCGTTGATCAAGTCTTCGGGGGTGCCGACTCCCATCAGGTAGCGCGGCTTGGACTCGGGCAGGAGCGGCGTGACCACGTCGAGCATGGCGTGCATTTCGTCTTTCGTCTCGCCCACCGAGAGGCCGCCGATGGCGATGCCGGGCGTATCGAGCGAAGCGATAAATTTAGCGGAGGCCGCTCGAAGGTCCGGGTTAACGCCGCCCTGCACAATCCCGAAGAGGGCCTGGTCGGCGCGTCGCTTGGCCTTGAGACAACGCTCGGCCCAGTAGTGAGTCCGCTCCATTGCGACTCGGCTGTACTCGTGGTCGTTGGGATCGGAACATTCATCGAAGGCCATGATGATGTCCGCGCCGAGACTCTCCTGAATGCGGATGGCGCGTTCAGGCGTGAAGTAGTGCGTCGAACCGTCAATGTGACTCTTGAAGGTTACGCCTTCATCGTCAATCTTGCGGGTCTGCGCCAGCGAAAAGACCTGGAATCCGCCCGAGTCGGTCAGCATGGGACGCGGCCACTTCATGAAGCGATGCAATCCGCCCAACTCGGAGATGAGGTCATCGCCGGGACGGAGGTAGAGGTGATAGGTGTTGCTCAGCACGAGCGTCGCACCGAGGTCCGCCACCTGTGCGGGCGTGAGCGTTTTGACCGTGGCCTGTGTGCCGACGGGCGCGAAGACCGGCGTCTGGAGGGTTCCGTGCGGCGTGGAGAATGTCCCCGTGCGGGCGCGGCCATTGCGGGCGGTGATGGTGAAATCAAACATGAGGGGGATTATACACTTCAAGGTGCGTTATAATCATTGATGAGCAAGGAGTAAAAAATGTTGACCACCCTTGAAGGCGTATATCGCAAAGGAAAGATCGTGTTAAGGAACAATCCTTCCGATATTCCCGACGAGACCCCCGTCATTGTCACCTTTCTCGATTCAGAAGGAATTGACTTGCAAGCGCGCGGGATCAGCGGGGAACAGGCGGCCATCTTGCGCGCCCAACTCGCCTCATTCGCCGAAGAATGGGAAAGCCCAGAAATGAGCGCATATGACCGTTATATCCACGCTTAAACGCGGCGACATCGCGCTGGTGTTATTTCCCCATTCCGACTTGCAGACAGCCAAGCCGCGCCCTGCGCTGGTTACCCAGGCGGATGAGTTAAACACAGATTTGCCGCAAGTCATTGTCGCGATGATCACGAGCCGACTCTTTCGCGCCAACCATCCCAGCCGTGTGCTGATCGAGTTGGAATCGCATATCGGTCAAGGCTCTGGCTTGCTGGCCGATCCTGTAGTGATGACCGATAATCTCACAACAGTCGCAGAAGTAGCCATTGACCGCGTGATTGGCAAAATTCCAATGAAAGAAGTTGACAAAGCGCTCAAACATACGCTGGGTTTGTAGAATGTCGAAATTGACTTGAGTTACAATACCCTTTATCTTGATAGCGTACCTGTGAAGGCCAAAACCAAGCCAGCGCAAACAAGAAAGAAGAAACTGGCAACTGCGCGCCCAAGACAGATGAGGCAGGTAGGGACAAACACTGGAGCGAATTGACAACGCCGTGACCATGCACAGGTCACGGCGTTGTTTTTCAACCCAAATTCAAGAAACGATGGCGAACAGACATTTGAGATACGCCCCTTCTGCAAAGCGGATGGGATGATCCAGCGCGTGACCAGTACGCCGAATCTCGGTCAACTTGCGCCCCGCTTCTCGCGCGGACCTGTGAATGGATTCAAAAAACGAATCGGCGTCCACCCGGCTGGAACAGGAAGCCTGCACCAGCGTGCCGCCCTCCCGCAAAACGCCCAGCCCCAGACGCGTCAACTTGCGATAAGCGGACAGCGCCCCCTCGATTTGCTTGTCACTTTGGGCGAACATGGGCGGATCAATGATGACCAAGTCAAAGAGACGTTTCTGCAACTTCATCCGCGCCAGAACTTCAAAGGCATCTTCGGCAATCGTCTCATGGGAAACTGTCAACTTGTTGTGCGCCATGTTGCGGAGCGCGGCTTCGAGGGCCGGCGCGCTGATGTCCACGCTAACGATTTGACTTGCCCCGCCGCGCGCCGCGTAGACGGAAAATCCGCCCGTGTAGGCGAAAACATTTAGCACAGATTTATCCCTGGCGAATTTTTCAACCCGGGCGCGGTTGTCACGCTGGTCGAGGAAGAACCCCGTCTTCTGCCCATGGATGGGATCGGACTCAAAGATGAGACCATTTTCCCGAAACAGGATCAGGCTTGGGGGCGCGAGAAGCGAGAGCGTCATCCCGTCCGTGAGACCGTGCAGGAGGTCAGTCTGCTTTTGCAGGGAGCGGCTGAGTCGCAGAATCAAATAACTGGCCCGGCTGACCTGCGCCAGCGCGTCGCAAAAGTCTTTGAGATGGGGAATCCAGGCGGGGGTGTAAAGTTTTAGAACCAGAGTATCGGCGTAACGGTCGAGCGCCAGGCCGGGCAGGCCGTCGTTCTCGCCGTGGACGAGACGGCAGCCAGTGGTGTTCGTTTCTTGCAACGACGCGCGCACGCTCATGGCGCTGACAAGTTTGGCGCGAAACCAGTCCGCGTTGATGGGGACGGGCTGGCGGGATTGCAGGATGCGCACACGGATCGGAGACGTGGGATCATACAAACCGATCGCCAAGAAGCGGCGCTTGTCGTCAAAGATGACAGCCAGGTCGCCGGGCGCGCCGCTGTGACTTTGCTCGGTGATGGATTGATCGAAGACCCAGGGATGTCCCTGCCGCAAGGCGCGCTCTGCGGGCGCGCTGATCCGCAACGCAATTCGTTTCGCAGAGGGAACGGGGAGTTGGGAGAGGGATGGGGTGAAGTCCATTGCGTGGAGGATTATACAGGATGCCACCCAGTTGGATGGGTGGTTCCACAGGTGTTCGCCCGCCCCTGGAATTGATTATTACGGGTGAGCTGATAATGAGGTGATAAAATGAAGGGGATGGCACTTGCTCCAAGTCAATTAAGCATGGAATTTATCCAGTCACAGGAAATTCAGGAAACACAAAAACCTGAACTTTCCAATGGCCGCGCCAACAAGTTGGCCCCGCAAGATCGCGCTTTTCATAATTGGTATCGATTTGTGCTTTCTTTTCCGCCGCATTTGGTACAGGATACCATCGGAAAATTTGGGCTGAATGAAAACAGCGTGGTTCTTGATCCGTTTTGCGGGACAGGCACAACATTGGTCGAGGTCAAATTAGCAGGGATGAGGGCCATCGGATTAGAGGGGAATCCGTTTCCGCATTTCGCATCGTCGGTAAAAACCAGTTGGGATTTGGATGCCGATTTGCTTTCTTCACAGGCTCGGAAAATCGCGGATGAGGCTCTGAGTATTTTGAAGGCGCAAGGCATTGACGATGGTTTTCCGTTTGAGAAAGAGCATAAAAATCTAAAGTCACTTTCGCTTGAGGCGGAGAAACTCATTCTTACAAACTCGATCAGCCCGCTCCCGTTGCATAAGTTGCTGGTTTTGTTTGAATGTCTCAAGAAATATGAGAACGAGCCTTTTTATCGTCACGCGCTTTTAGCGTTGGGAAACGCCTTGGTATTCAAAATCAGCAATTTGCATTTTGGCCCGGAAGTGGGAGTTAAGACCCCGAAAATTGACGTGCCGGTTGTTTCCAATTGGCTGGTTGAAATTGACAAAATGGCAAATGATCTCCGCCAAGTCGCAGGGAAATCATTTCCAGAAACAAAAGTTCATTTAGCGGACGCGCGCAGTCTGGATACGCTTGATTCTAATTCTGTCGACGCTGTGATTACGTCGCCGCCCTACCCGAACGAAAAAGATTACACCCGAACCACGAGGCTTGAATCTGTTTTGCTTGGGTTTATCAATAGCAAAGAAGAATTGAGAGAATTGAAGAAACGGCTCGTCCGTTCGAACACGCGCGGAATTTACAAAGGGGACGATGACGATCAATGGGTTTCCGAATTTCCAGAAATCCAACGCATCGCGGACGAGATCGAAAAACGCCGAATCGAACTTGGAAAAGATTCTGGATTTGAAAGACTTTATCCGCGAGCCACAAAACTATATTTTGGCGGCATGGCAAAACATTTGGCGGACCTTCGCAGAGTCCTGCGTCCGGGCGCACAACTCGCATATGTTGTTGGCGACCAGGCATCCTATTTACGTGTGATGATCCGAACGGGACAGATTTTGGGAGACATCGCGCAAAAATTGGGTTATGAACTCACAGGCATTGACCTGTTCCGCACTCGCCTATCAACCGCCACAAAAGAGCAACTTCGTGAGGAAGTCGTCATATTGAAATGGAAAGGGTAAATCATGAACAAGAAGATTCTTATAGCCGATGGATTGAAGTTTCATGGCTAGAAAAAGAAGTAGTTTACTGAAAATTTCAGAGCCACAAATGGGCTATGCTCTTGACTTTGGCAACACGCGAGTAAAAGCAAGGCCATTCATTAAGTGGGCGATGATCGGTTAAAATTGATTAGAGGCGTGATATGGAATTCTATTTCATTGACAACCAAAGAATGAAAATGTCTGATGTTCTTGCTTCGACTTTTCCTACTTCAAAAACAGCAAGAATCGCAGTCGCCTTCGCCAAACATTCTGGTATAAGGTTAATTGAAGAACCTCTGACGAAATGCTTGGATAACGGCGGGAAGGTTGAATTCGTGGTTGGTTTGGATTTCCATACTACGGACGCGACAGTTTTACAAACTTTTCGCGCTTTTTCAAAATCTTACTCAAACTTTAGTTTTTATTGTTTCAGTGACCCCTCAGACAATACCGTTACCTATCATCCAAAACTCTATCTGTTTGAAAACAAAGGTCTGGTGAAAAGTATTGTCGGTTCTTCTAATTTAACCAAAGGTGGATTGAGCGAAAATATAGAAGTAAATGTTCTCCTTGAAATGGAAAGCGATAGCGAAAAAGCCGAGAATATTTTTGACATTTACGCAGGGATAAAATATCAACCTTCTCGGTTTGCACCTGATGATGAATATATTCAAGCATATGAGGCAATTCTCGAAGAGGCAGAACAGCCAAAATACAGGAGACAAGACACTAAAAACGCCATTGAGCGTCTTCGCGAATTAGAAAAGAGTCTTCCTAAACCCTATACAAGAACATCCGCTTTGCAAGGTTGGCAAAAACTCGTTTTCTTGAAATTGCCAGATGATGAATTTCAGACAGGCGATTTATACAAACATGCTTCAGAGTTTACACAAACATATCCTGAAAATAAAAATGTTGAACCAAAGATCAGGCAAGTTTTACAGCAGTTGCGCGACTTGGGTGTAATTCTTCATCTTGGCGAAGGTCGCTGGAAGAAAAATGATTTTTTGCTCAAATAAAATGCACAGGAAAATTCTATGACACATCGAAAAAGTTATGACATTATTCGAATTCCATCCAACGATTGGGATAACATTACGGAGACTGTATCGTTAGATGGCAGTTATTCTGAAGAAATCAAGAATGAAATTTGGAGCGCTCTTGAAAATGTAAGATTTTTGTCAGACCCCTGGGTTGTAGTTCAAATCAAAGACGGCGTTTCTACAAAAGCCAATTTATTAGCAAATAAAGAGGCGGCTCAGAAATTCGCAAAAAGAATAAAAACGAACCTGCCATCAAATGTGCAAGTTCTTTGTGTCCGAGCACGATATAGACAGTCTTCTTAGCATCAATTGGAAGACGAGTAAAAACTGTACTCTCTTGGTCAAAATGGATAAGCGAAGAATTTGGGTCTTTTGGGATTGAGCAGGATAAGATTATTCTCAAATAATCTACTCAGGAGAAATTATGAATAATCCAACACAAGTTTGTGAATGTGGCTCAGATGAATTCATTACAAAGCCAAATGCCTATGATGTTTATAAAGTCATCAATGGTGTTGTCTTATTTATGACTCAAGAGTATGTTGAAGACGTAACTTTGGTTTACTGTAGAAATTGCAGCAAAGAACAAAACGTGGAAACCTTACCCGGTAATCTGACGGCTGGATAATATTGGAATCACACCCGATGCCTCACAAAAACCGCTGGCTCCTCCAATCCCGCATCACCCCCGAAGCGGACGCGGAATCGCGCACACTACCTTTTCGCGAATCGGACGCTTTTCTCGGTCACCACCACAAACCGATCGGGTAAGCGATCGGCATACGTTTGCAATAACTGTTTCAGCACATTTATTTTCGAGGGAACTCGCTCATCGTCCAGGCGCAACAAAACCACACCATGATGAGGCTTTTGGTCGCGATAGACTTTATCGCCGAAATCCTTGTCATTGGTGATCAACACCCAGTTTTCTTCGAAGGCTTTTTTAACGATGGCATCATCATCCATTCCCCTCGCCAGGTCATAAACTGAAAAGACCTCGTGGCCTTGCCCGCCAAGCCATTCCGCAACGGCCGGGCCGGTTGACTCGTCCACGAGAAAACGCATTAAGTCGTCTCCATTGTCAACGGCATGAAGACCGTGTTCTCAAGCGCCTTGCTGGCAAACAGAATGCAGGCTTGAATATCCTCGCCGGATAAGCCCTTGTATTCACTGGTAATCTCGCGCATTGTTGCGCCATGCGCCAACAGGTTGAGGATGAACTCGACCGTGAGCCTGGTTCCCTTGATAACAGGTTTCCCCGTCATAACTTTGGGATTCATCGCGATCCGTTCCAGTAATCTTTGATCGGTCATGGCTAAAACTCCTGCCACAATTATACACCCCACACAACGAACCTAGAGGCTTATACCCTTCCACCTCTCCCCCTCCCCGCTTATACTCACACCCGATGACTCACAAAAACCGCTGGCTCCTCCAAACCCCGCTCACCCCCGAAGCGGACGCGGCGCTCGCCGCGCATCCGCCCCTGCTTCGCCAGATCCTCTTCAACCGCGGCATCGCCACAGCCGCCGAAGCGGATGCCTTCCTGCGCGCCGAACCGAATTTCAGCACCGATCCCTTTCAGATGAAAGGGATGCGCGTCGCGGTGGATCGCATCCAGGCCGCGCTCGCGAATCGCGAACCCATCGCGGTCTACGGCGACTACGATGTGGACGGCGTTACCGCCACCGCCCTGCTCGTCCAAGCCCTGCGCGCCCTCGGCGGCCAAAGGGTCCGCGAGTACATCCCCAACCGCTTCGAAGAAGGCTACGGACTCAACAACGAGGCCCTGACCGCGCTCGCGAACGACGGCGTCAAACTAGTCATCACCGTGGACTGCGGAGTCCGCTCGCCCGACGAAGCCCGCCACGCGCGTGACCTGGGGCTGGACCTCGTCATCTCGGACCACCACGAACCCTCCGGCAGTCTCCCCGAGGCGCTGGCGGTGCTCAATCCCAAACAGGACGGCGACCTCTACCCCGAAAAATATCTCGCGGGCGTGGGCATCGCGTACAAAATTGCGGAAGCGCTCGTTGACTCGCTGACTCCCGCTGCTTCGCTGAATCTTTCATCTTATCTTGATTTAGTCGCCCTCGGCACCGTGGCCGACCTCGCCCCGCTGACCGGCGAAAACCGCGTCCTCGTCCGCAAGGGATTGGCGCAGATGCGCGAGACAACGCGGCAGGGACTGTTCTCGCTGGCAAACGTGGCAGGCCAGGATTTGAAAAAAGCCAACGCACAAACCATCGGCTTCACACTTGGGCCGCGGCTGAACGCTTCGGGACGGTTGGACTCCGCGCTGGCCTCCTTCCGCCTGCTGACCACAACCGATATCAAAGAAGCGGGCGACCTCGCGCTGAAACTCAACCAGCAAAACCTGGAACGCCAAAAACTGACCAGGGAAATCCAAGTCACGGCTGAGGCTTTGGCGCTCGACGGACAAAAGGATTCGCTTTTGCTGTTCGCTGTCCATCCCGAATTCAATCACGGCGTGGTCGGTCTCGCGGCCTCGCGCCTCTCGGAAACATATTACCGCCCGGCTATCGTCGGCAACTTCGGCGAAGAGACCACGCGCTGTTCGTGCCGCTCGATCCCGGAATTTCACATCACGCACGCGCTCGACGAATGCGCCGACTTGCTCGTCCGCCACGGCGGGCACGCGGCCGCGGCAGGCTTCACCGTCCGCAACGAAAACCTGGATGCGCTGGTGGCCCGCCTGAGGGCGATTGCGACGCGGGAGTTGGGCGGGCGCGACCTGCGTCCCAGCCTGAGCGCGGACGCGGAAGTCCCGCTCGCGCGCCTGACCTTCGAAATGCTCAAGCAACTCGAGCAACTCCAACCCACGGGCTATGGAAATCCCGAGCCGGTTTTTATTTCGCGCAAGGTCAAAGTGCAGAGTTCGCGGGCCGTGGGCGCGGAGGGCAAACATTTAAAATTGTCGCTCACCGACGGGCGCGTCACCGTGGACGCCATCGGTTTCCGTCTCGGCGACCTGCTCCCCAACCTGCCGCCGCTGGTGGACGTGCTGTATACTTTTGAAGTCAACGAATACAACGGGCGCGCCAGCCTGCAATTGAACCTGAAAGACATCAAGCCCGCTGGCGTGCCTGATTAGCCCATCCCCATGTAGTGACGAATTTATTCGTCCATCCCCATGTAGTGACGAATTTATTCGTCCATCCCCATGTAGTGACGAATTTATTCGTCCCAACGACTGAAGTCGTTACTACATGGTTCGCCAATAGAGGTCCCCATGCAAATCCGACCTGATAAAGGTTTAACCTTTGATGACGTTTTACTCATCCCGCGCCGCTCGTCCATCGCCTCGCGCCAGGACGTGGACACATCCACGCGCCTGACCGACAGCATCCAACTGAAAATCCCCATCCTGAGCGCCAACATGGACACGGTCACCGAGGCGAAGATGGCGATTGCCATGGCGCGCGCCGGCGGCATCGGCATCCTGCATCGTTTTATGACCGTCGAACAGCAGGTGCGCGAAGTGAAGGCCGTCAAGCGCGCCCAGGGATTCATCATCGAGCATCCCTACAACGTCGGGCCTGGTGCCAGCGTGGAACAGGCGCGGGGATTGATGGACCGCTACAAGGTCGGCGCGTTGATCGTGGTGGACGCGGCCGGCAAACTGATCGGCCTCGTCTCCCAGCGTGACCTGATGCTGGCTCCCGTTTCGATGGAAAGCGTCCGCCAGGCGATGACGCCGCGCGCGCGGCTCGTCACGGTCCAGCCCGATGTCAGCGTCGAACAGGCGCGCGAACTGCTCTACCAGCATCGCATCGAAAAATTGCCCGTGCTGGATGGCGGCGGGAATCTCGTCGGCCTGATCACCGCGCACGACCTCATCAAACTGGACCAATCGCCGGACGTCACCACCGACTCAAAGGGACGACTGCGCGTCGGCGCGGCCATCGGAGTCACCGCGCACGAACGCGAGCGCGCCGCCTCCCTGCTCGAGGCGGGCGCGGACGTGCTGGCGCTGGACATCGCGCACGGCCACGCCGACCACTGCATCAATTTGCTCAAAATCCTGCGCGCCGAATTCCCCAAAGTACGGATCGTGGCGGGCAACGTGGCTTCGCGCGAGGGCGCGCGCGAACTGGCCGAGGCGGGCGCGGACGCCATCAAGGTCGGCATCGGCCCCGGCTCCATCTGCACGACGCGCATCGTGACCGGTTTCGGCGTCCCGCAGTTGACCGCCGTCATGGACAGCGCCGCGGGCGTGCGCGACTCGGGGCGCGACATCCCGCTCATCGCGGACGGCGGCATCCGCTCGCCCGGCGACCTGGTCAAGGCGCTCGCGGCGGGCGCGGAGACAGTGATGATCGGCGGACTGTTCGCGGGTTGCGAGGAGGCGCCCGGCTCGCCCGTCCTGCGCGACGGCAAAAAAATGAAGGTGGTGCGCGGCATGGCCTCCCTCGGCGCGACCATGGATCGCCGCATGAGCGAACGCGGCGAGGATGAATCTGCCGAAGACCAGGAAGACTGGTCGAAGGTTGTGCCGGAGGGCGTGGAAGCCGTCGTGCCGTACCGCGGCAACGTAGAGGAAATCCTGCACCAACTCGTCGGCGGCCTGCGCTCCGGCTTGAGTTACGGCGGCGCGCACAATATCCGCGAGTTGCAGGCCAATGCCGAGTTCATCGAGATCAGTGCGGCGGGCGCGCGCGAGTCCAACTCCCACGATGTGGATCGGGATTAAGAACCCGCTGCCCTGAGCGGAGGGCCGCGCTTTTCGTCCCGCAGTCGAAGGGCAAGTACATAGAAAACTAAAGTTGCTTTGGATACCCGTCCTTCGACTACGAGCCTCGAAGGGCACTCGGCTCTCCGCTCAGGACGGCGGGTTTTACTAAACTAATTGTTAGTGCGCCAAACCGATGGGGCGGCAGTTGAACTGCCGCCCGAACAGGCGAACATCCCATCACTTTGGCGTGCGTACAACTAATTTCCAACATGCCATCCATCTTTTCCCGTAACACTTTCCAGATAAAACTTTCCAAATCCTCCCCGCTCGTGCGCGGGATTCTTTATTTTTTCCTCACCATCCCCCTCGTCCTGCTCGGCGCGGAAATCGTGGCGCGTTCCCCGCTCGGAAACCTGCTCCCCGCCCCCTCCGTCAACGCGGACAGTTTCCTCTTCGACGCGAAAATCTACGCTCTCGAAGGGCAGGTGCGCCGCGACGGCGGGCTGGACTGTCTGTTCCTCGGCAGTTCCGTCGCCAACGTGGATATTGATCCAGAGATCGTCGAGCGAGTCTATCTGGAACAAACAGGCGAACCCATCCACTGTTACAACCTCGGCCTGCCCGCCATGACCATCGAGAACGCCGCCGCGCTCGCGGATGCGGCCAT
>Ga0210033_1002333_pt1 | contig 16308 bp, 17 predicted proteins | sample CryGeymeta201501_FD_185465 | JGI IMG/M metagenome (GOLD analysis project Ga0210033, IMG submission 185465) | Groundwater microbial communities from Crystal Geyser aquifers in Utah, USA - Crystal Geyser metaG 2015-01 (SPAdes) (version 2) | ecosystem: Environmental > Aquatic > Deep subsurface >... | reverse complement strand
AATGCTATGCACACGCGCAATATGGAAGAATATGGCGGTTTGATTAAATATATGCCTCAAACCGCTCTCTTTTTCCTCATCGGTTCTATGGCTATTTCTGCCTTGCCACCTTTTAACGGTTTCTTTAGTGAATGGCTTATTTTCCAAACCTTGTTTCAAGGTATTACGGAATTAAACTCTGTTTGGCATTTACTTTTTATTGTCGCCGTTGGTTCGCTCGCCTTAACTGGTGGTTTAGCTCTCGCTTGTTTCGTCAAAGCTTTTGGGGCTATTTTTCTTGCTCGCCCACGCAGTGTGGAAGTGCTTCATGCTAAAGAATCACCTCTTTCCATGCGCCTGGCTATGGGAGGATTATCTTTAATGGCCATTATTTTTGGTTTGTTTTCTGGCACCGTGATTATCATTTTAGAAAAGGTTAGTACTAGTCTGACAGCTTTTAGTGCTATTACCTCGCCACTTTCCGTTTCGGCTTCACAAAAAATCACCATCATACCTGACTTTGGTACAGTCTCAGCACCGATTATTTTTATTACCCTCGGTGCTTTAGTGTTGATTATTTTGTTTTTAGTAAAATCAGTTATTTACAAAAAACAAACCGTGAAAATCGGACGCACTTGGGATTGTGGTAGTGACCTAGATTCCCGCATGGAAATAACCGCAACTGGTTTTGCTCGTTCTATTGTCGTAATTTTCAAAGGTATTCTTAAACCAAGTCTACAACAAAAAGTTGAATATCACGATGCTGATAGTCGGTTTTTGCAAAAATCGCGCACTGTCACTATGCAGATGGGTGATGTTTATTATACCTACTTTTATAATCCACTTTATAAAATCGTTAATGGTTTATCATTACGCGTCAGAAAAATTCAAAATGGTAATATCAACGCCTATATTTCCTATATCTTTGGCGCCTTAATAGTAGCTTTATTTTCAGTCCTCTAAAATATGAATTTACTTATTTTTATAATTCAATTATTACTTGTCACGGCTATCTCACCGCTCTGTACTGGGATTATCAAAAAAATAAAAGCTCACTTGCAAAACCGCCATGGGGCTAGTGTTTTTCAGCCGTATTATGATATTTGGAAATTACTCCACAAGGACGAAGTAATAAGCAAGGATGCCTCTTTTATTTTCCGACTAGCACCTTTTATAATTTTTGCAGTTACTGTTTTCGTCGGCTTTAGTATTCCTCTCTTTACTTCTTTTTCTAATATTTTTCAAGTTAGCAATATCTTAGTAATCATTTACACACTGGCTATTGGTACTTTTTTCCTTGCTCTAGCTGGTCTGGATAGTGGAAGCCCAATGGGTGGATTTGGTTCTAGTCGGGAAATGACCGTTTCTGCTTTAGCCGAAGGAGGATTTATTTTTTCTTTATTAACTGTATCTTTAATCAATCATTCCACTGATTTATTCACAATTGCCAGTGCTAATTTGTTTAATTTCAGCCAACCGTTTTTACCAATAATTTTGGCTTTCTCTGGTTTTTTGATTGTCCTTTTAGCAGAAACCGCTCGCTTCCCTTTTGATAATCCAGCTACCCATTTGGAATTAACCATGATTCATGAGTCCATGATTCTGGAATATTCAGGTAAAAGATTGGCTTTAATGGAATGGGCTGCTAGTAACAAATTGGTCATCTTTATTGCTTTAGGAACTAACTTATTTTTTCCTCTCGGTCTCGCTTCAGAAGCCACATTAGTAGCAATTTTAATTGGTCTTTTGGCTTTTGTGATTAAGATTATTATCTTTAGTGTCGCTATTGCTAGTTTGGAATCCAGTCTCGCTAAATTCAGATTTTTCCGCCTGCCTGATCTGCTTTTGTCCGCGCTAATTATTAATGCCGTGGCAATTGCTTTAATTTTTTAATTCCTATGACACTTTTATTTTTACAATCATTGATGGCAATTTTATTTCTGACCATTATTTTTTTGCATCTTACTAAAAGAAACCTATCCGCTTCTATTGCTTTTGGTGTTCAGTCTGTGATGGTGGCTTTTTTCTTTCTTAACTCATTTTTAGAAACACCAGACAGTTATCTTCTACTGGTAATTATTTTTACCATTATTGTTAAAGTCATTTTGGCGCCATTATTTTTTATCAGATTAATAAAAAAACACGCTCTCGCTTTTAATGTTAGTACCTATTTAAATGTCCCACTAACTATTATCATCATGGCCTCATTAACCTTTTTGGCTCATCTAGAAAAGTTTAATCCTTTAACCAACCTTGTTCCTATTCATCATCAATTATTGTCTTTGGCTTTGGCTTCAATATTTTTATCGCTTTTCCTGATTGTTAATCGTAAAGGCGCTCTATCACAAATCATTGGTGTGCTATCTTTAGAGAATAGTATCGTCACCTTTATTATTTTTGCCGGTTTAGAGAAATCACCAGGAATGCAGATTGGGGTTATTTTTAATATTCTAATCTGGATTATGATTTCTACGATTTTTGTTTCTTTATTATACCGACATTTTGGTTCACTCAATGTTACCGATATGAAAAACCTCACCGATTAACCCTATGCAACTTCTCGCCATCATCATCATGTTTGTAGTGGCTACTATTATCAGTAGCTTAGTTAAGAACCGTCAGGTGATTGAGGGTTTGGCGGTAACGGCAACGGGTTTCTCGCTTCTTTTGGCTAGTCACCTTGCCTACACTGTTTCTGTGTCTGGACCTTATGCCCCTTGGTCATTCTTTCAAATTGACGCTCTATCCGCCATAGTACTTTTAATAATTGGTAGTATTAGTTTCGCGGTAACGGTTTATTCAGTAGCTTACTTACGTCAAGAAACAAAGAAAGGGATTGTCGGCTTTACTCGGGTTAAACAATATTTCATGTTGTCTAATCTATTTACGGCAGCGATGTTCCTAGCAATAAGTGCTAACAGCCCTATCTTTGCCTGGATTAGTATTGAAGCTACTACCCTTTCCACAGCATTTTTAATTAGTTTCTATAACAAACCATCGGCCATGGAGGCGGCTTGGAAATATCTGATTATTAATTCTGTCGGATTACTACTAGGATTCTTTGGTACCTTATTATATTTCACGGCTCTTAGTGCCGACAGTGAAACGGGCTTTGTCAGTTGGCAGTTACTGCTAGATAACAGTGGTCAGTTAGATCCTCTTTTGGCAAAGATTGCTTTTATCTTTATTTTGATTGGATACGGGACTAAGGTCGGTTTGGCACCGATGCATACGTGGAAGCCCGACGCCTATAGCAAAGCACCAGCGCCGATGGGAGCTTTGCTTGCCGGTGCTTTGTTGCCAGTTGCCTTCGTCATCATTCTCAAATTTAAAATCATTACTGATGCTTCCGTTGGGGCTGATTTTAGTCAACAGCTTTTAATTGTGTTTGGGTTGTTGTCAATTACTCTGGCGGCTTTAGTGATGTTTAATGCCCGAAATTATAAAAGAATGCTGGCTTATTCCAGTATTGAAAACGCTGGCATTATGGCGCTAGGATTTGGCTTTGGCGGAGTTGGTATCTTTGCAGCCATTTTACATTTGATTTACCACTCCATCACAAAAGTGATTTTGTTCCTAACTGCTGGTAATATGTTGTTGAAGTTTTCTTCTGATAAAATTAATAAAGTCAGTGGTGCTTTGAGTATTGTCCCCCTCTCCAGCGCTTTACTAATAATTGGTTTTCTTATTATTACTGGAACACCGCCTTTGGGAATTTTTCTCACTAAAATGCAAATTTTACTAGCTGGCATGCAAACCTATCCTGTCGTTAGTGGCCTAGCTCTCTTGTTTATGGGAATAATTTTTATCAGCTTTTTAAAACATATTACCGCCATGGTTTTTGGTGATAGTGAAGCTGATATTAAACCCGGTGAAGACAATCTTTGGCTACTCATTCCACCAATAGTCTTTTTGGGTATTATCATTTATTTAAGTTTTACGCTTCCCCCATTTTTAAAAACATTAATAACCGAAGCTGTTAATATTTACTAATATGTCTATGGAAAATCTAAAAAAATATCTGCCGGAAGATATCAATCCAGAAATTAATCGCGATAACGTTAGTTTTAAGATAACACCATCAACTCTGAAGGAAGTGATTAGCGATTTTGTTTTTGTAAAAAAATTATCACTCAAGCTAATGACGGCTACTGATGAACGAAACGAACATGGTGTTTTTAAAATCTGGTATGTTTTTTCAGTACCGGGGAATAAACACTTCATTATTCCCTATCTTGAATTGACTGACACTACTGAATTTCCTTCACTAGCTCTTAGTGTCAATCAGCTTTGGCATTATGAAAAACTAGTTCATACTTTTTTTGGCTTAACACCAGTTGGGCACCCAGATTTAAGACCGATCACTCTACATGAAAATTGGCCTGAAAATATTTATCCTTTACGGAAAGATTTTTTATGGAACACCAGACCCGCAGAAGCCAACCTGTCCTATACTTTTGAAACAGTGGCTGGTGAGGGAATATATGAAATACCAGTTGGACCAATCCATGCTGGCATTATTGAACCAGGGCATTTCCGCTTTAGTGTAGCCGGTGAAAATATTGTTGCCCTAGAACCTCGGCTCGGTTTTACTCATAAAGGTAGTGAGAAAATGTTTGAACTTTTTTCTCTACCTGACCAATTACGCTTATCGGAAAAAATATCCGGTGACAGCTCCTTTAGTCATTCTCTTGCTTTTGCTTTAGCAATAGAAAAATTAGCTAATCTTAAAGTACCAAAAAGAGCCGAATTTTTAAGGGTTATTTTTGCAGAATTGGAACGTCTAGCTAATCATTTTGGTGACTTAGGTGCTATCATGATGGACGCTGGTTTTAATTTTGGCGGTAGCCAAGGATCACGCCTGCGGGAAATGATTATGCAAATAAATGAGTCGCTAACCGCCAGCCGATTTTTACGCGGTGTCAATGCAATTGGTGGTGTCACCAAGGACATTAACGATGCGACTAATAAAAAATTAGCTGACGCTCTTGATCGCATTAGAAAAGATTATTCTGAAGTGCTAGCCATTGCTGAAAATAGTATGTCTTTACTCAATCGTTTAAAGGGAACTGGTCTTTTGGCACAAGAAATTGCTTTAAATCAAGGTGTTACTGGAGTGCCAGCACGAGCAATCGGGATTGCAACTGACACCAGAGTGGACTATCCTTATTCTTCTTATCAGCAACTTTTTACTGGACCAATTGCCATAGAAAATGAAGGTGATGTCTATGCCCGTTTCAAAGTGCGTAGTGCTGAAATTTTTAGTTCTATTAAAATAATAACTACAGCTCTTTCTACTATGCCAGCAGGAGAAATTGCTAAAGACCTAACATTACCTTTAATATTTAAGGAAAATGATTATACTGTTAGCCAAGTGGAAGGTTGGCGAGGGGAAATTGTCTATTTCATTACCACTGATGCTACCGGTAAAATTAGTCGAGTTTTTCCTCGTGATCCATCAATGATTAATTGGTCAATATTAAAGGATGTTTGTCTTGATAATGTCGTACCTGATTTTCCTTTAATCAATAAAAGTTTTAATCTATCTTATACCGGTAATGATCTTTAGTCTTAATTTAACATGGTTTCATATATCACTATTTGCATCATAAACATGAAGAACCTCACCGATTAACTCTATGGAACTTCTTACTATCATTATCGTGTTCGTGGTGGCTACTATTATCAGTAGCTTGGTTAAAAGTCGGTCAGTGATTGAAGGCTTGGCAGTAATAGCAACAGGTTTCTCGCTTCTTTTAGCTAGTCACATGGCTTATACCGTTTCTGTATCTGGACCTTACGCTTCTTGGTCATTTTTTCAGATTGATGCTCTATCCGCCATTGTACTTTTGATTATTGGTAGTATTAGTTTTGCGGTAACGGTTTATTCAGTAGCTTACTTACGTCAAGAAACAAAGAAAGGGATTGTGGGCTTTACTCGGGTTAAACAATATTTCATGTTGTCTAATCTATTTACCGCAGCGATGTTCTTAGCCATAAGTGCCAACAGTCCTATCTTTGCTTGGATTAGTATTGAAGCTACCACCCTTTCTACGGCGTTTTTAATTAGTTTCTATAATAAACCATCGGCTATGGAAGCAGCTTGGAAATATCTGATTATCAATTCAGTTGGATTACTGCTAGGATTCTTTGGTACCTTATTATATTTCACCGCTCTTAGTACCGACAGTGAAACGGGCTTTGTCAGTTGGCAGTTACTGCTAGATAACAGTGGTCAGTTAGATCCTCTTTTGGCAAAGATTGCCTTTGTCTTTGTCTTGATTGGATACGGGACTAAGGTGGGCTTGGCACCGATGCATACGTGGTTACCAGATGCTCACAGTAAGGCGCCAGCACCTACTAGTGCCCTTCTATCTGGAGTACTCCTCACGGTCGCCTTCGTCATCATTCTCAAATTTAAAATCATTACTGATGCTTCCGTTGGGGCTGATTTTAGTCAACAGCTTTTAATTGTGTTCGGGTTGTTGTCAATCATTATTTCTGCTTTCATTATTTTTAATCAGAAAAACTACAAGCGCCTTTTGGCTTATTCCAGTATTGAAAATATGGGTATTTTAGCCCTTGGCTTTGGCTTTGGCGGAGTGGGTATTTTTGCAGCTGTCTTGCATTTGCTTTACAATTCCTTTACTAAATCCGCCATGTTTTTGGCGATTGGAACCATTTTCCTAAAATATAGTTCCACCAAGATTGCTCATATTAGAGGTGCCATTACTGCTTTACCGATTACCAGTGTGGTTTTGTTTGCTGGTCTTTTGTCTATTTCTGGTATTCCACCCTTCGGTACTTTCTTGACAAAGATATTAATTTTAACTTCTGGTATGAAGGCATATCCAATTTTTAGTATGCTAATTATTTTACCGCTCACTATATTATTTATCGGTTTTTTTAGGCATGTAGTAAAAATGATTTTTGGCAATAAACCGAGTTTGGTAAAAATAGGTGAGGATGATTGGCGTTTATTTGTACCACCAGCTCTACTCATTGGAGTAGTTTTGTATCTTAGTATCTCCATCCCTCCTTTTCTAGAAAGATTGATTGCGTCCGCTGTTTTGATGTTTTGATGTTTTGATGTTTTTATTCTAAATTTTTGATCTTAAACTTCTTTTTAATTTAGGGATAGCATCCCTAAATTAGGATTCTAATCATTTATGTAAGAAAACTATCTTTTGCACGTCATCAGGAAAGGAACAGCACAAATAGGAAGTAAGTCTGTTTTTTCTTGAAACAACCGAAAGAAGACTGATGAAACTGCCCTTAAAAAAAATCGTCCGCGCGCTCATTGTTAGTGTTGCTCTATCAGCAACAGCGACCACGAGTGTGCTAGCGAACACAGAAGTCTGTGAAGCCAGTTGGTACGGCCCAGGATTTCACGGCAACTTGATGGCCAATGGAAAGAGGTTCAATAGCAATGACAGAACTGTGGTTGCTCATAAGTCTCTCCCCTTCGGCACCAAACTACTGATCACGAATCTTAACAACAACCAATCTATAAAAGTTGTGGTGCAAGATCGTGGACCATTTACCAGAGGGAGATGTGTAGACGTATCTCGCACTGGAGCTCAAGCCCTTGGCTTTTACTGTGGCGAGACATGTGGAACAGCACCTGTTTCAGTAACTATCCTGGATTGATTAACCACAGCCAGTCCAACTTGTTGGGCTGGCTAAACTTTTTATATACAAAAGCCAATTTCTTTATATACTTTAGATATGATTCTTCCCAACAAAGCTGAAGCTAAAATATTATTAGAAACTTATGTCACTGACAATTACCAGCGTTACCATGCTTTAATGGTGGCGACCGCGGTCGCGGGCTACGCTCGCGACCGCGGTCAAGACGAACTGCTTTGGTGGTTAACTGGTTATCTTCATGATATTGACTATAACCTTTATCCTACCAAACATCCCGGACCGTCACTGCAATGGTTTGCTGATTGGGGATATCCACCTGAACTAATTCAAGCTGTTCTCGCTCATGCTGTTGGTTTTAATGGCTTTACTAAAAAACCAGAAACTAGCTTAGACTTTGCCCTACTAGCGAATGATGAAATTTGTGGAATATTTTATGCGTATTATCGTCTCAATCCAATACCTTTTATTGAGATGAAACATTCTTCTATTAAAAAACGCTTCAACGAACTTAGATTTGCTCCTGGTATTAATCGTGAACATATTCTTCAAGCTTGTGCAGGTTTTGAAGTTACCTTAGATGAACATATTGCCAATCTTATTCACTTTTTTGCTGAATTACCCGAACCAGTGTTACCAAATAAAGCTAACTAAGGCCAAAATTATATTTAATATATTTTAACTACAGTATTATGTTTGTCTCCAAAAAACTTAGGAAAAAAATTTTAAACTAAACATCGGTAAAAAACTGAACAGATGGAAGCTTTCTTAAAAGAAACGCGGGGATATTTGTTTCGCCAACCAGAGGACTTTGTATTTGGGTAAGCAAGGCATGTTTTTCGGCACCAACGGCATAAACGATTGCTTCCGTTATTTCTTGAGTAAGAAAATACGGGGTGACGGTCATTCGTTTGGTATATTGATTTACCCTAGCTCCAACTTCATACGCCACTGTCCAAGCTTCTTTTTTATCAGCTTCAGCCACCGCCAATTCATTAGGAAAAATACCAGCCAGATGACCGTCCTCACCAATACCAATTGTTGCTATCACTACTCCTGTAGGATTATTTTCTCTCCAGTTATGCAGGGCCTTATCCCATTTTTGTCGTGCTTCTTCTAATGTCATTTTTCCATCTACAAGAGGTAAATGGGTAAATAGGTAAATAGGGATAAGTCCAATAAAAACCTAAAATCTGTGGTGTAATAAATCAGAATCACACTTCGGATGAATTGTGCGGATGTTTGGAGATACTACCTAAAAGGTAAATAATATTAGAACACATAAATCAAGAAAATAACGGACGTATCCCCATTTACCATTTATCCTTTGCAGAACTCCGAAGCGCCGGATACAGGCTTTACGATGCATACCGGTGACATCGGTAATGTGATTAAGGATCTCACTTTTTCGTTCATTACTAGCTTTTAAATACTCTTTGAGATAACGAGTGAAAATATCATTTTTAGTTGTCATATTCATATGACAGACACGGTAACCTATTTATGGACTATCCAGTGGAGTTGGGTAACATTTATTATGGGCTATAACGAATATTGCTTTTCCCGATACACGATAGTAGTATATGAAGAAGTCAATCCACACAAAAGAGCACGCTGATTTCACTGAACGTCTGCGAAATGCACGACTAGAAAGTGGAATGACTCAGGTTCAAGTTGCTGAGAAGTTGAAGCGACCCCAATCATACATTTCTAATATTGAGTCAGGGCAACAGCGAGTTGATGTAGTTGAACTACAAACATTTGCGAAGATGTATGGGAAGGATATAACCTATTTTGTTAGTAAGCTGTAGTGACACAATAATTGATATATGAGTATATTTGATGCATTAAGTGGAAATATTGGTCACTTCAACAGTATTGCCGTGCCTATTTATAATGACATCAGTAGAAATACTCAAAAGATATCATCTAACCCTGTTGAGATGACATTGTTTGGAGTTGTTGCTTTAGCAGGAGTTGCACAACAAATGGTTGATTTATTTTTTAAACCAGGACCGAATTCTCTTATCGAAACTATAAAACAGTACGACCAAGAGGATATGAGGAATTTGTATGCAATTTTTATGATTTGGGCAGTTCATGATTTTATTAACTACATGGAAATCAATGATGATGAATTTAAAAATAAATTAAAACAAATTCTCAATCTACAGAGTGATAAGTTTGACTATTACTTCTCTCGACTCGCGCATAGTGACGAAGCTCCAATTGGTTTAGAAAAACTGTGGAAAGAACTTATTTTAATTATTCATGATTTGCCAGATACAGAAGAAAATTATCTAATTTTTTGTAGGGAATTTTCGCAAAAAATTGGCGCTGCATTTCAACTCTTATCATAATATTTGTACATTTTATGCAATCTAATCGACATTCTTTAATTCAGTATATGAAAATACTTCTTGCAACTACATTTTTCTTTCTGACTCTAATTTTAGTTACTCCAATTCCAGTCTCAGCAGAAACAAGTGCAGGAACTACACCGAGTAGTTTTTTCTATTTTTTTGATACTACTTTTGAAAAAATGAATCTCTTTTTCACTTTTGATTCTGAAAAAAGAGCTGAAAAAGCACTTGAATATGCGGATGAACGACTTGCAGAAATTCGAGAAATTGCAAAAGATAACAAACCAGAAGAAGTTGAAGAAGCTATGACAGATTATGAAAGCAAAATTTCAACTGCTAGAGATAGTGCTAAAAACCTTGATACAGAGAAGGCGGCAGCATTACTTAATACTATTTCGGAAAAGACTGAGCTTCACCAAAAAACCTTGTCTGATATATTAGTGGAAGTACCAGAAGCTGCAAGAGAGTTTATTCTAAAAGCAATTGAGCGTAGTAAGCAGGGACAAGAGGAAGTAAAAAAACAAAACGATGAACTAACGAATGAAGTTGATCGTTTGAGGGCAGAAATTTCTGAATTGAAAGCTGGCAATGAAAACTCAGATGAAACGCCTAATGAGGAAAGTGCAAATAGGACTACGGGCGATGGACGAGGTGTTGAACCTGTTATTGGACAAAAAAGCATTACTCCTACCCCAGTTACAATATCTGCGCCTATCCTGTCTAAAATAAACGAGAAGCCGAGCGAAACTGAAAATATACCGCTCCCTGAAGTGCTAAAAGTTTCTCCTGATGCGTTGGGACTAGAATTGTTAGCGTTCCTGAATTCACAGATAGCTGAACAAATTAAATCCGACCTTGATTATTATTCAAGAACCATTACTGACCTTAAAGATTTGCTCACGCTTCAGCAGAATAATGCTTCGAAAGGTAAAATAAATTGCCAAACTTCATACGAAAGCAAAATTGCATACGCAAAAAGTGATGCCGAAAGTCAAAAAACTGCTTATTCAGAAAGTCGAAGCGGATTTGCTACACAGCCGTCAATTATCACAAGTATCGACAGTCAGTTAAAAAGAGACTTAGCGGATATTGAAAACTGGAAAATAAGTTGTCTAGCACAATATGAAGTTAATTCATCAGTTGAGTCACGGCTGAGTAAAGTAAGCAGTAATCTAAGCTCGTTGAAACAACATTTTAATATTTCCAAGAATGACGTTTCAACTTCTGACATCAATGCTATTAAAAACGAAATAATGTCTATTGCGCGTGTTCTTTCAAATTCTGTTGGTATCTCGGGAAATGTTTCTCTGCCAACAGTTAAAAGTATAGCTTCGTCGGTTACATGTAGTGATAGTCCAACTGGTTTTTCCTGCAGAGACAACTTTGGTTCTAACACGATGCGATGTTCACAAACAACGCCAGGTTTCCTTAATTGCACTGACTCAAGCTTTAACAGTGTATCCTGTCAAACAGGGGTAACTCCAGGAAGTATGCGTTGCTCGTGGTAAAAAAATATCAATATCTATGGCTTACGACGAAAAGTTCAAAATTAACTTAAATCAAAATCTTTGGGTTTTAGTAGTTGGTTTCTTGAGTCTAGGTTTATCAGAGTATTATGATTTGCCGAAGCTACAGTGTCTTGCGTTCGTATTAAGTATAGGTGCCCTTATCTCGGTTGTGATTACATCTCTTTTTTACACAATTCGCTATTGCAAAAATAAACTCTAAAAGCTTTCAAGTTATCCTCAAGCATATCAAGAAGACTGCTGTATAAAATCTGCCCCCAAACCCTTGTAAGCTCCCTCAATGCTCAAGGTAAAGAGATTTTATACCTCCCGCTTTATTATCACTTTCCAATTTTCCCACACCAAGAACGCACCCATGCCGAAGGGGTCCAAAAAAAGTTTTCCACACAAAATCGTTCAGTACTTGAAAATAGGGCTATTTTTCGTTATACTGTCAATATCTCATTTACCCAGTGTAAAAGGAGTTCTTGAACCGCCCTTCGGGGCGGTTCTTGTTTTATTTGCCACTCCTCTGTTGATATTCGTTATATGCCTTGAGATGTTTACGTTTTTGATTTGGATTATCAACGTAAATCGCAGTTATCATATAGTGTCCTCTCGTCTTTTGTTCTAACACAACAAGAAAATCTTCAGGTTCCAAAAATAAGTACGTGCGCATTTTCCACCCTCTCCCTGTTTTTTGTTCCTTGTCCCACATAAGTACGGCTGGGTCGTCTGGATTCTCAATAATTGCGCGAATCCATGCAATTCTTTCACAGCGCCTCAGACAAAGTTCACGACTTCTTGTTTCCCGATTTTCTTCGGTAGTAATATGTACAAAAGCATTTGGTTTGCCTCCATCATCATGATTATCGTAAAAAACTCTATTACCACGAAACTGTGGCGTTGACTCTATAAAGTCACGGGTGAATATTGAAAAAAGATGTTCGATATATACCGTTGGATCTCCATCAAAATCTTTAAGTTCTACGATTGGCTCTAGCCAATCAGGTGAAGGAGGCATATCACTAAGAATTGTTGAGTTGTCCTCTCCAATAAAACAGATTCATCTTTTCTTCACGTAGCAATGTCGAACGTTTGAGATCATAACCAGATCGTTGCTTGATTCGTTCGACTATTTTCTGCTTCGCCTCACTCCTCACATCTTGCCGGTTTAGAAACTGAAGTGCACCAATGAGAATGTCTGAGAGTTGAAGAACATCAACCTCATGAGAGTGTACTTGCTGAATACGTTGTACGATATCTCCATCAAAATCATACATATTATTACTGAGTATATCTCGCAATTTTTTTACCTTCTTGCCACCTCGCGTATCTTTAATATCAAGATACACATTGTACCGATCACTTGGACTGAGAATCCTTTTCAGTAATTCAAAATAGATCTTGTAGTAGAAATCATCATGGGTTTGATTAAATCCCTCATGATCTAATTCTGCTTTATTTACAATCACCGCACGAAAATGTAGATCATCACTATCAAAAAAATAATCAATCAAATCAAGATAGAATTGAATTTTATTTGGCGAGACCTTTGTCCACTTGATCTCGGTGTGCGGGTCGATACCGTGTCTAACCTTAATTTCTCGAATACGTGTATTCGCAGTTTTAATTTCCTCCACCTGACCAAACACTGCACCAAGCACCATCGGTGAAATGCCATCAGATTCGAGATGGTTACTTTCATCACAATAGACATTGATTGTGTTCATGACGCAAATTATACCGCATAATATAGAAGTTTGTACGTTAAACAAGATGGTATCTTGCCTCGCTCGAAAAGCGAGGCAAGATAGGACAAGTCGGAACGACTGGTCGTGGCGTAAAATACGTCAAACGCTAGCTTCGCTAGCGTTTGACGTCGTCGTAGCGCCTCGGGTCGGCGTGGAGGCGAAAGAAAGCGAAGTGAAGGCTCTCAAATAAATGGAGACTGAACAGAGCTTTTGGGAGACGAAACGCCGAACCAAAACCAAAAAACCTTTCCTTCTTTTCTAAGGCGGGAAGGGGTCGGGGGAGGGACGCGAAAAATTGAAAGGTTTTTGGTTTTGGACGCGACCAGAGGGAGCGCCCCGAGGCGCCGTCGTCAGCATTACCATGCGCGTCGAGCGTACGGAGAAGTACAAAGCCACCATGCGCTCGGCGCGTGCGAAGCACGCAATCAATCGCTTCGCGATTGAAAGTAGGTTCGAGCAAAGGATAGTATTTCTGCACAATGTAGCAAAGCGGAATGGTGCCCCGACTAGGCGTAGGGTTTTTATGGAGTGCTAACGGAATAAAAAGCCGTAACGCGAATCGAAGCCTGATATAGATAATTTAGGGGTACAAACAGTAACGAAACGACGTAGATTGCTTCACTGCGGTTCGCAAAGACGATATGGTGGTCGTCTCTTTGCTAAGAAAGAAGAAGAATGACAACTGACGTGACAATTTATGGTAACAGGACGACTTGGATTGCTTCGTGCGACTCGCAAAGACAGTTATGGTGGACGACGTGGATTGCCACTCTGTGGCGCGAAATGACGACCACTAATTAAATTAATCTTAACTGTGGGTGAAGATAATCAAAAAAGGCATCTCTTTGAAAATAGTGGCCGGGATTTCTTGGATTGATGTTTCGGTTGCTTGCAGTTTTTGTATTAGGCGATATTTATCAGAACCAACAGCGTACACAATGGCCTGATCAACTTTATTACGTAAAAAAGTATTGGTAACAGTGACTCGCTCTGGATACTGATTCACCTCTTTAGGAACAGTGTAACCAACCACCCAAGTGTTGTCGTTAAAATCGACTCCGTGTTCACCGGGAAATATGCCAGCCGTATGTCCATCGGGACCAATACCCATAGTAGCAATAATCACACCATCTTCATTTTGCTCTTTCCAAGTGTGGAGGGCAGTATCGAATCGATTATGCAGACCATGAAGACTTTCGTACTCTAATACTTTCGTTGAGATTGTCTGTACACGTTTATTTATACATGATGCAAAAAATTTCGTTTGTTCAAGTTGAGTAAAATTATTGATGGCTGGGTCACTAGAAAAACGTTCATCAAGCACGGTGAGTGTAATATGCGGACCAAGTACTGAAGGTTCAACAAAATCGAGTAGTGAGAAGGCCGAGCCACCCGAGACCATAAGCAAAATAGGTTTTTTACTATGTTCACGCAGTGCATCAGTGAGGGATTGGCCGGCGTCTTCTTTCGGCTGTTCTGTCTCAATAATCTTCATAATTACTCTTTAGTTATTACTTTATGCCCGCCAAACTGATTACGCATCGCCGCGACCAATTTTCCGAGATATGATTCTTGTTCCCGAGTTTGTTTCCGTTGAGCGAGGGCTGCTTCGAGCACTTTAACATCTCCGAGAGTGGTAATGTGTTCCATTTCAAATTCGGTCTCTCCCATCGGCACTTCCCCTTTGATCAATTCTATTTGCCCTTCTTCATACGCAGTCTTAAGCCATGACACGAGCTTACTAGAAATAATGCTTTCATGTTCATACGGTTTAAAAACTTCTTTAAGATCAATACCAAACTCTGCTTCATGAGCGTTGAGAACAGTCACTCCCTCGGCAATCGCTCCCATCATGCCGTACTCGATGCCATTGTGAATCATTTTTACAAAATGTCCGGCGCCCTCGTTCCCTACTCGAGCGTACCCATTTTCTGCTGCAAGTGCCTTGAATATATGTTCATGTGTTGAAAATACACCCAGCTTACCACCGACCATAATGGAGGCGCCGTGTCTGGCGCCACTCATACCACCAGAAACACCACAATCGAGAAAATTAATATTTTTTTCTTTTAATTCAGCATGGCGGCGAAGTGAATCCCGATAAAAACTGTTGCCACCGTCAATGATAGTGTCACCAGCATTTAAGTGTGGAATGAGTTCTTGTAAAACTGAATCAACGTACTTGCTAGGCACCATTACCCAAACGACTTTTTCACTCGACAGCGCCGTAGTCATTTCCGAGTAATCACTCACCACTTCAACACCGATCGCGCGCGCCGCCGCGCGCGCTTCCTCACTAGGGTCACTGCCCACCACTCGATACCCCTTCTCAACTAACAGAGTCACCATATTAAGTCCCATTCGTCCTAACCCGATAAATCCTAATTCTTTTTTCATAGATACCAATATTAATAGATTGATTAAAAATACTTTATTAACTCATTTTATTCCACAGCAGGTCCATTACTTCCTTTTTCATATTGATGCAGTGGCAAAGTGGCAAAGGTTTCCAAAATTGGCGTAATAAATTCCCATGACGATTCCACTTCCGCTCCACTTACAAATCTCGTCTGGTCACCGGCAATACAATCAAACAATACTCTTTCATACGCTTCTGGTGAATGAGCATCGGTACTAACCGCACGCATTAGTTCTAATTCTCGTGCTTCTAAGGAAAAATAAAAACCTGGTTTTTTTGTCCATAATGACAAAGATATTTCTTGTTCGGGGGAAAACCGAATACGCAATTTATTGCGATGATAATGTGCTTCGGGACTAAAAGCACAATGGCAAATATCCAAAGGTTTAAAAGTAATAATGGCCTCATTAACAACTTCATTTAGTGCCTTTCCTGCTTCCAAGGTTAGTCTTACTCCCTGCCAGGCCAAAGCTTCTGCCACCAAGGAAATTTTGAAATAAGTTTCGGTTTCTGAATCTGGATTGACTCCCGCTGTTTCGGTAAAGCCACGATACTGACCGCGAATTACTGTATCTGGTTTTTGAGTGAGTAATAATTGCAATGCTGAAGAACGTGCCTGCCTAACCGCTTCGGGCTGATGA
>Ga0210033_1002332_pt1 | contig 16308 bp, 17 predicted proteins | sample CryGeymeta201501_FD_185465 | JGI IMG/M metagenome (GOLD analysis project Ga0210033, IMG submission 185465) | Groundwater microbial communities from Crystal Geyser aquifers in Utah, USA - Crystal Geyser metaG 2015-01 (SPAdes) (version 2) | ecosystem: Environmental > Aquatic > Deep subsurface >... | reverse complement strand
CGATGATGATCCTGTGAGTGTCACCTCGACAACATCGCCCCACCCTTAGTGGGTTGCGGATTATGTAGACCGTCCCCTTCACGTTCTCCGCGCCAGCGCAAGGCTTATAGCGGGCGCAGAGCGTCAAATCCACATAATCAACTGGTCTACATAATCGGCCAGAGCAGACTGTCGATGTTGCTCTTTTATGCTTCCGTTATCGAGTCAGAAGCGGACGGTTTGGTAATGCGCAAAATTTCTGACAGGTTCTTTCGAAATGGCGAATCCTATTGCCTTAGAAAAAATTTTCAAAGATAATGAAAGCTGGCTGATGCGATTTCTACTCGCGCCTCACGCAGCCATCCCTCTCCTCACTGCATCAAACTTCCGAACTGACCTGCCGATCTTTGGCTAGGGGATACGGCTATATCATTATTCCTAGTCATTCTGACAAAGGAGACATTCATGTCTACCAAAGCAAAAAAATCTTTACTTTCGCCGAAGTTCGCCCTAGCGCTACAGTTTGCCAATGAAATTCACAGCACACAGTCGCGAAAAGGCTTAGGAGCGCCATATATTTCTCACTTGATGGCGGTAAGCGCTTTAGTGATGGAATACGGCGGAAACGAAACACAGGCCATTGCCGCCCTTTTGCATGATGCCGCCGAGGATTGTGGCGGACGGCCAATGCTCGAAACAGTGCGCGTCCTCTTTGGTGAGGATGTCGCCAAGATCGTAGATGCTTGTACAGATACTTTTGAGAATCCAAAGCCAGAATGGCGCCCTCGCAAGGAGGTGTATTTGAATGTGTTGCGTGAAAAGCCTAGCTCCATAAAGCTGGTGAGCTGCGCGGATAAGTTGCACAACATCACGAATACATTACGCGATATTCAAAGCGAAGGTATCGAAGCATGGAAAGCCAGAATGGCAACAAGCAAAAATGGCGCCGCCGAAAAGCAGATATGGTATTACCTCGGCTGTTTCGAATCTTTGGGAACAGGGTGGAGTAGCCCCATTGTGCGTACTTTTGGAAATTCAGTCAGGGAGCTATGCACAATGGCTGGCACCGAGCGTGATTTAACCAATGCCAATACTTTGCTCGGGAGATTATCGTGACCGAAGATATTAACGAACTCATGCGCCGCCAACAGGCGCGAGAACTTGCTCATATGACACTGAAAAAGGTGTCTGGCACATCCGAACATCAAAGAACCACCTATCTAGTAACCAGCCATAAGCAGCGTGATGATCTACCTGAAGGAGCATGGACACGCAAGATGTCGGACAACGTAGTGTGCAACTTGGCTAAGCTTGGACTGCAAGAGCCAATCTCACTGCGAATGCTGCCAGACCGGTGGTGGAAAGTCCGTGTTGATGGGGCAGAAATGGGGCAAGTCAGCGAATATGGCTGTTGCTTTGTTACGCTCTTCATGTCATCCGCAAGATTGGAGAAAATCGGGTTCGAGGTAGTCGATGGGCCGTTTGAATACTGGGCCAATAAGGAAGTTTCACAGGCAACTTTCAGCGAGACTCCCGGGAAATATTGGGATGCCACCATCTCAAATCGGCCATTACTACCTGTAGTTCATGGGGCAGATCAATTTTCCGGCTACGACGATGGCTACTCATCTGAGGCATTACTTTCTGCGCTCAATTCTGGAAAAACCATCACAGTACACAGTGGTCCGTACGAAACGGAGAACGATGCTGGATATGCCCTGGACTTAAGATGGGAGCATCCAGCAGATTAAAGTGGCTTGCCGAATCACACCGCAAGCTACAAAGCTAACCAGAGCAACGGGAGAGAAACTTGCTAAACAATTTGCTCCAGGTGTCACTTAGTGAATTCAAAGTTGGCTCCAAGATTTTCAAAAAGAGGGGGTTGAAGCTCGGCCCGGTGCTACTCGCCTTTGAAAATGGTTTTCTCTCGATTGAATCGGGTGGTATTACAGCCGTGATGCACGCAACTGGTGAATGGCATGGTAGGGCAACCTTTTCCCCTGAAGTGTTGCGCGCCCTTGCAATGGCGCCCCCCCTATATGATCCAATGACGATCTCTTACGCTGATGGACATTTGCTGGTAGGAGGAATGACTATCATCTGCCAGTGGAACACGGTCAGCCAAGCATTTATTCACGACATAGTTAACCCGAGCATAGTTGACCTACTGGCACTAAGAAAGTCCATTCCCCGCAGTGAGATCCGCGGAACAGGACTGGGGAAAAAGATCCAAAGCGCCCATGAAAAGGCTGAGCGCCGCATCTTGAATGCAGCAAAACAATTGCAGGATCTTGAAATAACAGAGGCAGAAATTCGATTGCTCGTTGATGCTCGGATTGCGATAAGACTTCAAACGGACAAACCGGCTGACGATTAACTCATTAACAAAATGGCTCCCTCAGAGTGAGGGTGAACTGCGTGCGATTTAGTACCACTCTGCCACTTCCATAGCGGCCGTGGCTGGGAACCTCGTTTACTTCCGCTGCATGTCAGTACCGGTCATTCAGACGTATAGGCTGAGCATAGATATTTCGGCCTATGTATTTAAACAAGGCAATGTGGTCCAATGCGTTTCGGAATCTGCGCCTCCTTTTGCATAATGTAGAAAAAAAACGCAGGAATTCAAAATGCGAAATTTCATAAGGATAGGTGCGAAAAGTGTCTGTCTCTATATTAAAAAATGTCCGGCCCCATGGGTCTCTACAATAACTGTTGGGGGTAACAACAATTGAGCCTACTTGGATCTTTCGGCGAAATCATTTCAGGACGCCGCCATCACAAGAACACGACGAATAATGTCGTTGTCTCCGAGCTCTGGAAGTGCTGCGAGAAATTGCCACCTGAGCACCAGGAGCTATTCCGAAACTTTGTTGTAGCGGCCGGTATCGTGGCCGATAGGTTCTTCTTTGATGACGACCACCCAAAAGAGATCAAGACCAAAAACTACTCCATTGCTCAGTTTCGACTTTTCTATGATGCGGTGGTAACCCTTTACGCTCACTTGTATGGCTTCGAAAACCAGAATCTTGTCCCACAACTCACCGCTTGTCTCAATGTCCTATCGACAGATTTCCTGCGCACGGAGAAACTTCTTGCCCGTCTCCGAAGGCACTCCGAAGTAAATAGCGCCATGGTTGGCGAGGTATACAGCCACCTCATGGAAGAGGCAAACATTGGTAGCCCTTCATTCGAGCCCTTCACCGTGTTCACATCGGGGTGCCTAATCACATACAACTCTGCATTCACCCCACATGCATAGCGAAACCGACACCACCAACCCGTCTTTCGAGCGGGACGCTAAAGCGCGGCGCCCCTCACTTTACGTTGAATGTCCGGTATTGATTTAGATAGCAGAACAAATTCAACCACGGAGAAAAGGTCGGCTTAGGCCGAGGGTCGGCCACTGCTGTCGTTGAGGATGGCACTGGCGAATGGCAGGTGTCATTCAGTTTGCTGACACTGAATGGGCGGTGCCGAGTTGAGTGACCGCTTCCCCAAACTGCGATGGACAGCAGCCGACACATTCCGGTCATTAGCGTTAAACGTAACAACAAAAACTTTTCTGTATTTTAAATCTAGTGCCGTGGTATCAGCCGCTGGTACGTGATGAAGGTCCGTTCCGTATTGATACTGACCCTTTTGATTTACACGCTGAATCAATTTGTGTTTATCCACGCACAGTTAATTAATTGGCGGCTTTCAGGGTGCAGGTCGTCGTTCGCCACCTTTCCTAACCGTGTATCCATAGCACCTGTGGCAGATTGGAGAGCTTCTTTGGCACGCTCACGGTTACCAAGCACCTCGCGATCATCGGCATGATTAACCAACCAATCACTAACGCTAGAGGTGTTCGTGGCAACTTGACCAGCCTGGTTGACTATTAGCGCAGTAAATTCCTGCCGCATACGCCTCCCTTGATCGTTTTGCCACCGCAGCATAGCGGTAAACAAGGTTTCACCATTCAATCCTGCGATGCTTGTCAACAACCCATCAAACTGCATCTCTTTGGCCTGCTGCACAAGAAATCTGAAAAATGCGGTTTCAAAGTCCATCATCAAAGCCTTGGTAGTTTGAATGGCGTAATCGCGATCGAAGGTAACTTTTAGATATGTGGCTTTGAAGCCCAATTTTTCCCGCAACTCATCCGGCAGCTTGAGTTGCAACACGGCACCCTTGTGGGTTTCCTCGGTAACTTCGATGCCTATTTGTTCACACATTCCTAGCACAAAAGCTTTTACATGTTCACGGCCGAGTTTGAATTCACCCTTGATTTCTTCCGGGTTGTAGCCACTCACATGCTCAAATAGCTCGCGTTGTTTACTTGCTGACTCACGGGCTTTGTCTAGGGCATCTTGAATGCGGTCTGCAGTGCGATGAATGCCAATTTCGGTAGCTGATTCGAGAATTCCCTCCACATCCAGTAAATCTGCAACCTCACCCATAATTTCATCTTCCAACCCGGGGCGATATTCACCCCCGACCGTAGCCATGTCCCTCACCACCTGGCCTACGCGTGTGTAAAGCATCTGCATGATTTCGGCATCTAGCGTCTGCGGGGCATGCATATTGAACACAACGACTTTGCGCTTCTGTCCATAGCGATATAACCGTCCAACGCGCTGCACTAACCGCATTGGGTTCCAAGGCAAATCGAAGTTGACCATAATGTGGCAATTCCGCTGGAGGTTGATACCTTCTCCGCCAGCCTCGGTGGAAACCAAGAATTGGCCTGTCGTTTCAAACTCCTCAATGGACTCAGCGCGCTCGTCATGCTCCATTCCTCCGTGAATCAAGGCAACGGTATTTTCTCCGAAACGATCTTGCAATGCGCCAGCAATATATTCTTGCGTGGCGCGGTATTCAGTGAATATGAGAATTTTCTCGGATGGATTGCTGTTCAATACTTGCTCGACTAACCCTTCTACAAAATCTCGAATTTTGCGATCCACTTCCAGCAAGTTGTGTGCGAGTGCAATTAGCTCTTCAAGCAGCGGAATCTCGCCAGCAAAAAACTCTCTTTCTGAACTCCCAAAGGTTTCTTCCCATTCACCCAAATAACGCTCATCCTCAACTTCTTCGCTGTAGTTTTCCTGATTCGCGCTTTCTGATCTTAGTCGTAATAATCGCCGGACGAGGGCCGCTTCAATTGCCGCAATGCTGGATGCTGCAAGTTTGCGGTATACCGTCATTACAAAACCAATAGCTCGCCCAGTTGTGCCCGCTGTCGCTTTGCCAGCGGCATAACCACGTTTAAGATATTTTTGCAGCGACTGATCGAATTCCACTTCTTCCTTGCCGATCTGCACTGTTATCGCCTTGGTAATCTTTCCGTGAAAGATAAAGTTGCCATCCGCATCGGTGACATCGGTTTTATTGTTGCGCATCACCATATTGGCCAAGATGGTTGGGTCAATGGATAACCATTGAATGCGTTCACGCCATTCTGGGCGAATTAGCTCTAGCAGTGCTTGGAATTTATCCTGCTTGCCTTGATGTGGGGTGGCGGTGAGCAACAGAATTGAGTCGGTAAGTGCACGTAACTTTCTGGCCAGTTGGAAACGGTCGCTTGTGTCGAACTTCATGCCAAACTGTGATCGGCTGAGTCTATGCGCTTCATCGAATACGATAATATCCCACTGACCGGATTGCATCAGTTTGTGCAAATGATCTTCTTGCTTGAGCTTGTCGAGCGAGCCAATTACATGGTCATAAAGTTTCCAGTCTCGCTCTTCATTGATAGAAAAATCCTCTCCATAAATACGGAAATCCGACAATCCAAATTTGTGATGCATTTCCTCCTTCCACTGTTTTACTAGACCAGCCGGAGTAACAAGCAATATCCGTTTGAAGTTGCCACGCTGCTTGAGCGCGGAAAGCAGCATACCAACCTCAATTGTTTTACCAAGACCAACATCGTCCGCAATCAACCAATTGAGATTGCCCGACTTGAGAATGTGATGCACCAAATGGATCTGATGAGGCAGCGGATCAATGTTTAGGCGGGACAACGCGCCAGTATTTTCGTGCCAAGTTTCGATTGCATAAGCTAAAGCTCTCAAACGAAATCGTTCCGCATGTCCATCATTACCCAACTGCCCAAGCAGAAAGCGTTGGCGCGACCCTCGCACGAATCGCAAGTTCTCATAAGGCAACCAAACGCGTCCACCGGTATCCGAAAACTCTATGAGATGCTGGCATCTTCCCCCAAGTATCCGGGTTTCGATTACCTCTCCGATACCGAGAGTCTGCCGAGTTCGTGACATCGGAATATCTTGAATTGTGGCACCCAGCTTGAAGCCAGAAGTCAGCTTCTCTGGCAGCACCCAATCGATATCAGACTTGCCAAGCCACTGCACCGCGACTTTAGCAACACCTTCTTCGGTATGTTTCAATACTTCGCCTTGTGTTTGGTCGTTTTCAATCAAAGTTACCAAACAACCTATTATGGGGATCAACATTTTTATTCCTCCTCCTCATCTTCCGTATTCTCATCCCATGCCTCTGGAAGATGGTTTATTCCTTCGGGCAATGGAATGCAGGTATGTATATTGGGAACCAGACGCTCCTCCCAATAACGCGGTTCCGTGCGTTCTGCATGAGGATCGATGTGAATTCCGTAGTGTTTTAACCGCCGGGCTACATGGGTAACGTTATCGAAATCACTTTCATCAGTCTGATAATCCTCAAAAATTGACCACCCATCTTGATCAAAGCAATCACCATAGGCACCGACCCGGTACAGCGCATACAAGTAGAATCCTTTGAATCTGCGCTGCAACCCATTTGATTCATGCCAGCGTTCGCAACAGCTATCAAGCAGTGCTTCAACTTCTTCGGATTGAGGGTAACCCTTGAAGCTACGAATAATGTAGAGAGCTGACGGCCAACTCACTAAAGAATAGCGTTGGACAATATCACCAAAACCATCCAAAGCTGCCCAATACTCAGGGTGTTGATACCAGATTTGGCGCACCTCTTCAGCCAGTTCCAATTCCAGAGGTGTCATTCCCACCCCAATTTCGCGGCGGATCGCTACTTGTGCGGCTGACCAATAATAACGATCAAAGATGACAGCGAGTAGCTCAATGCCCTTGCGTTCCCAACCAAACTCTTCCCCAATTTTCATGGCGACTTGCCGTGCACGCTCAGTACGCGTTACCCGATCTGGAATATCAGCAATTTCTCGCGGATTTGGAGGTGGCTCAATTAAGAGCGGATCGAGTAATCCTTCCCAAGTCGCACCATCGATAATTTCATCGGTTACGATAGCGTGAGTTTCCCACTCCTCCTTTTCGTGATCTGCCACGCTGACGTTTTCCTGCACCAAGTTCAATTCAGGGCTCGGTACAGCCTCATCGCTGATCACTTGATCAAATAAATAATCCTCGTCGTTCTGCAACTCATCATTTATCAACCCATGATTAGTATCGATGAGAGTTTCTATGTTATCTAGGTGGGCAATACCTGATATTTCTTGCTCGTTTGCCTCATCATATTCGTTTTCTAAAGATACATTTTCGGCTGAGATAGGAGAGTAAGTTTGATTCTTGTGCAGGCTTAACCGCTCCGAAAATGGATCATATTCGCGGCGTGTGGTTTGGCGCTCGTGCTCCTGCTTGAGATACACAGCATCCTCATTGCCGAAGGACTTTTTGAAAGCGTTAATTGAAGGAGTGCTATCCCTAACTATTCCCAGTGCCAGTTCAAGCAATTTCGCCGCATCGTGAGGGCGATTTTGCGACATTCGAATGTTGGCTAATGTTCGCAGAGCCAATTTACTGTGTGGGTCGATTTCCAGAAGAGATTCAAGCAAAACAGATGCGTCATCATATTTGCCTTGCCTAAGCAAAGTTTGAGACTCGTCTAATATCAAACTTTCATTTTGCGGAATATGTTTCATCTCTGCTAAATAATGAATTTGAGATCCAGCGTATTGAAGTAATATCCAACGCATTGTCGATTACTCATAAATACATTGCTCAGATTTCTTTGGGCCGAGGAAGCACGGCGACCTCGGCCATTTTGCTTTTGGTTAGAGCAGTTTATTTCGCATCAAAACGTCTCTTACCGCCATACACGCAGCAGCATAACTACCTCGGTTCTTTCCGACTTTCTGAGGATCATAATTCGACATCTTGATAACCAACTCGCCGTAGTTCGACATGACATCGCCAAGATAAGTGTTAATGAATGATGTCGGATCAATTACCCAGTACAACCTCCCGTTTTTATCCCTTCCCATTAGCTCCCGAAGACTGTAGACCAGAGGCATTACGAATCCATCAGGATAGCTGTAATCAACAGCCCGATCATAGTATTTCGTTTTGCCGGCAGGCTTTCCGTTTTCCGTCATCAAAACTGGCGTTATTCGACCAAACTTTCCATCGCTCGATTTGTTGTAAGCGTCGGGGAGTTTCTCATAGAGCAAATCGTACAACTCCGGGAGTTTTCCTATCATGGATAAGGCAGAAATGATTTCCTTATCAACCACCTCAATAAGAAAATCTCCCTTGGCTGGAATGCTCACGCCAGGCGCCGTAATTATTTTTTCAAACATACGGACACACTCTGCCTTTGACGAGTATATGTGGACTGGATTGATTTCCTTTCCGATCTCCGTAATTGAGAGCGGAATTAGGCTAAGAGCAATGAGTTCCCTGACTTTAATACGCCCGCCATCATTTGTTCTCCATTCAATCTTGTCATACAAATTTGGATCAACAAATTTCTTAATGACTTCGTAGTAACCTTTTTTGTTTGCCTTGGTTTCTTCAGTTAGCTGAGTGTTGTTGTTTCTTGCTTGAGCAATCTCCATTATCGAATTAACAAAATCGGATTCATCAACAACTTCGCCTTTCGGATAAAGAATTTCCGTAGGAAGGAGGAAATCAATCGATTTCTTCGCTTCTTCAATGACTGGAGAGTATGAATTCCAAACGGCCTTCAGGTCTGACCAACGCTTGATTTTGCGAATTTCGCTATCGAATGCACCAGCCTTTACCAAGAAAAATAAGGCGATTGCCAAGGTATTATGGCCACCATCCAAAACGCCATGTATTTTTGGGTTGGAGAATGATATTTCGAACCGATTACGCTCTAGCTTTTTGCATGCGCCTGACGAAATCAATATGCCTTTTGACATAAGAGGGAATAGCTCCTTTTTGTCAGTAAGGCTTTCGATGATGTCTGATGTGATCGAGCTACGTTTTGGGTTTCTGGGATTAGATTCCAGCAATTCCATCTCATCTGATGAATATTTCTCATTCAGAAATTCATCTATGAGATCCACCATGCTGCTTCCGAGCATGAATCCGCTTAATCTATTAAGGGGGGCCGAATTTTCTTGAATGCAAAATTCGTGGAATCGTATGATTACTGATTTAGTCATGTTTGTCTCCTTACAGTTGATGAAGGTAGACAAACCGAGTGCAAGGGAAGAATTGTAGGAAAGATTAGAGCCTAAATACATTCATCCGAATGAGCCACCGGCTTGCCACTGAGCTTGTATCCACAAGCACCTATTTCTCCAAATAGGCGGCCCAATTATATTGAAATGGTTTTCTTTGTCAACCAGACAGAAAAACAACAGAAAAACTAATCGAATGGCTACTGGCACGGAGTGCTCAGTCACCTTGACAAGATGCTTGCCGTGAAGCGGGCATTGAGTTGCTATGTGGCAATGAAACTCGGCAGTTTCGATGCCTTCAAATCAAACGTCGCCGTAGCTCGACATCCTAGCCGCCGATTTTTTGCACCAATCAGACAGTCAGCAAAGTCGGCTGTGGATTCTTTCCAGATGAAAATGGCTTCTTCGATTGCGGGCTCATTTTCAAATTGAACATCGTTGGCATCCAGCAAACCAGAGATGGCTTCGATGATCTGATTTTTTGGCACAGAGTATCGGCTACGTAAAACCCACTCTGTTTCCATAAGCACCAACTGGTTAACGAACACGCGACTCCCCGCCAAAATTTCACGTTTGATCAGCTTGCGAGCTTTCTCAAACTGCGCTTCGTCGTCCTGCACCAAAAAACGAACAAGGATGTTTGTGTCGATGCCAAGCATTAGCGGGATAGCTGCTCAACTGGAACAGGTTTACGCCCCTTCTTGTAAAGAGTGCCGGCCAAATCGGAAATGCTTTTGTTCTTTACACGCATGACTACGGTTGCGTCCGACATCAATGTAAATGTCATCCTGTCTCCGGGTTTCATTCCAAGCTCATCTCTAATTTCCTTAGGAATGGTGGTTTGCCCCTTACTGGTCAGAGTTGCATCAGTGGTAATCATCAATATCTCCTTTAATCCTTACGTTTGTAATTATAGTAAGGATAAATGAAAAATGCAAACGATCTGGATGTCCGCAATGGAAAAACTTTCTATGCGACCGCTTATGGCACGGAGTACTCATAGCGCCATGCTACCGCAAAGCGGCCATAGGATGCTGGCTATGACGCAAGAGGAAGCGGCTGACCGGAAAGCCAGCCGCAAACCCTTTGGTTATATCTCGGTTTGCTCGGAAATCTCCAGTGCATCGTCAACTTCGATCCCCAGATATCGCACTGTGCTTTCCAACCGCGTATGGCCTAGCAACAGTTGCACTGCCCGCAAATTATGGGTTCGCCGGTAGATCAGTGTGGCTTTTGTCCTGCGCATCGTATGCGTGCCATAGGCGGCGGGATCAAGACCAATAGAGGCAACCCATCTATGTACAATTCTGGCGTATTGCCGCGTTGAGATATGCGGAGAATTCTTCAGGCGGCTTGGAAATAAGTACTGCTCCAATTTGAGATTGGCCTTGGCAATCCATGCCGAGACCGCATTTCTGGTATCTTCCGTCAGCTCAAATTGCACAGGCCGCTGCGTCTTTCGTTGAATGACAATTGCCCGCGATAACATCTGGTTGCCGTGGGCTACATCGCGAACCCGTAGGGTAACAAGGTCGCAGCCTCGCAGCTTGCTGTCGATGGCCAGGTTAAACATTGCCAGGTCACGGATACGTTTGCTGAGTTGCAGATGGATACGAATGGCCCAGATGTCTTTCAGCTTCAGTGGTGGCTTCTGCCCGATCAGCTTGCCTTTATTCCAGGGTTCACGGGATTGAGAGATTTCCATTTCAGACTCCTTGTTGATTGAACGGAATCTGATTCTGCGGTTTGGCTTCGCTTCTGTCGGCGTCCGCTTTGGAATATTCTTACGCTATGAGTGCTGCGTGCCAAAACCGGAACTTCGGCACCGCCCTCTGGATAGCTGTTGGGCGAAGTTAATTTGACTTGTGTGGTTGTATTTCCTATCCTTCAGAGGCCACGCTCCCCGCAGATCATGGCGCATTTTCTCAATCAATGCCTGTTCGCCGAAGATGCCGCCATGCTCCCTGGCAAACTATTCGAGCGCCGCTTGCTGGTGATGAATCTGGCACGGGCGCAGTGAAGATAATGCGCGCCATTGGGGTTATCTAATGGCGGTAGAGAGAAAGGGAGTTTATGGTAGCCGAGAGTAGCTTTGTTGAAACCGCGAATACCTTCATAGATGAGGCGTTGAATGACCCCTCCCTTAAAGTAAAGAAGGGTGCAGTTCTGCTATACCAAGTCACCGTAGACAACAATCTCAGGGTAATGGGCGAAGATCAGATACGCCACCCCAAACGCGGGGATTCCGCCTTTCAAACCGATCTATGCATCTTCGAGGAGAGATCGGAAGATGTTTTGCTCCCCCGCGTTGTGCTTGAGTTTAAGACCAGCATTACGACACACGACATTCTGACTTATAGCGCCAAGGCAACGAAACACAAGCAAATTTATCCGTACCTGCGTTACGGCCTTGTCGCTTCAAATGAAGATCGTGTACCCGGAAGATTCTTCACGCACAACGAAGGGCTCGATTTTTGCCTTGCCCTTCGAGACCTCAATGAAGAATCAATCCGCGCTACGCTAATGAAGTTGGTGAACGCCGAATTGGATTGCTCTCGGCAGCTTGAAAATATCGCCTTTGGTAAAGGCAGCGCTCGCCTGTTTCGTACACAGGTTATTGTCGAAAATGTACTCTAGGCACGCGCTCAAACGGTGCTGCACAAAAGCGCGCCATTCATTAACGCAATTGCATTGTGCATCCTATGCGTGAAATATACTCAGCAGCAAAAGATTTCCTGATCCGGCAGATACCCTCCGCCGATGCCAAGCGTATCCTTGAAAGCTATTTGACCCCGCCAGATAAAAGCAGCAAACCGGTGGAGATTGACAAGTTGTTTGCGCGCCTTCTTGCATCAGCACAAAATGCGAACATGAAAGCGGGGGTCATCGGTGGTTCAATTGGTGGTATTGATAACCTTGGAAAAGCGCTTTTTTCATTCAATCCACGCGAAGTCGAAAAGACCTTTGCCGACGATCCAGACAGGCTGCTCAATCATATTGTCGAAGTACTCAAGCCTCGCGGGCAAATCCGAAAAACATCACGTAGTATTTGGCCGAAGTACTGCAAGACAATACTTTCGTCTGCCGCTTTTCTAGGCCAATTCAAAAGTGGTGAAGATTTCTATGATTGGGCAAATCATCTATATCAAGACCAGAGGTCAATGGCCGCGCTGCCAATGATCTTGGCTGCTGAAGTTGAAGGAATCGGCTACCCACTTGCCTGCGACTTCCTAAAAGAGTTGGGGTTCGTGGATTACGGAAAGCCAGATGTTCACGTTATTGAAATATTTGTCGGCATCGGCTTATGTGAACATGGCGCAAGCCCTTACCACGTTCAAAAAATTATTTCCCAAATTGCGAGTGCGGCGGAGGTTTCCTCTTACAACGTTGACAAGTTATTTTGGCTTATAGGCAGTGGCAGGTTTTACGATCACTTGGCGCTTGGTAATAACGGCCTCATCGGCAGGAATAAAGAGAAATTCATTGCTGAGTTCAATGCATAACATTGCGGTCAGGCGGGGCTGGCTTACTTTTACGGTTGGGGGTAAATAATGGCGTTACTCGCGGAAGAGTTGGTAGAGGAATGGCTGAACAGGCAAGGGTATTTTACGATCCGGGGAATAAAAATTGGCGTTCAAGAAATTGATCTTCTTGCTGTGAAGTCGCTTAGCTCCGGGATAGAGTGTCGGCACGTCGAAGTGCAGGCGTCGATGCGCCCGGTTAGCTATATTTCGCGAGTACCGGCGGCAGCTCAAAAAGAAGGCCGCGCTGCAAACAGCGCAAAACGAACAAAAGATGAACTGATTGACGGGGTGGCTGAATGGGTAGAAAAGAAATTCCGCCACCCCAAGAAACTTGCCCTGATGAAATCGCTTTGGCAAGAGCAATGGTCATCCGAACTGGTGATTAACAAGGTGAAATCCGAAGATGAGGTAGCCTTGATTAAAGAGCACGGCATCAAGGTCATACGGCTCCAGTCAGTCGTTTCAGAATTGGCAAAATCTGGCAACTATAGCGCGGCAGGTGCCGATTTTGTTGATCTAATCCACATGAGCGGCGAGGCACAACAATAAAGCGGCGTGGCTAAAACATACGGCGCAGCCGACCGCACAGCAAAAAGCGAAGGGGCGATGAAACACCAGCGTTAGTAGTTTAATCAAATCACGCTAATGAGCCAATCAGCAGATTTGAATAACCGCTTTCTGTAAACGCGAATGTCCCATATGTGTCGGCTGCTGTCCATCGCAGTTTGGGGAAGCGGTCACTCAACTCGGCACCGCCCATTCAGTGTCAGCAAACTGAATGACACCTGCCATTCGCCAGTGCCAACCTCAACGACAGCAGTGGCCGAGGAACTGCCTCCCTTTGAATAACTCAACAAACTGCTTCAGAAGGCGTCAACAAGCCAGCGTCGTCTCTAACCCCCACCCTGTTTAGTTCCCTCGTAACTGGCCAAGCCTGCATACCATCCGAGCTATGAGAATGAAGAAATGGAAGTAGCTTTGCTGGCTGCCTTTCCTTGGGGGAAAGCCACTGCTGCCACTGATCCAGATCTAGTATCACCGGCATCCGGTCATGGATCGGTTGCATCAATTCATTCCCGTCAGTGGTGATGATGCAGCAGGTCTCGACGCTCTCCCCTGCCTCACTCCTCCATGCCTCCCATATCCCGGCCATCGCCAATGGCTCCCCTGACTTAAACGACATGAACCACGGGTACTTCTTGCCTCCTTCGGTTTTCCACTCGAAGAATCCTGAAGCCGGGATGATGCAGCGGCGAGTCCTGAAGGCTGTTCTGAAGGAAGGCTTCTCGGCGACAGTCTCTCCTCGTGCATTGGCGAGCTTGTTTCCAATTGAAGGCTCTTTCGCCCAACTCGGAATGAGGCCCCATTTCATTAGTTTTAGATGCCGATGATCCTGTGTATCTGCTGTGACCGTGACTATTCTGGACGAGGGAGCAATATTGTAAGAGGGCGCAAAATCAACATGGCTATCCGCCTGAAAATATTCAGCCAGGCTGGCGGGAGTTTCCTTGTTAGAGAATCGGCCGCACATGGTTATTTCCTGGTGCGCTGCTGCTTGCGCCAATCCCAAGGTGGAGTGGGATTAGCATCTGCCCAGAGTCCTCGTTGGGAGGACCGGGCGGTATCTTCCGCTTCCGAGTAAAGCTGCCTGTCCTCGAATGACTGGTCTCTTTGGTACTGTTTGTAATGCCAGGCCAGCCCAGCCCTGATCTGCGACAGATTGGCATCGACTCCCCCCACAAGAATCTTGCCAAGGGTGCGGCCATATCGATCACGCTTGGAGTATTCGACTATCACTGACTTCCTGTAGACCAGGTCGGCCAGATGTTGCTTGGATCTCTGTCCGAACGGCATCTTCTTCTCAGGGGCATCTATACCGAGCAGGCGAACCTTCCATTGTTTTTTCTGTGCATCGAGCAAGGTGACCGTATCACCGTCACTGACCCCGACGATCTGCCCCTCAATGCTCGCGCCCAATGCCAGTAGGGGAGCAAGCAAAGCACCAATAAGCAGGAATCGGGTAAAGTTGAGATACCTCATCAGGAGACTCCTCATGTCCGACCTTAAGACGTTCGCAACATACTACACTTTGGCTGACAGATTAATTGAGAGGGTATCCAAGGATGACTTGGCTGAAACGGCCCGATTGCTGGCATTGAACATCGCACACTACCAATCGATCCATGGCGAGCTACCTCTGGGCGACACGCTTTCAATGCTTGGCAACGCCCAACCCAATGACGAGCAGCTTGAGATATTGAACAGTGGGATGGAGATCCTCGTAGGCGTGCTGGGCAATGTGGTTTCAGGAATAGATCAGGAAAGGCATTAGTCCAACTGTAAGAACTCCCCCCCAATTTCTCAGTCCACCTCCAGCAACTCGTGCCAGTCGCTGGTGTAGTTGGGAGATTTCCGTTCCCTTCGCATCGCCCATCTTTGCTTGACGCCAGTGGCAGCGATTGTGATCGCCCCCTTCCCCATTTTCTGATTGATCTGATCCATGATTTTCATTCTGGCTTCTGATTTGGCCTGATCCATGGGCTGATCGAACAGGTCTGCCTGGACAGTATCCTTCCCCTGCAATCCCAATAGCAGCACACCAGACTTCTTGTATCTATAGCCCGCCCTAAATACCTGCTTGAGACCAGCCAATGCAGCGCTGACGATCCTTGCCGTATCTGCACTAGGTCGGGATAGCGGCACGACTACCGAGCGTTGGTATTGGGCTTCCTGCTCCTTGAATGGATTGGTTCGCACAAAGACACACAGGCTTGAAGCCACAGATCCGTCCTTGCGCAGTTTCATGGCAGCCGTCGTGGCGAAGTAGGCCACTGACTCGGATAGGTCTTCAATGGTGGTCACAGGCTGTCCAAATGACCGCGACACCATGATCTGCTGACGAGGGGTGCCCGCCTCTTCCAACTCGATGCATGGAATGCCGTTCAACTCCTTGACCGTACGCTCAACCACTACTGAGAACTGCTGACGGATGTACTCAGGATCGGCACGACGCAGAGCCTCCACCGTCTCGATACCCATCACTGCCAGCTTGGTCCCAATCTGTCTCCCAACTCCCCATATCTCGCCAACAGCAATGCTGTCGAACAGTTTGGATAGCTTCGCCTCATACAGTCGACCAAAGTCGCACACTCCATCACTGCCGGCGAAACCTTTCTTGGCGCAATGGTTGGCCAGCTTGGATAGCGTCTTGGTGCCTGCGATGCCGACACACACTGGAATACCTGTCTGCTTACGCACGGCCCGTCGAATCATCTGGCCATGCTCAACCAGGTACTCAGGGGCGAACCCATCGAGCCCGAGAAAACACTCGTCGATGCTGTACACCTCTTGCTGATCAGAGAACTCCGACAGGATGCTCATCACCCGAGCGGACATATC
>Ga0210033_1002318_pt1 | contig 16358 bp, 21 predicted proteins | sample CryGeymeta201501_FD_185465 | JGI IMG/M metagenome (GOLD analysis project Ga0210033, IMG submission 185465) | Groundwater microbial communities from Crystal Geyser aquifers in Utah, USA - Crystal Geyser metaG 2015-01 (SPAdes) (version 2) | ecosystem: Environmental > Aquatic > Deep subsurface >... | reverse complement strand
TTTAAATAGGTTACCCATTTTTCCTTCCTCCTTTAGCCTGTTTTCCAACCAGTTCTCCATCCTCCAAAGTGTACACGATCTCCGCTTCACCCACGATCTTCTGGTCATGGGTGGAGAAGATGAAGGTAGTCCGAAACTCATTTCTCATCTTTTTCATCGACTCAAGGACCAGAAATGCGGTCTTATGATCGAGGTTGGCTGTCGGCTCGTCGGCTAAGACCAGTTTGGGATTTGTCACCAGGGCCCTCGCAATGGCCACCCTCTGTTTCTGGCCACCGGAGATCTGGTCAGGGTACTTGTCCTTCTGATCAGCCATCCCGACCGCCTCCAGAAGTGCATTGATCCTCTTTTTCCTTTCTCCTCCGGGAACATTCTGGACCATCAGAAGGGGGTATTCGATATTTTCATAAACCGTAAGAACAGGGATAAGATTGAAGTCCTGAAAGATGAACCCAATGTTATTTCCCCGGAATGAAGCGCTTTGCTTCCGGTCAAGGTGGAGGACATCGGTGTCTGCAACCATCAATCTCCCCTCTGTGGGTTTATCGAGGCACCCGATCAAATTGAGAAGGGTCGTCTTTCCGCTTCCCGAAGGGCCGACAAAGGAGACAAAAGAGGCGGGTTCGATTTCAAAACTCACCTCATTCAATGCTCTGATCGCAATCTCCCCTGCCGTGTAGTCTTTGCTTACCTTTGTAGCCACGACACTGTAAACCTTGGTAATATTCTCTGCCACTACAAGTCCCATGATTTTCTCCTTTCTTTATCTACAAAGTAAAGGTACCGTCTAACGGTCAGGGTAACGATGCCCGTATCGTCATTAGGTTACGTCCTTCGGTTTAATAAGTTCACGTTACCCTTTGCCCCTAAACGAAACGGGCTTCGTAACCGTAACCTTGACCGACACACCCGATGATATCCTTATTTCCCTAAATATCTCTCCAAGACATTATCCGGAGTTGACCCAACGATGATATCCCCATTGACGATCTTTGTGGGAGTCGATGTCAATCGCAATCGATTTGCCAAAGCCATATCCTCAAGGACTCTATTTCTCGCCCTGCCTGCCTCAAGAGTGGACTGAAAGATTTTGAGATCGTACCCTTTCCCTTTAAGGAGCTGCTCAACCCTCTGCTTCACAGCCCCTTTCTCAAGATTGGCAATATTTTGACCTTCTTTAGTAAAAAAGAAATCATGAACAATCCAGAAAGCCTCATTGCTCACTTCTTGGGCTGCGGCTGCCATCTCAGAAAGTTCAAAGGTCTTTCCCTGGGGCTGAAATGGGAAATGTTTAAATATGTACTTAAAATCTTGCGGATATCGCTTCATAAGTCCAATGAACTTTGACCATGAATCCATGCAGTAGGGGCACTGGAAATTCGAAAACTCGACAATCGTGACCTTTGCCCCTTTCGAACCGATAAAGGGAGATTTATCAACGTCTAAAATGGTCATGTCGATCTTTTTAGGCCTGGGAGGACCCGCCTCTTTCGTGGTTACATTCTCTCCTTTAATGAAGAGGTTGCCGATGATCACTTTTTCACTAGCCTTATCCACATAAATGACGACCGGCACTTCCTTATCCGGAAAAACAAGGAGTAATTTGACTGAATAAAAGTCCGGAATCGGACTTTCCTTCTTTTCTAAAAATCTGACTTCTGCCCCCGGCGGAAGCCGTATCTGAGTTCTGAAAGTATGGATGGCCATTTCCCCAATCTTGTCTTCCTGTGAAAAACTCGGATAAGGAAAAAAGAAAATTGATAACAGCAAACAGATTCCACCAATAAGACATTTCTTGAGCATCTCTTCCTCCTCTGAAGATTTTCTCATCTTGCTTTCTCTCTGAAGCAAAGCAAACTTTGTCAAGAACTCGGTTCTGCGAAGCTTTGGGTCGCCCAGGCGATTCGCTTTTCCGGGGAAACAAAGATTTCGTCAGGAGCCCTGTCGATCATTTCAAGGCGCTCCAGCAAGCCCTTCCGGTTCGCTATCTGAATCTGGAGGCCGGGCCGGGCGTTCAATTCGAGAAGAAGGGGACCGTCATTCTTATCGATCACCAAATCGGCACCCAGATAGCCCAGGCCCGTCATCTCTGTGGATTGTGCAGCTATCAGAAGCATCTTTTCCCAGAAGGGAACTCCAATGTCTCTCAATAACTCTCCTGTATCGGGATGATGCGTGATGGCCCCCGAACGTCTCACTCCATCCATGGTCTTCCCTCTTCCTATGTCGATCCCCACCCCCACAGCGCCACGGTGAAGATTGGCTTTACCATCGGATTGCCTCGTGGGCAGCCGAACCATGGCCATAGCTGGGATGCCGCGATAAACAATGATACGAACATCAGGAACGCCCTCGTAAGTTACGTTGCCAAACACCTGATCCGGATGAATCAGACCCTCTATAATAGCTTTGTCTTCGAGCCCTTCAAGAGAGTAAATCCCTGAGAGGATGTCTGAAATGTGGTAGCGGATTTCCTCTCTTGAAATTATCTTCCCACTCTGTGTCACGAACTTTCCATCTCTGCGATCTGTAATAAGAAGGATTCCGCTTCCCCCGCCTCCTCTTGCCGGTTTTAATACGAATTCCTGTCGGTCAGCGAGAGCCCTGTCAAATCCAGCGATATCCCCGTGATGCGAAACCACATGATAAAGCGGAGGGGTTGGAATTCCGTGTTTTAAAGATAGTTGTTTGGTCAGTAGCTTATCATCCACAAGGGGAAACCCGCTACGTCGATTATATCCCATGATATATTGTCTGTTCCTGCGATTCATGCCGAGGACTCCGGCCTTCCGAAGAGAGAGGAATTGTCTGAGGATCATGATTTTTCCCCCAAGACTTTGAATCGCAAAATTTCCGAAAGTCGATAACCACTGTAATTTCCCAAGAGAAGCAATAAACCCATGATGGCAAACAGAAGCTCAGGATAAACGAAGAAGGTAAGCTGAAGAGGGTCGATTTGAATGATTTTGTAAGTAATGGCGGCGACAGCGGCGCTTCCTGCGGCCGTTCGGAGCGCCTGAAATGCCCCAGATTCTTCAATAAGGATGAAGAAGCGCTCGATGGTCATGGAGAGAATCACAAAGGGGAGGAGTCCAATAGCCATGAATTCCCGAACGCCGAATTTGCTTCCAATCAAGGCGAAAACGGTAAAAGCCAGGATGACGAAGGTGATCAGGAAGGAGAGACGGGGAACCAGTAGAAGATGGAGCCGATCGATTCCACGACGGAGCAGATACCCTATTAATACAACCCCTGCAAAGATGCCCAACCCGTAGGAGAGTCCTGTACTCCTAAAAGCCAACGCCATGAGAACCGGCATAAAAATCCCGAAGGTAGGAAACCCGACGATATTTCGAAGCACAGAAATCATCAGGACGCCAATCGGAACCAACAGGAGGATGCGAAATATCTCCTGAAATTGATTCGGTATGGCAAAAAGGGACCATCGATCAAGAAATCGACCGGATCGGTAGATCCGTTCGAAGTGGGCTCGCCACTGACTAAGTGTCTGTTTACCGAGGTCCCAGCGAACCTCTTGAAGTTTGCCTCCTGAAATCCTGACGAGAGGGGTATCACCGATCATTAATGGAAGAAGGCAGACCGATTCAGAGTAAAAATCGCCTGTTTCAGGCTGAATGTGCTCCCACTTTTGACCTGTCCATACGGCAATCCATCGGTCGGGTTGGGTTGCAACGCTTTCCGCAAGGACAAACCCTTGAACCTTCCGAACCGGAAAGTCTGCCAACCGGAGAAGAATCAGAAGCGCTCCTTCGGCGCCGTACTTTTTCTGAATGGCTGACCACTGTTTCAAATCATTATCGTCGGGTGGCGGTTCCTCCCAGATCCCCTTTGCCGTTGCTGCAATGGTCTTTAATTTTTCGGGAGCCTTAAGAGATGCATATCTTTCGATTAGTCGCTTTGCAAGAATTTGCTCGGACTTATCCGCAATAATGGCTGGAAAGGATTCGGGGCCAGGAGGTTTCGGTTTTCGTAGTCGCTTCGGATTCAAAAGAACCGTTGCGCGGTAGCTCAAAACTCTTCCCTCAGGCTCCCCCGACCAAACGCCAATCTGGTTCAAACCCTCGGGCATGATATTAAATTGGAGCGTCCCAGATAGGTCCCTCTGTTCAATCACGGTCTGCCCGGATCGGCTCTCGGGAAGGCCTGCCCTAATTTCTATCTCTTTTCCATTCCCACCCGCTGGTTCAAAAAAAATCTCCATCGTAAGCCCCCAGGCTTTCACAGGGGAAGTAGGAAGCAAGGGATAGCCAAGCCGCAAGACCCGGTAGCCGATCAGAGAAAGGGGGATGAGGAAAAAGAAAACTGCAAGCCATAAAGCAGGACGCTTCATTGTGAGACTCCTTCCAAACATTTCACGGACAACATTCTCTCCTCAGCGCAATCAACAATAAAACCCTGGTTGAGGACATTGCGTCCTAAGATTAGAGGGTACTCGAGATGGGAGCGGTCGTTCAGGTTGACCCACACGCACATGCGCCTTGACCCCACACACAACTCCATTTCCACGACTGGCCTACGCCGCCGGGAATCCGAAGATCGAACTTTACAGTATCGGATGACGGGAAGGCTGATCAGGGTATTTCCGTATTTCTCCGGGAGCCTAAATTGAGCAACTTTATTCTTGATGGTCAAATCACGGACATCCAAAGAGGTCATGCCCGCCCCCGTATCGATACGAGCCGGTAGCTTTACCCCCCATGGGAAAAGAACAACCTCCTCCACCGCGCCAATGACCATCTTGGTCTTGTCTTCGGCATGAAGGGGTGTGAATGGTAGAATGGCGATAATAAATGGCAGTATCAGAAAAATCATTTTAGTGACTCGTCGTCCTGGGAAATATGTGAAACGTCCTCTGGCTGAATTCATGATTTATTTCCTTTCGACTTCTGGGTGCCGGATTTCTGCCTCATAATCGGCCGTTTATTCTTTCCAGACTTCTTGACAGTGGGGCCGACCATTGGTGCAAAGGTAGGCGCGACCATTGGTTGGGTTTTTAGAATAGCCACGGTGGCCCCGAGGATGAAACCGACGAGAAGAGAAACAAAGGAGATCATGATTACATCCCCCTTGCTGACTCCCCCATCTTTATGAATTTCGACCTTTGAAGGTTCTTTAGTCGTCCTCATGGGGAAGGCCTCCTTTTTCTCCGAACAACCTTTTTAAGAGATTTTCGGCTCTCCTCTGGACAAAATGGGCATGGAAGATGCTGAAGATGGCAAAAGGAGGATAGAGGATGACAACAATCTGAAACAGATAGAGGAGAGCTCCTGTTTTTGAATACTCTCCAAAGAGACTGAATATGCCGTAAAATCCAAACAAGACTGGCATAAAGGTCCCCATATATTTTCCGATCATCTTGATTTCGTGATTCTTCCGGTTAAAATACCTGATGCCCATATCATCCAGCGTCCAGAAAGTGGACAGGAGGAGGGAGACGAAAACCGTGATCCCGGTGACGATTAAGAATCGTCCGAACTGAAACTGCCCTTTTGGAATCAATAGGGAGGCTGTGGCCGTTTCGCCTGTCAACACCTGAAGGACCGAGAGGAGTTTTATTCCGAACAGTAGGCCGATGCCAATTCCCTGAAAGGGGCGAAGGAGCCAGTGCTTCACGGGGTGAATTACGAGATCCTGCTTCTCCTTCACTTGCAAAAAGGCTTCATTTTTCCTCTGGACTGCCCTGCCAAGACCCTCAAAGATAGGAAATAACAGATAAAGAGGAAGGCAAAGGAGAAGCGTGATCCGAGAGAACCTGAGGAGCCCCTTGTAGATTGCCTCGGACCCTTTAAGGAACGTGAAGTCTCCTAAAATGATGGAGAGGGAAATTGTAAGAGTTAAGACCACAACAGCGTGGCCTATTTCCTTGGACCAGCGGCGAAATCTATTTGGGGAAATCTGTGAGGTCATTTCCATTATTTTATCCTTTTTACCATTGAATATCCAAAAAAATCCATTCTGTAACTCAGGGCTTCAGCCCTGATTATTCAGCCCTGAAGGGCTGAGTTACGGGGTATAGAGGGCGTCGCACACCTGTAACTTGGGCATTACAATTAAATGCACCATGGTTTTCAATGACCTGGAAAACATGGCCTAATTCATCCAGATATCCACGGCATCTCTCACATTGAGAAAGGTGTTTTTGAAGCGTAATAACTTTTTTCCTTCCTAACTCCTGATGTAAAAAAGGGATTACCGATTCTTCGTATCTTCGACACGGATTCATTTTTCTCCTCCTCTATTTGGGCTTATCAGAACGAACGGCCTCGGCGGATACCTCTGGTATTGGTTCAGCTTGCCGGAGGTCACTTCCGCAGAATGGACAGAAGGACCTTCTTTCCTCTTTTGAAACGGTGAACCCCTTTGTGCGAAAAAGGAAATTGAAAATCAGGAATCCAGCGGCAAACATGACCGCCAGCGTCAGGAAGGGAAAGAAAGGAAAGAGCCTTGGGCCAAAATGGTAATATCTCCAGCCTATAGAAGGATGAAATGGCCAGAAAGGAGGCGCGAAGTAATGGAAAAATATCAAGAAGAGAATAGCTATCCCTACAAAAAAGAATCCCCAACGCATCACATTTTTCATCGATTGTTCCTCCTTCACAAGTGTATTTTCTATTTACCAGCGTGGTCCCCTTCGTGGGCCTCTGCCAATTCCCATCCCTGTTCCGTATCCCGTTCCCATTTCCAGTAAACAATCCTGAGGAAGTCGTTCCAATTGCTCTCTCGTCAATATGGATCGGGCCTTCATCTGGTATGAAAAAGAGAGGGTTTCAAGTTCCGTTTGAAGAGCAAGCAATTTCTTATGACGTTCCATTATATCCTGGGGTTTGATACTTTTGTCTAAGACATAACATTGCAACTCAATTCTTAATGTCATAAGTTCCCTATATTTGGGCGCTAATTCTTCCTGGTAGGCGCGCTGAAGGTTTTCGAGCGCTTTCATCTGCTCTTCCGTAAGGGCAAAGGAAGATGATTTCCAGCATCGTCCCTGACTGTCCATCCTCAAGCTTGGCCTATCCAATTCAGGAAACCGGTCCTGGGCTTCTGAAAACTGAATGCCGAGTAAAGTGAGTATGAGCATAATAAAGATTCCGCGCTGCAATGATGAATATCCTCTGTTCCCTTTACCCTTTTGTATATTCTGATTGTTACTCTTCCCCGTTCTTGTAAGGACTTCCAGTAAAGCGATGAGTTCATCCCACACAATTGGTTTCGAAAAGAATCCATGCACCCCCTCCTCTTTTGCCTTGAGCTTAATTTCCTCGATCGCACAACCGGTCACTAAGATGGTTAATATTTCCGGATGGATTTTCCTGGCTTCCCTGATCAACTCAAGTCCATCCATTTCTTGCATCCGGAGGTCGGTGATCAGGATTCCGAAAGATTCCTCTTGTAACTTGATAACCGCCTCTTCTGCCGTTGCGCAGGAATAAGTCTCATAATGGTAACTTTCAAGAATCTTCTCCATGGCCCCTCTGGAGAAAAAATCATCCTCTACAATGAGAATCTTTTTGGATTTCATTTTTCTTCTCCTGGATTAGAGGGGGGGCGAAAAATATCGCCCCCCCTCTCCGACTACCAGCGGCCTCCACGGCCCATCTTCCCCATCCTGGGGCCAAAGCCTGAACCATAGGTGGCTAACTGGGCTTGCTGTTCCGGAGTGAGCAGCTTACTGATTTCGAGCCTAAAATTCGTTCCCTTTTCCTGGAGTTTGGTCTGGAGATTCAGAATCTCCTTCTGCTTTGCTGTGATGGCAGCCTGGTCAGGATTGGGAGTTAGCCAGAGACTCCGAAGCTCTGTGCTCTTTTTGAATAGCTCCTCCTGAAGCGGTGCGATCTCATCCATGTGGGCCTTCTGCAAAGCCTGAATCTTCGAAGATTGCTCCGCCGTCAGATTGGGAATGGCAGGGGTACCATATCCGGGTCCCATACCATAGCCTCGGCCAGGCCCCCAGGCCAGCGCTGCTGATGTCATCAGGGCCAAAGCCAACGTCAAACTCAACGCAATGATTGTGGTCTTTTTCATTGAAATTCACCTCCTTTCTTCGCAGTTTCAGCATCCTCAGTGTGACTTTCTTGACCTCTGAGGAGAAAATAGTTGAGAGAATTTCTTGCGTAGTAATTTTGCGAATGAGATGAATTAAATGGACGAGTTATTTTGGATAGGAATTAACAGCGAAGAGGTAATGGGCTTAGGAGACTATTTGAAGTGATCGCGTGAGAGTTCAAAACCTCGAAACCGGGTAAATCAATGGATGTGCCAACAAAGAGCGTTGAAGGTAGATCTGCAATCCCGTGGTCTTCTTGAGAGATGATGGAATTGAAAGGACAGGGATTGCATGTCAGCGCTTGCTTACCTTGAGAAAAAGGACAACCAGCCCCAATTTTTTGAACCATGTTTAGCGGGGTCATACCGAGCAGAATCGGTATGAGTAGGATAGCAGTAACGGAGAATATGATTTTTGACCTATTAGACATCGAAGATCCTCAAAATTGAGTTTGAATTTGCCTATATGAAAAGCAACATCTGTGCCAAGGGTTCCTGGAATGTTCTAAATAGGGGGAATCTCTTATGATTACAACCTGTTATAAGTAATTTCTAAGACCGGTTTTGAGGGAATGGTTGGGAGTTACTCGACGAAGATGTCGACTAAAGAAGATGGCGAATATAAATTTTGTTTTTGGTATCGGGTGGTTAGAAAGCTTTCGACAAATTCTTTATTAAAAGACAAAACCGTCGAATCCAGAAAATTGCCTTACCCTCTTTAGGCCTGTTTTTTACGGCTTGCCTCCTACAATTTGAATACCGAACAGCCTCATTCCCTTCTCACTCTTCATGGAGATAGTTGCGGGAGGAGTGATGACCAAAGAATGAGGTTTAACTTGATTGGAGACCTCGTTAACGACGATGACCCCCTCCCCCTGAAGAATACAAAAAAGCACATTCATTGCCATATTGCAGGGTGGAATCTCCCCTCCGGCTTCCAACTGGATCAATCTGACTTTAAAGACTCCGGACTGGAAAAGGACATTCTTATCTCTTTCTTCAAAGGGATAGACATTTGAATCATTGAGATCGAAGATTTCCATCGGTCATATCTCCTAATTTGAGTCATGCGGTTTTGTGGATCGAGAAAGATATAAGGCTTCAGCCCAATCTTTTTTTCAAAACCTTGACACTCATCCAATAGAGGGCCAATGAAAATGCGGCTAAGACAAAAATAGAAACCCAATAAGGAACGATGTTACGGGGAATGAGCAGGGAATTCCGCAAAGATTCTGCGCTATAAGTTAATGGAAGTAGGTAAGAGATCACGCGAACTGGCAGGGGGAGGGTTTCGATGGGAATGAAGACACCGCTCAGAAAGATCATGGGAAAGCGGAAGAGATTGGCCAGGGTTTGAGCTTCGAAGACCTCCTTCACTGCAACGGATATGAAGCCACCCAGCGCTGAGAAGGCCATCGATGATAAGACGAGGGAAGGGACCAAACGAATCAGATCGAAATTTGGAAAAGAAAAGACGAAAAGCGAGGCGATCAGCACAGCACAGGCAACGATGAAACCAAAGAACGCCCCCCCAATTATTTTCCCCATCAGCACCCCTGCGAGCGAAACCGGCGCCAGAAGCAGACGTTCGAAAGAACCTAACCTTCGCTCAAAAGTGATGACCACAGCCTCCATAGAGGTTGACCCGAAAAGGATCGTCATTCCCAGAAGACCGGGAATGAGATCAATCATCTTTGTGGGATTTCTCAGGTAAAAGGCAAGCGCCATCGCCATAGGAAAAATGATCCCCCAAGAGATATTGGGCGGTTTAAAATAATAGCTCTTGATGTCTTTAAGACTGATAAAATAGATCGCCTTCAATTCCTTTGAGATCATCACCCTTTTTTCCCCTCCTTTTCCATCATCATAATCTCCCTGTCCAATCCCGTAATCTTCACAAAGGCATCTTCCAGGGTTGGCTGGAGCGTGTTTACGGATGTAACCGAGACTCCCCTCTCCTGAAGGTATTGGAGGAAAGACCCCCAAGGAGGACCCCCTTTAAATCCTATAACGAAGCGGCCCTGACGCCGGCTTACGGTATCAACACCATCGAACGCTTTAATCGAATCGAGTAAGTCTGGAAGGTTTGGATTTTCCATCCCCAACTCGACCATCGATTTTTCCTGTACGGACTTCTTCAACGGATGTTCACCCCTGTTTTTTTATAACTATTTAAAATCGTTGCACTTGTAATTTTTTTTTATTTAATATGTAGTCACTAATTATATGAATAAATTACTAAAATAATGCTTGACAATATAGATTTAATGAATTATTGTGTAGTTATGCATATCGTGGAGAATCAATCAGCCCCGAAAACAGGTAAAAAGATCTACCGATCCATCCTTTTACGGGAATCTTATCGTGAGGGCGGAAAGGTCAAGAAACGCACCATTGCCAACCTATCGCATTGCACGGCAGGGGAGATTGCTGCTATCAAACTTGCTTTAAGACATAAGGAGGATCTATCGGTTTTAGGATCACTCAAGGAGTCAGTTGAACTTCAGGAGGGGCTTTCAGTGGGAGCGGTCTGGGCCGTTTACCAGGTGGGCAAACGTTTGGGTCTTGAGAAGGCGTTGGGGACTGACTTTGAGGGCAAGTTGGCTTTTTGGCAGGTGATGGCCCGAGTGATCGATCAAGGGTCCCGGCTTTCAGCGGTGCGGTTGGCGCAGACACACGGGGCATGCGATGTTTTGGAGATGGGACGTGGGTTTGATGAAAACAATCTTTATGACAATCTCCGATGGTTGGCGGATCATCAGGAAGAGATGGAGCGGCGTCTTTTTGTCATCAGGCGTGGCAAGGCAAAGCCACAACTTTTTCTTTATGATGTCACCAGCAGTTATCTGGAGGGGGAGAAGAATTATTTTGGTGAATATGGATATAGTCGAGATGGGAAGAAGGGGAAGCAGCAGATCGTGATCGGTTTATTGTGTGATGAGTATGGAGATCCCGTAGCCGTGGAAGTGTTTTCGGGCAACACGCAGGATACGCGCACCTTTGGCTCCCAGGTGAAGAAAGTGGCGGAGGGATTGGGATGTCAGGAGGTGACTTTTGTAGGGGACAGAGGAATGATCAAAAGTACTCAGATCGAGAATCTTCCTGCAGGGTTTCACTATATAACGGCAATCACGAAGCCACAGATCGAGAGGCTCATCAAGAAAGGGCTCATCCAAATTGGATTATTTGATGAGAAGGTGTGTGAAGTGGAGGAGGCGGGCATTCGCTATATCTTAAGACGAAATCCGGTACGGGTGGAGGAGATGGAGAAGAGTCGTTTATCGAAGCGACGTGCCTTGGAGAAATTCGTTGGTGAGAAGAACGTTTATTTATCAGAGCATCCAAGAGCCAAGGTCTCCACTGCCTTAGAGAAAGTGAAAAACAAGATTAAGTTGCTTCGTCAGGAGAAATGGCTGAGCGTGAAGGCCCAGGATAGGCAATTAAGCCTGGAGCAAGACGATGCCGTGCTCAAAGAGGAATCGCTTTTGGATGGTTGCTATGTGATTAAGACGGATCTTGCCAAGGAAGTGGCAGACAAGCAACTCGTCCATGATCGGTACAAAGATTTAGCAGAGGTTGAAAGGGCGTTTCGTGACTGCAAGACGGAGATCTTGGAAGTTCGGCCTGTCTTTGTACGATCGGAGAAAAGCACGCGGGGGCACGTGTTGGTGGTGATGCTGGCCTATATGATTATACGCAAATTACGTGAGGCTTGGGCAGCGTTTGATATGACGGTTGAAGAGGGACTCAAACAGTTATCCACCCTTTGTTCGATGGAAGTAAAGGTTAAAGATCATGGTTCCTGTCTAAAGATTCCAAGGCCGCGGGAAAAATCGCGGGAACTGTTGAAGGCGTTGGGGATTCGAATGCCTATGGCTTTACCTCATCGGGAGGTACGTGTAGTCACCAGAAAAAAACTACCTGAACAACGTAGAATACCTTAAAATACAACCATTAGGACCCTTGCACCTCTCTTTCATTAGGGGTGAACATCCGTTTTAGCTAACGCGTGTAGGTTAAAAGAAGTGCATAGCATTTGGATGTCAATCTTTTGGCCTACCGTTATATGAAGCGTGGCGCAAATTCGTACTTGATTTTATCATAATTAAGTTTTAATATGAAAGACAAATAGTAAGAGGAACTTCTGAAGGAGGAACCTATGCCAATAATAAAATCTATTTCAAGCCTGCGCAACCGAACGAGAGACATAGCCTCCCTGTGCCATGAACAAGACGAGCCTGTTTATTTGACAACGAATGGTGAGGGCGATCTTGTTGTCATGAGCATTGAGCATTATGAAAGACTCAAAGCAAGGGTGGAGCTTTTCGAAAAACTCGCTGTTGCTCAAGCCCAAGCTGCGGCAGGTGAAAAAGGGTTTACGCATACGCAAGTGATGAAAAAGCTTAGGCAGCGCCTGCATGGGAAATAAGTACACACTTCGTTACCTTCCTGTTGCCGTTGACGACCTTGTTTCAATATTCGACTGGATCGCAAATGACAGTCCAGCAAATGCGGCAGCCTTTGTTGAAAAACTCGATCAGCGTATCGGCAACCTCAAAATACACCCCTTCCTCGGTCACATACCACGTGACGAAAAACTCAAGAATTCAGGTTATCGAATCCTCGTTATTGAATCCTATCTCGTATTCTACGTAATTCGTGGCAAAATCGTTGAAATTCATCGTGTTGTTCATGGCTCCCGGAATTTGGACGATATTATATAAGACCTCTGTTTTTCCCTTTGCGGCACATTTCAGATAACGTTATTGGTGCAAAAGAAGCCCGAAAGGTTTGGACGTAAGATTCAGCCTAAGCAGGTAGCAATCTTTTTCAGAGAAACAATAATGAAAGATCCCCTTTATATTATTGAGTCGTTCCGTTTTATTGATAGATTAAAGGAAATAAGAAGCCAACAAACCACTCCAGCGGACGGCTGATAGCCACCGCTGATTTAAATCGCTAGACCAAATAGACTTTAACATATCAAAATGATATAATGAATTTATGATTACCGATACCGACAAAAATATAATTGAACAACTGGCCCGGAAGTATCACGCGAAGCGTGTGGTGCTATTTGGATCCAGTCTATCCCCTACCCAGGAATACCGGGATATTGATATCGCAGTTGAAGGCATCGAGGAAAAGGATTTCTACACCTTCTATGGCGAACTACTGTGCGCTTTATCAAAACCCGTTGACATCATTGACCTGTCTAAGAAGACCCGTTTCATCGAACTGATTCTACGGGAGGGCATACCTCTCTATGCCTGATTACCGTCTTCGTATTGAAGCTGAGTATGAGGCTATAGAAAACGCACTTTCTGCCCTACCTGATCGTCCTCTTTCAACACTCTCTCAGCTCGAGCTCGCGGGTGTTGCCGCATTGCTTCACAATTTCTACAACGGCATCGAAAATATCGTCAAGCAGGTTTTTCAGGAAAAATCATTATCAATTCCTCAAGGAGAATCTTGGCACAGAGATCTCTTGCTTGCGGCAGCCGAAAAGAACATCATATCTGACCTATTGCTGAATAACCTGAAGCAATATCTTGCTTTCCACCACTATTTCAGCCATGCTTACGCACTGGAACTCCTTCCAGAACATATGGAACCACTTGTCAAGGATGCAGTTGCTCTGTTCAATGAGTTCAAGCAACAAATTGATAAGATAATAGGCTAACAACGGCTTCAACCCGGACTGCCAATTCCACTGCGCTCCATTGCAGCCGGTTAAGCAAATCGTTATCTGACAACGAATGCCTTCCTTAAAGTAGAGTTCTTCCTTTCTTCGCTAAGCTGCTTTTTTGGAGACCTTGAAAAATAAATAAAAACTTTGTAAAAGGAAATTATGCGATTCGATCTCCATCTTCAAGACAAACCTTTTGATGTAGTAGGGATGGGCCTTAACTCTGTGGACTTCCTCAGCGTGGTTCCAGAATTTCCTGCTCCGAATTCGAAAACGAAGATGCTCCGGTTTTCCAAACAGGGAGGAGGCCAGGTGGCCACAGCCATGGTGGCCCTGAGCCGATGGGGAGTAAAAACGAAATATATTGGAAAAGTCGGAGAGGATGAGTTGGGCCAGTTCTCTCTCCACTCCATTCGTCAGGAGGGAGTGGACGTCTCTTCAGTAACGATTGAGCGCAATACCACGAATCAGTTTTCTATGATCATTGTGGATGGCCCATCTGGAGAACGAACCATTCTCTGGAATCGAGATGAACGATTGATTTGCCGCGAAGGAGAACTTCAAAAAGAGGAGGTATGCTCCGGAAAACTCCTTCACCTGGATGGTCACGATATCCATGCCGCTCTTCAGTGTGCAAAGTGGGCAAAGGAGGAAGGTATCCCAACTGTCGTTGACCTGGATAAAGTAGAACCTCTCACTCCTAATTTGATTAAAGAGATTGGCTTCATCATCACCTCCTCACGTTTTCCAATGCTCTATACTGGAATTCCAGATCTAAAAAAAGCTCTTGGGGAACTTCAAAAACACACCTCTGGATTTCTCTGCTCCACGTTGGGTCATGAAGGCGCCGTCGCTCTGGTCAATGGAGAAATCCTCTCCGTCAAAGGATTTGAAGTGAATGTGGTGGATACCACCGGTGCAGGAGGTGTCTTCCATGGAGGATTCATTTATGGCCTCCTCAAAAATTGGGAGGTAGAAGAAATTCTGAGGTTTGCCAATGCCGTGGCTGCACTCAAATGCCAGGATCTCGGAGGAAGAAAAGGAATTCCTAACTTAGAAGAAGTCCAGAGATTCCTGAATTTAAGGGTTAAGAAGAGATTTGTGAAAAAGGCCAGAAATCTCTAAAGAGAGCGTGAAGTATTTTTTCAGAGCTCTCAAGAATAAAACTTGACAGAGCATTTCAGAATTTGTTAAAAGAAATCATTCAAACGTCGATATCCGGGAAAAGGGAACCCCGTAACCTCCGTTTAGACGGAGAGAGTCGGGGACGGACCCGCCGCTGTAGTCCCGATCCCGAAGTAAATTCGGGATAAGTGCCTTAACAAAAAAGCCACTGTCCGAAGCCCTGAGTCCTGAGCTTGTCGAAGGATCGAAGGGGCAGGATGGGAAGGCGAGTTAAGGTCGGGAGAGTCAGAAAACCTGCCTGGATATTCTTCACAAGGTGGTCTTCGAGGATAAGACTGTGAAGGGTGCAAGCGGGTAAAATCCCCAGTCTTCAAGGAGAAGGCTGGGGATTTTTTTTGAACCCTTCCTTCAGCCCTGAACCCAATGTGGTTCAGGGTCCATTGTGAACCCAAAGGGTTCACACAAACTATTCATGGACCCCATCATGGGTCGAGGAGGTGTTCTATGAAAAGCTTTGTGTTACTTATCGCCTTATCTATGCTTCTCATTCCATTCCCGTTCTCTCTGTTTGCACAGGAAAAGGAGGTAACCCTTGAAAAGGTGGTCGTCACCGCCACACGAGTTGAAACTCCTGTGGAAGAAATTGCGAGTTCGATAACGGTTATCTCTTCAAAGGAGATTGAAAGAAAACAAAAGACCACAGTTCTGGAAGTCCTCAGGGACATACCAGGATTGGATGTGGTACAAACTGGTGGAGTGGGAAGATTAACATCGATCTTCATCAGAGGGGCCAATTCTGAACATACCCTGGTCATGATCGATGGGGTAGAGGTAAATGATCCTATCTCCCCTGGTCGCTCCTATGATTTTGCCCATTTGACAGTGGATAATATTGAACGAATTGAGGTCATCCGGGGGCCACAGAGCACCTTATACGGCTCCGAAGCAATCGGTGGTGTGGTCAACATCATTACCAAAAAAGGTGAGGGAAAGCCGAAATTCTTCTTATCTGCTGAAGGGGGATCCTTTACAACTTTCAGAGAAGCTACAGGAATAAGTGGAGGAAACAAATGGGTTAACTATTCTTTCGCCCTTTCTCGCTTCGATACGGAGGGCATCTCTACGGCAAGCAAAAAGGATGGAAATTATGAAAGAGATGGTTATGAAAATACCTCTCTTTCTGCAAAACTGGGGTTTAAACCTATGGATAATCTCGGTATCGATTTCATATTGCGTTATATGGATGCCAAAACGGAACTCGACAACTTTGCAGGAGTAGGAGGCGATGACCCAAATTATGTCCAAAAATCAAATCAATTCCTTTTTAAAACACAGGTGGGACTATCCCTTTTTGACCAGGTCTGGTCTCAAAAATTGGGTCTCGCTTTGAATGACCATAATAGGGATTTAAAGAATAAAAAGGACTCCCAACATCCTTTCGATTATGAAAAAGGTAGATTCGATGGCCAATTATTAAAAT
>Ga0210033_1002317_pt1 | contig 16360 bp, 10 predicted proteins | sample CryGeymeta201501_FD_185465 | JGI IMG/M metagenome (GOLD analysis project Ga0210033, IMG submission 185465) | Groundwater microbial communities from Crystal Geyser aquifers in Utah, USA - Crystal Geyser metaG 2015-01 (SPAdes) (version 2) | ecosystem: Environmental > Aquatic > Deep subsurface >... | reverse complement strand
CTCCGGTCAGACGCGCATGATCCGCATCGAACTGCTGCGAGAGTGCGTGGGCGTGTCGTGCGCTGCGGGGGAGACCTGCGCCGCCGGAGGGTGTCGAGTGGAGACGCTCGATCCGAGCGAGCTCCTACCGTGGACCGGCACGCCGCCGGCTTTGCCGGACAGCGACGGGGCCATGCCGGACGCCGGACCCGACGCCGGACCGGATGGGTGCGTCGCCACCAGCGAGACCTGCAATGGCGTCGACGACAACTGCGACGGCACGATCGACGAGGGCTTCGACCTCGACAACGATCCCGCGAACTGCGGGGCCTGCGGGACGGTCTGCCCGGACGGTCTGCACGCCTCGGGCCGCTGCGAGGGGGGCAGCTGCGCGCTGACCTGCGCGACCGGCTTCTTCGATTGCAATCGCAACCCCGCGGACGGCTGCGAGGCGGACCTCTCCACGCCCGCGAGCTGTGGCGCCTGCGGCGTGGTCTGCGATCTGGCCTTCGCCACCGAGGCTTGCGGCTCGAGGGTGTGCGCCGTCGAGAGCTGCAACGTCGGCCACGCCGATTGTGATGGCCTCACGGGTAACGGCTGCGAGACCTCCACCCACGCGCTGAGCAGCTGTGGCTCCTGCACCCACGCATGTCCGGCGGATCCGCCCCACGCCGCCTCCGCCTGCGGGTCTGGGATCTGCGAGTTGACCTGCGATCCAGGGTTCGCCGATTGCGACTCCGATGCCTCGAACGGCTGCGAGACGGACTTGTCCTCTCCGTCCTCCTGCGGCGTTTGCGGCGCGACCTGCAGCGCGCCCACGCCCAACTGCGTGCCGGGTTCCTCGGGCTTCGCCTGTTCGAGCAGCTGCGGCGGGCTGACGGACTGTGGCGGCACGTGCGCGGACGTCACGGTGGATCCGGGCCATTGCGGCACCTGCGCCACCATCTGCCCGGATCCCGCGCATGCGTCACCGACCTGCGCCGCCAGCGCCTGCGAGTTCGTCTGCGATCCCGGCTTCGCGGACTGCAACACGACCGGGTCGGATGGCTGCGAAGTGGATCTCTCGACGCTCTCCGACTGCGGCGGCTGCGGGGACGTGTGCGCGCCCACCCACGCGATCCCGAGTTGCAGCGCGGGCAGCTGCGCCGTGGCCGCCTGTGACGCGGGCTTCGGCGACTGCAACGGGTCCGTATCGGACGGCTGCGAGACCGACCTGACGACGGCTGCGGCGTGTGGCGTCTGTGGTCGGGCGTGCACGGGCGCGACGCCCGACTGCGTGGGCGGGAGCTGCGTACCTCACGTGGACGGAGTGGTCGAGGTCGCCCTTGGCACCGACCATGCGTGCGCGCGTCGGCTCTCCGGCGCCGTCGCTTGTTGGGGCCGGAACGACAAGGGCCAGCTCGGCATCGGAGGCCTCGGGGATCAGGCCGTGCCCATCGCCGTCGCGGGGCTCACGGGCGCGAGCCGAATCTCCGCCGGCGCGGCGCATACGTGCGCGGCCACGGTCGCGGGCGCGGCCTTCTGCTGGGGCGACAACGTCCGCGGACAGGTCGGGGACGGAACGCGGTTGCGCCGTGACGTCCCCACGCGCGTGCTCACTGCCGGGTCGGCGCCCCTGACGGGCATCCTCCGCGTCGCCGCGGGATTGGATTCGAGCTGCGCCGTCGCGGGCTCCGGCGTCTACTGCTGGGGGCGCAACAACAAGGGTCAGCTCGGCGACGGCACCAAGATGGATCGTGTCTTCGCCAACGCCGTCAGCTGGCCAGCCATGGCTGGCTCACCCCGAGGGGTGGACGTTGGTGACAGCTTCGCATGCGTGTTGAACGACGCGGGGAGCGTGTACTGCTTCGGCTCGAACGATGTCGGCCAGCTCGGCGACGGCAGTACGACCGATGCGTCTTCCCCGGTCCGGGTCAGCGGTCTGGTCGACGCAGTCGAGATCTCCGCGGGCGCTTCCTTCGCCTGCGCCCGTCGAGCCGGGGGTGAGGTCGTGTGCTGGGGAGACAACCGTGCGGGCCAGCTCGGGGACGGAACTCTGACCATGCGCACGCGACCCGTCGCGGTCAGCGGCGTCGCCTCGGCGCGCGGGATCGGCTGCGGCACTCGTCACGCCTGTGTCCTGTACTCATCAGGTCAAGCAGGGTGCTGGGGTCGCGGGATGGACGGAGAGCTCGGTGACGACCTCAGCGCCGATTCGCCGACGCCGGTCACGGTCTTGGGGCTCGTGGATGGCCTCGGTGCGGCCGCGGGGGAGGACTTCAGCTGCGCGTGGCGCACGGCCGGCGGAGTCGCGTGCTGGGGTCGGAACAGCTTCGGTCAGCTCGGGGACCGAACTGCCCTCACGAGGACGTCGCCCAGGCCGGTCTTCGGTCTGCCGTGAACGATCCCCCGACCTGCTCGGCTGAATCAGAAGCCGGGGTCGACGAAGGGGGTGGGTGCGCCACGCATGGTGGTGTTCCCCATGGTGTTGGCGGGCGCGTCCGTCATCGGCGAGGTCGCAGGGGGCTCGGTCCCGCCGACCTCGACCGGCGCGGCACGCAGCGTAGGACGCGGCCTCGGGTGCGCGGTCGTGGTGGTGGTGGGACGCCCGACCACCGCAGGGGGCGCGGCGGCGGCCGGCGGGGGCACCGCCACCATGGTCGGAGGCGTCGGCGCGGCGTTCGACGTGTCGGCGACGGCTTCGTCTGCCTGCGTCGCCTCATGGGCGCGCGTCTGGGTGTCGGGCGTCGCCGTGATCTGGGGCTCACCCCCGGTCTGCCCCGACTGCAACGCCAGGGTCAGCACCAACGCGCCCACGATCGCCGCGACCAAGGCGCCGATCCACAGGCCGCGCCGTGCCTTGGGAGAGCTGGTGACGGGCAGCGCGCTCACCTCGTCGATCGGGTCGAGGGTCTCCATGGCCGACGGGCGACGCGACCTCAGCAACTCCTGGGCGGGTCCGAGGCTCTGGACCTCGTCCTCCGGGTCGAGGGTGGGAATCACGGAATTCGCGGAGGGCGCGCCCGAGTCGGATGGCTTCACGGCCACCGGGGAGCCAATGGACATATCGTCCCAGCCCTCCACGCTCGCCGCGCTCGTCTGCATCGCGGCCAGGAGCGCATCGCGCATGGCGCGCGCGTCTTCGAAGCGGTCTTCTCGCGCTCGCGCCATGGCGTGATCGACCCACTCGCTGATGGCCGGACCGAGCTCGGGTCGGTGGCGACTCACGGGCAAACGCGGACCGCTGGTGATGAGCATCAGCAGGTCGCCCACGGCCTCGGCTTCAAAGGGGACGCGACCGGTCAGCCCCTCGTAGGCGACCGCGCCCATGGAGTAGAGGTCGGTGCGGAAGTCCACGTCCTTCAGGCCGCGCGCCTGCTCCGGCGACATGTACTCCGGCGTGCCCACGAGGATGCCCTCGATGGTGGGAACGGAGGACCGCAGTCCGGAAGCACGCGTGGTGGCGCGCGAGATGCCGAAGTCGAGCAACTTGGGGAACTGGCCATCGGCGTCGCCGATCAAGAAGATGTTCTCGGGCTTGATGTCCCGATGCACGATGCCCGCCTCGTGCACCGCCGCCAGCCCTTGCAGGCAGGAGCCGACGATGTGCAGGAAGTCCTTGGCGAGCAGCGGCGGACGCATCCCCATGCGATCGCCCAGATCCACGCCGGCGAGGAACTCCATGACGATGAAGGGCACCCCCCCATCCGTGAGGCCGTAGTCGATCACGTCGATCACGTGACGGTGGCGAACGGCCGCGGCGACGCGCGCCTCGCGCAGGAAGCGCTCGGCGGCGGCTTCGGCGCCAGGGCCTCGCACGGTGTTGAACTTCACGGCGACGGTATGCCCGAGGTCGACATGAACGGCTCGCCAGATGGACGCCATGCCGCCTTCTTCGATCGTCGCCTCGAGGCGGTATCGGCCCGCGATGATCTGGCCGGCGCGCAGCATGCGTGCAGTGTAACGCAGTCGAAGGGCCGCGTCTTCGCGACTGGCGATCCGTTGTTTCGCGCCCGAGCGTGGCGAGATCGTGACGAAGAGTGCGCTCCCGATTACCCCGCGCGCGATTCGTGCTAGGAGTCGCCGTCCATGGACGTCCTTCTCGTTCGCTCTTCCGTCTACGCATTGCCCGCCACTCAACGCGTGGGCGCGATCCTCTACGGAGGGACCAGCGACATGCAGTTGTGGCCGGGACCGGGACCCGACACCGATCTGCGCGAAGCCTGGGGAGGTCGCGCCATGTCCGCCGCCCTCGAGGCCGAGCTGGAGAACGGCGGTGGAACGCTCGCCCTGGGTCAGTCGCTGCGCGTTCAGCCCGGGCGCCTCCACTGCGACTTCCTGCTCTGGATCGCCCTCAAGGGCTCCGAGCCGGGCGCGACCCGGTCCCCCGCGCCGGCCGCGGAGCTGTTGCGCCGCAGCGTGGTCGACGCGCTTCGCTTCGTGGCGGGCCGCAACGTGCAGCGCGTGGCCATGCAGGCCCTGGGTGACGGTCCCGGAGAGATCGACCGCGCCGAGCGCCTCGCGATCCTGGTGCGCGCCGCCGCCGAGTACGAAGAGAGCTGCTTCGCCGAGCGCCGTCCGACGGTGATCGACGAGGTGCTGATCTGCGAGCCCCTGGGGACCGTGCTGCGTGCCGCGCAGGCCAAGGTGGGGCGTCTCGCCCACGCGGCGGATCCCGTGCCCGTGGCCAGCGCGGTGGCCGCGGCCGGCGCGCGCAAGAAGCCGGCTGGGACGCGCAAGCCCGCCGTCCCACGCGCCAAGAAGAACGCGCCCAAGGGTTTGAGCGCGGTCGAGGCGGCCTCCGGTCGCGCCGCCGCCGAGCCCTACGACATGCACCGGACGTACGCGGTCGACGACTACCTGCTGCACGCCAAGTTCGGCGTCGGTCTGGTGGCCGGGGTGGTCGACAACCGCGCGATCCTGGTGCGCTTCGAGGACGGCAGCGAGCGCAAGATGGTCCACGCGCGCTGAAGGCTCGCGCGAGCCGGCGCGAGCCGGCCTCCGGCTTGACCCATTGGAGTCGCGCGGGTAGGGCGCCCCGCCATGGCCAAGCGACTCAACATCCATCCCACGCACCCCGAGCCGCGCAAGATCCTCGAAGTGGTCGACGTGCTTCGGCGTGGTGGCGTCATCGCCTATCCGACCGACACGGTCTACGCCCTCGGCTGCGACATCCGCCAGAAGAAGGCCGTGGACGAGGTCTACCGTCTCAAGCGCATGTCGAAGGAGCATCCGGTGGCCTTCGTCTGTCCGGATCTCGGCGATCTCGCGCGCTTCGCCACGGTGGACGACCAGACCTACCGCCTGATGCGCAGGCTGCTGCCCGGTCCCTACACCTTCATCCTGCCGGCGACCCGCGAGGTGCCGAAGATCCTGATGATGAAGCGCAAGACCGTGGGTATCCGCGTGCCCCATCACGAGGTGGTCTTGGCCATCGTGCGCGAGCTCGGCGGGCCGATCGTGTCGACCTCCGCCGCCTTCGAAGGCGAGCAGCTGAACGATCCCGACGACATCATGCTGCGCTTCAAGGAGGCCGATCTGGTGATCGACTCCGGCTGGGGTTCCCTCGAACCGTCCACGGTCCTGGACCTGTCGGACGGCAAGGTCCAGGTCGTGCGCGAAGGCGCTGGGCCCGTCGACGGGCTCATCTGAAAGCTGCGCGACTTCGCCGCCATTCGGCCAGGCGGAGCTGCCAGACATCTCCCGGCCAGATGCCGACGCACTCCCCCGGGAGCGTGAACGCCACGTCGTTCGTGTCCGCGTCGTCGAGGGCTGCATCGAGGTGGTCATCCATCTCGTCGAGGGCGGGCCAGAGGCAGCGCTCGAGAAGCGCGCGCTCGTCCGAGGCCTCGAGGCGCTCGAAGGCGCGGTCGAAGGCCTCCCAGCTGCGGCTCAGTTCGCGCAGGCGCGCTTCGCTCAGGGCTACGCGTGCTCGGAAGGTGCCCGCGGCGACGCTCGTCTCGACGTCGGCGACGATTCCGACGCCATGGCGCGCCAGGCTCGACGCCAGGGGCGCGAGCTGTCCGAGCTCCGAGCCAGGCTTCATCGCAGGAAGAAGAGGGCCGCGGCGATCGCCACCACCAAGAGCGGAACGCCGACCCCGAGCCCGATCGCGAGCGCGATGAGGGTGCGCGACGGGCGCGCGGCCGTGGTGGGCGCCGAGGGTGTGGCCTCGCCCAGACGCGCAGCGGGCGCGGGCAGGGCGCGCAGCGCGGCGAGCATGGCGCCCGCGTCGGGGAAGCGATCCGCCGAGAGCTTGGCCAGGGCTCGTTGGGTCAAGGCCTCGAGCTCGTCACAGGTCCACAGCCCTTCACGGGTGGCGCGCAGGGCGGGCACCGGCGAGGCGAGGTGCGCCTTGAACATGGTCAGACGCGATTCCTCCATGAAGGGCCACTCGCCCGTGAGCGCCTCGAACAGAATCACCCCGGCCGCGTACACGTCGGCGGCGGCGGTCACGGGTGCGCCGGCGCATTGCTCCGGCGCCATGTAGGCGGGCGTGCCGAAGACCGAGCCCATCACCGTGAGCTTGTTGCCCGCGCCCCAGCGCTCGTCGTCGACGAATTTCACCAGCCCGAAGTCGAGCAACTTGGCCATGGGCCGGCCGTCGGGGCCTCGCGTCACGAAGACGTTCTCGCTCTTCAGGTCGCGATGCAGGACGCCCAACCCGTGGGCGAAGGCCAGGCCCTCGAGCACCTGCGCCACCAACTCGAGGGCCTCACTCGGAGGCGGCTCTCGCTCTTCCAGGTAGCGATCGAGGCTCATGCCCTCCAGCAACTCCATGGCGAGGTAGGGCGAGCCCTCGGTGACGCCGAAGTCGTGCACCGCCAGGATGTTGGGGTGTGCCAGGGCGAAGAGCGCGCGCGCCTCGCGCTCGAAGCGCTCCCGTTGGGCGGGATCCGTGCCCAGATCCTCGTGCAGGATCTTCACGGCGACGGGCGGGCCGTCCGGCCGCTCCGCGCGGTAGACCGCGCCCATCTCGCCTTCGCCCAGCAGCTCCGTGAGCCGATAGCGATCATCGATGATGCGCCCGATTGCGAGCATCACGCTCGGTCGTGACGGCGAGCTCATGGCTGCTTCGCCTGGCTGAACTTGTCGCGCACGGCGTCGAGGATGCGATCCGCGAGCTCTCCCTTGCTCGATCGTGGCAGCTCGATCTCGCTCTCGGCGTCGATCAAGGTCGCCTGGTTGTCGTCTCCACCGAAGCCGACCTGGGCGTGGTTGGCGACGATCAGGTCGAGGTGCTTGGCCTCGAGCTTGCCGCGCGCGCGCGTGACGAGCGCCTCGGATTCGACCGCGAAGCCCACCAGCAAGGGCCCTCCGACCACGCGTGCGGCGCCGAGCTCGGCCAGGATGTCGGGGTTGCGTACCAGCTCGAGCCTGCGCGGACCGGGCGTCTTCTTCAGCTTGCCCGCCGCGCGCTCCGCGGGTCGATAGTCTGCCACCGCCGCCGCCATCACCAACGCGTCCGTGTGCGCGATCCGCGCCATCAGCGCGTCGCGCATCTCGAGCGCGGAGCGCACCTCGACGCGTTCGACTGCGGCAGGCGCGGGGAGGTTCGTCGGGCCGCTGACCAGCGTCACGTTCGCGCCTCGGCGCGCGGCTCGTTCCGCGACGGCGTAGCCCATCTTGCCGCTCGAGCGGTTGCCCAGGAAGCGAACGTCGTCGAGATCTTCCAGCGTCGGTCCAGCGCTGACCAGCAGGCGGACGCCCGCGAGATCCTGCGAGGCGCCGAGCGCGTCGCTGAGCGCCTCGGCGATCTCCTCGGCCTCCCACATGCGGCCCAGGCCCGACTCCCCGCTCGCGAGCGCGCCCTCCGCGGGCCCCAGGATGCGAGCGCCGTCGCCGAGCAGAGCCGCGATGTTGCGCTGGGTCGCTGAGCGCAGCCACATGCGCGTGTGCATGGCCGGCGCGAAGAAGAGCGGCCCGCGCGCGCAGGCGGCGGTGGCCAGGACCGCGTCGTCCGCCATGCCCGCGGCGGCACGCGCCAGCAGGTTCATGGTGGCCGGAGCGATCACCATGGCGTCCGCGAACGCGCCCAGGGACACGTGCGCCTCACCCGTCTGCGACGCCTCGAAGAGGTCCACCAGGACGGGGGATCCGGTCAGTCCGGCGAAGGTCGTCGGGCCCACGAAGCGCGTGGCGGCGTGGGTCATCGCGACCCGCACATGCGCGCCACGACGACCGAGCTCACGCACCAGTGTGGCGGCCTTGAAGGCGGCGATGCCACCGCCGACGCCGACCACGATCTGCTTTCCCGCGAGAGGCATGCGGGGACTCTAGAGCGTGATTCAGGTAGGGCGCAATGCAATGGCGCCGGATGAAGGGCCGCGGGCACGGCGCGACGACGAGGCATACGGACGTGTGTCGAGGAGGAGCAACGCAGCCTGCGGCCCTTCAGACAAGCCGGTGCGTGCGCCGCTCCTGAATCACGCTCCCATGCATGCGCGCCCGAGGCGAAACGTGGCTCGGCGCCCGACTCGATCAGGGCTGCGGCATGCCCTCGTGCGCGGTCCAGCCGGGCGTGCCCGTGCTGCCGCCTCGATGGACCTCGGCCGTTCCCTCGACGCCGAGGCCCTGGGTCATGACCGTGTACTCGTCGGCGCGGTACTCGCCGTGGCTGTCCCCCGTGGGTGCAGGGCTGCCCGGAGCCGCCGCGGGCCCGGTGCCGTGCGCCCAGATCTGCGTCGTGGACGGGTAGGTGTCGCTGGTCATGCGCTGGCGAATGCTCTGGTTCGTGCGCGGATCCTCGATCACGCGGAAGCGCGTCACGCGGAAGCCCGGCACGCCGCGCTGGCGCAACACGCGCGCGCCCGAGGGTAGGCTCGGATCGTCGTTCACCCGCTCCGCGTAGGGGTCGAAGCCATCGACGCGGCGGATGAAGGAGACGCGCCGCGTGTGCCCTGCGCCCAGCACGCGACCCGTGACCAGACCTCCGCTCACCGTGAGGTCGAGCACCACGGGGAAGGGCAGGTCGTTCTGGAAGCGCAGGTTCAGCTGCGGGTAGGAGACGGCCGCGTCGAGGCCCATCTTGATGTAGGAGCTGGGCCTGGAGTGGGGATGGCGGTCGAGGATGGGCAGCCCGGCGAAGAAGGCGGCCGCGTGCAGCGAGCCCGCGACCTGACAGGCGCCGCCTCCCACGCCGTCCACCAGCTCGCCGCCCGCGATCACGGTCGCCGGCCGGAAGCCGTTGGCGCGGCTGCGCTCGCCGACCACCTGGTTGAAGTCGAAGACAGCTCCGGGCAGCAGGATCGTGCCTCGGATGCGCCGCGCCGCGGCCCGTAGGTTCTCGGTGCGCTCGGTCGCCATGGCGTTGTAGTGGGTCGAGAAGCTGCCCAGCTCGGCCTGCACCAGCTGCTCCGGGGGCACGTCCGTGGTGACGCTCGGCGGGCTCTGGGAGACCACTGCGCGCACGCTCACCTCGCCCTGGCGCGCGGCCTCTTCCACCGCCGCGAGCGTGGCCCAGACATCGAGATGACGGCCCTGTTGCGCGGGCCTCAGCTGCTGCGCGTCGAGATCGAAGTGCGCGTCGCGCGCGTCGCGATCGTAGCTCCGACGCAGCGCCATCAGCCGATCCAGAAGGCGCGCGTGGGCGTCGCCCAGCGGCATCGCCAGTTCGACCATGCGCAGGGTCGTGGGCAGGTGGTGCGAGAGCGCCGAGCTCGGATCCGCCGCGGCCGAGAGCTGACCGCTGAGCCGCTCGAGATCGACCTCGAGGCCCAGCTCCGAGAAGCTCGCCCGATCGCTCTGGCCGTCGAGCAAGAGGCTGAACTCGCGCGCTCCGAAGCGCTCCGCCAGACGCGCGGCCTCCGCCATGGGCTCCGCGCTCAGGTTCGCGCGCAGCCCTCCGAAGGTGAACTCGGGCGCATGGGGCGAGGCCGCCTCGGCGCGCGGGATCAGGGCGTAGGCGAAGAGTCCCGCCGCAGTCAGCAGCAGGAGAGCGCCCAGGCCGCGACGCAGGCCGAGCAAGACACGTCGGAATCGAGACTTCGGATGGGACATGGATCCATCCGCAGCCTCCGAAGTGCCGCGTCTGACGTCAAAATTCCCGCGATCTCAGCTCACGAGATGTTCGAGGCCGGGCGCCGGGAAGCTGTGCAGCATCTCCTTCACCTCGCCCGCGATGGCCGCGATGCGCGCCTCGTCCTCGGGCGCCGCGACGACCTCGGCCATCCACTTCCCGATGCGCTTCATCTCGTCCGCACCGAGTCCGCGGCTGGTCAGCGCCGGCGTGCCGATGCGCAGGCCGCTGGGGTCGAAGGGCTTTCTGGGATCGAAGGGGATCGAATTGTAATTTGTGACGATTCCGGCGCGGTCGAGCGCTTGCGCGGCGACCTTTCCGGGCACGCCCTTCTCGGTGAGATCCACCAGGATCAGGTGGTTGTCCGTGCCGCCCGTGACCAGGCGGAAGCCTTGGCCGAGCAACGCCTCGGCCAGCACGCGCGCGTTGGCGACGATGGCGGCGGCGTAGCGTCGGAAGTCGTCCGTGGAGGCCAGCTTGGCGGCGATGGCGATGCCGGCGGTGGTGCCGTTGTGGGGGCCGCCCTGAAGACCCGGGAATACCGCCCGGTCGATCGCCTTCGCGTGCTCGGCGTCGCACAGGATCATCCCGCCTCGCGGACCTCGGAAGGTCTTGTGCGTGGTCGAGGTGATCACCCCGGCGTGTCCCACGGGGCTCGGATGCGCTCCGCCGGCGATGAGCCCGCTGATGTGGGCGATGTCCGCCACCAGCACGGCGCCCACCTCGCGCGCGATCTCGGCGAAGCGTGGGAAGTCGATCTCGCGCGGGTAGGCCGTGGCGCCGCAGAACATCAGCTTCGGACGATGCTCGCGCGCCAGCTTGGCGACCTCGTCGAAGTCGATGCGCTCGTCCGAGCTCCGCACGCCGTACTGCACGGCGTCGAAGAACTTGCCGGAGATCGACACCTTCCAGCCGTGCGTGAGGTGGCCGCCGCTGGGCAGTCCCATGCCCATCACGGGATCGCCGGGCTTGGCGAAGGCGAGGTAGACGGCGAGGTTCGCGGGCGAGCCCGAGTAGGGCTGCACGTTGGCGTGGTCCACACCGAAGAGGGCTTCGAGCCGCTCGCAAGCCAGACGCTCGATCGCGTCGATCTCGCCCTGGCCCTCGTAGTAGCGCCGTCCGGCGTAGCCCTCGGAGTACTTGTTGTTCAGCACGCTGCCGCAGGCGGCCATCACGGCACGCGGGGCGTAGTTCTCGCTCGGGATCATGCGCAGCTTCTCGTGCTCACGCCGCTCCTCGGCCAGAACGTGGGCGTGGATCTCGGGGTCGACTTCTTTGATGGCGGCGAGCGTCATGGGCAGGAACCTCCGTTCAGGTGGCGCCTCTTAGCACAGCCGCAGGATTGTCGTCAGCCGTAGGCTTTGCCATGGTGCGTGCGTGCCCGCATCGGAGACGAGCCTCGACGACTTTCTGGCACTGGCCGAGCACGCCAACCTGGTGCCCGTGCGCCGAACCGTCCTGGCCGATGGGGTGACGCCGGTCGTGGCCCTTGCGACTCTGGGCGCTGGACCGGGCAGCTTCCTGCTCGAGAGCGTCGCCGGTGGTGAACATTGGGGTCGCTACAGCTTCGTCGGCTTCGATCCCGCGCTGCGCGTCTCGGGCCGAGGCTCGCGCTACGAGCGCGTCGACGCCACGGGCGCGCGCACCGCGGTGGAAGGGGTGGATCCCTTCGAGAGCCTGCGCGAGGAGATGCGGCGCTTCCGCCCGGCCGTGGTGGAGGACCTGCCTCGCTTCTGGGGTGGCGCGGTGGGCTACGTCGCCTACGACGCCGTGCGGCGCTTCGAACCGACGGTGGGCGGGGAGGGCGACGCGAGCTTGCCCGAGTTCTCCTTCGCCATCGGCGGGACCGTGCTGGTCTTCGACGACCGGCAGAAGACGCTCACCATCGTCGTCCCGAGCCTGGTCGAGGGCGATCCCCACGCCGCGTACGCACGCGCTCGCGAGCGCATCGAGCAGGTCGCGCGCGCTCTGGTCGAGCCGGCTCGCCTCCCGCTCCTGGCCCCTCCGGACGGCACGGCGCGCGCGGAGCTGCCGGAGTCGAGCTTCGACGAGCCCCGCTACGTTGCGGCCGTCGAGCGCATCAAGGAGCACATCCGCGCCGGCGACATCTTCCAGGCCGTGCTGGCGCAGCGCTTCCTGCTCGACGCCACGGACGTCTCCCCGCTCGACGTCTATCGCTCCATGCGCGTGCTGAACCCCTCGCCCTACATGTACTTCCTGCGCATGGACGAGGCCTGCGTGGCCGGCGCGAGCCCCGAGACTCTGGTGCGCCTCGAGGGTGGACGCGTCGAGCTGAGGCCCATCGCCGGCACACGGCCACGGGGCGCGAACACCGAAGAGGACGAGGCCCTCGAGCGTGAACTCCTGGCCGATCCGAAGGAGCGCGCCGAGCACGTGATGTTGGTGGACCTCGGCCGCAACGACATCGGCCGCATCGCCGTGCCCGGCAGCGTGCGCATCCTCGAGCGCATGGTCGTGGAGCGTTACTCCCACGTCATGCATCTGGTCTCGGACGTGATCGGGCAGCTGGCGCCGGGGCTCGATGCTCTAGACGTGCTGCGCGCCACCTTCCCGGCCGGCACGCTGACGGGCGCGCCCAAGGTGCGGGCGATGCAGATCCTCGACGAGCTCGAGCCCTGTCCACGCGGCCTGTACGGCGGGGCCATCGGCTACCTCGGCTTCGACGGAAACATGGACGTGGCGATCGCGATTCGCACCATCGTCGAACGCGACGGGCAGCTGACGCTGGCGGCAGGAGCGGGCATCGTCGAGGCGAGCGATCCGCACGCGGAGTATCGCGAGACGCTGCATAAGGCCCGCGCCGCATTGGTGGCCGTGGAGGCCGGTCGCCATGCGGGTCGCGCCGCGCGGCGGGCGAAGGGCGAAGCGTGAGCCTCGGGCCCGCTGCCTGGGTCTTGTCGGAGCTCGCGTCCAACCAGCCCCTGGACGATCGTCTGGCGGAGGCACGCGAGGGCATCGACAGCGCCCAGGGACCGGCTCGGCTCGACGCCGCCATGCGCTACGCCGTGGTCGCGGCCTTGGCGGGCGAGGCGCGTGAGGCGAACGTCGGCGTCAGCTACGCGCGCGACCTCGACGTGCGCGCGGGCCTGGTCGGCGTGGAGGACATCGCGGCCTTCGTCGCCATCCGCACGGGAGATCCACGGCGCGCCCTGGCCGCCTCGCGCCGCGCCCACGCGGACGCACTCGACCCGAAGTCGCCACCGCACGCCGCCGCTCTGGCGCTGCGGGCCGAGGCCCACCTGCTCGCCGGCGAAGGCGAAGTGGCCGAGGCCTTGGTGCTCGAGGCGTTGGCAGGTGCGGACGGGCCGGAGGCTGCGTGGCTCGCGCTGATCGCCGCGGAGGCACGCCTGGAAGCGGGCGATCTGGCCGGCGTGTCGTCACAGCTTCGCCACGTGGGCGCTGGAAACGGGCTGCTCTCGACGCGCGCCGAGATGATCCGCGCACGGTCCCTGCTCCTCGGTGGCACGGAGATCGACGCCGCGCGCGCCGCGCTCAGCCTCGCCGTCTGGCAGCTCGTTCGCCTGGGTGCGCCTCGGGAGCTCGGCGTCGCCTACCTGAACATGAGCGACGTGGAGGTCTCGAGCGGCGCCGAACGCCGGGTCGCCGCGGACTGGCTCGCACGCGCCCAGCCGCTCTTGGCGCGCGCGGGCACGCCCCAGGACCTGCATCGGCTGCGGGCCGCCTTTCGCATCTTCGGCCGTCGTGCCGTGGATCGCGTGGTGGACGCCGAGGGCGGCGCGCGCATCGACGCCATGCGCCTGGCTCGCGACCGCATGCGTGACCTGGCCGCGGCCTTTCACGACGAGCTGCTGGCGGCCGGCCGCACGCTCGAGCCCTTGGCCGAGTTCGACGACGCGGTGGTCGGTCTGCGCGAGGCCAGCGAGGAGCTGGTGTCGGATCTCGAGCGCGCCCTGGTGGATCGCGAGCGCGTGGGCCAGCTGATCCAGGCCGGGCGACGCCTGATGCCGCTGGAACGCAGCGAAGACGTGCTCGAGAGCATCCCGACCTTGGCCCTCTCGCTGGGCGTGGGCGACACGGCGGAGGTGGTCGAGCGCAACGCGCAGGGCGCGCTTCACGTGGTGGCCACGCAGGGTGCGGCCGCCGCCACCGCGCGCGCGCGTTCGGAGCACGAGATCACGCGCGTGCTCGACGGGGGGGACGCGCGCCTCTTCACTCGCGCCGGGACCTCGGCCAGCGAACCGCCCGGAACGGGCCGAGAGGCGCCGCGGGCACGCGTGGCCGTGCTGCCCATTCGCAGCGATCGTCGCGAGCTCTGCTTGGTCGTGGGCGTGTCGGCTCCGGCGGGTGTGATCCGCCAGGCGGATCTCGAGCGCCTGCGCCTCTTCGTCTCGCTGGCGGCCAGCTCCCTCGAGCGCGCCCGTGGCGCGGAGGCGCTGCTGCTCTCCGCCTCGCGCGACGCCGCCACCATCGAGGCCATCCGCGACGGTGTGCTCACCCTCGACGAGCGGGGCCGTGTCAGCTCCCTGAATCGCACCGGCGCGCGCTTGCTGGGGACCACCGCCGACGCCCTCGTGGGGCGGCTGCTCGCGGACCGACCCGCGCTCGCACCTCTGGGACGATTGCTCGGACGAGGCCGCGATCTGGACGACGAGATCGTCAGCCTGCCCAAGCAGGATCTGCTCGTGCGCCTGCGCCTGCACGCGGGGGGTGGCGTGTTGAGTTTCACCGAGCGCGCGCGCGCCGAGCATCGCGCCCACCGCCTCGTCGGCTCGGACGCCCACTTCGACTTCACGGACATCGTCGGTGAGGATCCGAACCTACGTCGCGCCGTGGCCGACGCGCAGCGCGCCGCCCACGTGGACGTGCCGATCTTGATCACGGGCGAGAGCGGCACCGGCAAGGAGGTGCTCGCCCAGGCGATCCACAATGCCTCCCCGCGCGCCGGCTCGCCCTTCGTGGGCGTGAACGTGGCCGCGATCCCACGCGAGCTGCTCGAGAGCGAGCTCTTCGGGTACGAGCCCGGCGCCTTCACGGGAGCGCGCCCGGGCGGTCATCCGGGCAAGTTCGAGCTGGCGCAGGACGGAACGCTCCTGCTCGACGAGATCGGCGAGATGTCGGCGGAGCTCCAGGCGAAGCTGCTGCGCGTGCTGCAGGAGCGACGCGTGCAGCGCCTCGGTGGATCCCGCGCGACGCCCATTCGCGCGCGCATCCTCGCCACCACGCATCGCGATCTCGAGGCGGCGGTCGACGAGGGCAGCTTTCGCCTCGACCTCTACTATCGCCTGAAGGTCGTGCACCTCGAGCTGCCGCCGCTGCGGGAGCGCCGCGGCGACGTGCCCCTGTTGGTCGAGCACTACCTGCAGCGCTTCGCCGCCTCGTCGGGCAAACCGCGCCTGCGCGTCGATCCCGCGGTCATGCAGCGCTTCGAGGCCTACTCGTGGCCCGGCAACGTGCGCGAGCTGGCGAACCTCGTGGAGGCCGAGGCCAGCCTCGCGGCGCCGGAGGTCGAGATCCTGTCGAGCGTGCCGACCTCGCTCCTGCGTCGCCTGGAGCGTGGCACGAGCGCGCCCCCGCGCGAGCTGCTTCCCGACGCAAGCGGCCCCATCGTCTCCCTGGCTGAATTGGAGCGCCGCGCCTACGCGCACGCCCTGGCCCACTGCGACGGAAACATCGCGGAGGCGGCCAAGGCTCTGGGCGTCTCGCGGGCGACCTTCTACAACAAGCTCCACCGCTACGGCCTCAAGCGTCGCTGATTTCAGCGACCTCGGCTCACCTGCACAATGCCTCTCGTTTCCTTTTGACACCCCCCGAGGGCTAGGCTAGTAACTCCGCTCTCGCCGCGGCTCGCCTCGGCTTGGGTCCTTCTGGAGCGGTAGTTAAGTTGGTTATAACGCCGGCCTGTCACGCCGGAGGCCGCGGGTTCGAGTCCCGTCCGCTCCGCCATTGAGATAAAGGCGACCCTTCGGGGTCGCCTTTTCTCGTTGTGCGCCCGGCATGGGCGCTGACTTGGAGGTGCAAGTCCTCCCGCAAGCAGGCCACTGCAAGGGAAGCGAAGCGCAAGGGCGGGAGGGCGACCGACCGTCTGGAGAAAGCGTGGAACGCATCCGCGAGCCGATGAACAAGAACCGGATACGAGGCGCTGCGGACCGGGTGGTGTGGGAGGGGACCGGCGAGGATCACTCGCCGCCCCTATCCCGATTGGGGTCCGGGACTCGGCTCGTCCAGGCACGCGGGCGCGGGCTATGGCGCGCAGGCGTGAGCTGATATTCTTCCTTCATGGTGCGCCGTGACGATGACGATCGCCAGTTGCCGCTGCCCTGGCCCTGGGGGTGGTTGTCACGCTGCGCCGAACCAGCGGGTGGAAGTCCCGCCCCGGTAGGTGTCGGAACGCCGGGTAGCAGG
>Ga0210033_1002314_pt1 | contig 16392 bp, 13 predicted proteins | sample CryGeymeta201501_FD_185465 | JGI IMG/M metagenome (GOLD analysis project Ga0210033, IMG submission 185465) | Groundwater microbial communities from Crystal Geyser aquifers in Utah, USA - Crystal Geyser metaG 2015-01 (SPAdes) (version 2) | ecosystem: Environmental > Aquatic > Deep subsurface >... | reverse complement strand
CGGCGCCGGTGCGGTTGGCACGCAGCCTGCGCGACGCCAGCGCCGAACGCCTGGAATTGGTGAAAGAAAATGCCGCGCTGCGCGAACAGTTGTTGCGCGCCCAGGCCGGACTCACCCAGTCGGGTCCACTGCAGGAAGAAAACAGCCGCTTGCGCGAATTGCTCGACGCCCGCGCGCGCTTGCATTTGCAAGCGCAGTTGGTGGAGTTGGTGGAAGTTGATCTTGGCCTGTACCGGCATCGGCTGTTGCTCGATCTCGGCAGCGCCAGTGGCGTGGCGGTGGGTCAGGCGGTGATGGACGCGCATGGACTGATTGGCCAAGTCAGTCGCGCCGACCTGGATCACGCCGAAGTGATTTTGATTACCGATCCCGGCCACGCCGTACCGGTGCGGGTGGTTCGCAATGATTTGCGCGCGGTGGCTTATGGCAGTGGCGAGGTGGATCGTCTGGAATTGCCCTACATCCCGTTCAGTGCGGACATTCGCGCCGGTGACGAACTGGTGACTTCCGGCCTTGGTGGTCATTTTCCAGCCGGCATTCCGGTAGCGACGGTGACCCAGGTGCGCGGGGATGACAGCGCCACCTTTGCCATCGCCGAAGCGGCGCCAAACGCCGGCTTGACGCACGGCAACCAGGTGCTGCTGCTCAGTCAGATTGCCGATCCACCGCCGCCACCGGCCACTGCGGCCGATGCCCCCGCCAGCGCACCGGAGCCGCAGCCGTGAGTCGCCAGCGCGAGGGCGTTTTGTTGTTCTGGTCGAGCCTGTTGCTCGGGTTGCTGCTGATGGTGATTGCGCTGCCCGAGGCGCTGCGACCATGGCGGCCGTTCTGGCTTGGCCTGCTGGTGATTTATTGGTCGCTGGAAGCCCCCGAACGCATGGGCATGGGCCGCGCCTTTGGGCTCGGTCTGGTGGCCGATGTGCTGGTCGGAACGCTGGCCGGTGAACACGCGTTTCGGCTGGTGGCGATGGCTTTTATCGTGTTGCGCTTTCGCGCCCGCATGCGCTTTTTTCCGATGTGGCAAGAGACGCTGGCGGTGCTGGCGATCTTGCTCAACGATAGCCTGTTGACGCTGATGCTGCGAAGTTTCGTCGGCGCCACCGTGGTCGATTGGCGCTATTGGTTGGCGCCGCTGGTGGCGGCGCTGCTCTGGCCCTGGTGGTTTTTGATGCTCGATGACTTGCGCCGCCGATCACGCCCGCGCGAAGCGTCGTCATGAAAACCCTCTGGTCGCGCCGCCGCCCGGTGCTGCTCAAAGACGTGGCGCTGGAGTCGGTGTTGTTCAAGCGGCGAGCGGCGCAGGGTTTCGCGATCATCGTGCTGGCCTTGCTGGTGCTGATCGCACGCTACGGCTGGTTGCAGGTGATCGAGCACGGCAGCTTGAGCACGGCGGCGGAACAAAACCGGATCAAGTCGCGGCCGCTGCCGCCGAGCCGTGGTTTGATCTACGACCGCAACGGCGTGTTGCTCGCCGAAAACGTATTGGAATATCGCCTCGAAATCGTTCCCGAGCAGGCCGGTGATGTGATGGCGACGGTCGCTGCCATCACTGCGGTGATCCGCATCGATCCAGAAGACCTGGAACGCTTCGGGCAATTGCGCCAGAGCCAGCGCCGGTTTCACAGTTTGCCAATCAAGTTTCATCTGAGCGAAGAAGAAGTGGCGCGGTTCGCGGTCAATCGCTATCGGTTTCCGGGCGTGGAAGTGGTGCCCTATCTGAAACGCTTTTACCCACTCGGCGCCGATCTCGGCCACGTCATCGGCTATGTCGGCCGCATTGGCACCGAAGATCGCGAACGCCTCGACGATCCGCGCTACAGCGCCACCACCCACATCGGCAAAACCGGCATCGAGCGCTATTACGAGGATCGCCTGCTCGGCCAGGTCGGTTACGAGCAGGTCGAGACCAACGCCGAGGGCCGCGCCTTGCGCGTGCTCGGCCGGGTCGCGCCGAAGCCCGGACAGAATCTTTATCTGGCGCTGGACGCGCGCCTGCAACAGGCGGCGATTGCCGCGTTCGAGGGCCGCCCCGGGGTCGCCGTGGCGATCGACCCGAACAACGGCGAAGTGTTGTGCATGGTCAGCCAGCCGAGCTTCGATCCGAACTGGTTCGTCAACGGCATTTCGCGGCAGAACTACACCGATTTGTTGGCGGCGAGCCGACGCCCGTTGTTCGATCGCACCCTGCTCGGCGGCTACGAACCGGGTTCGACGATCAAACCGTTTATCGCCATGGCCGGATTGGAGCTCGGTGTACGCACCCCCAGTGACACCGTGTTTTCCACCGGTGAGTTTCATTTGCCGGGCCAGGCAAAAGGCTATCGCGACTGGAAAAAAGGCGGCCACGGCCGCATCGATCTGCACGAATCGCTGGCGCAGTCGGTCAACACTTACTACTACCAGTTGGCCAATGATCTGGGCATTGATCGGCTCAGCAGCTATCTGGCGGGCTTTGGCTTCGGCCAGGCCACCGGCATTGATTTGAATGGCGAGGCGGTTGGCGTGCTGCCCTCGCGTGCCTGGAAGCAGGCGCGCTACGGCAAGGCCTGGTACCCCGGCGAAACCGTCATCTCGGGGATTGGCCAGGGCTATTGGGTAGTCACCCCGATCCAGCTTGCGGCCGCACTGGCGACGCTGGCCGGCAATGGCATCCACCATCGACCGCACCTGTTGCGGGCGACCCAGGCCAGTTTTGACGCTGTCATTGTGCCGGTGCCGGCGTTGGCCCAGGGCGCACCGTTGATCGGCAACGCGACGCATCTGGCGGCAGTCCACGACGGCATGGTGGCGGTGATGCACGGGCCGACCGGAACGGCGCGCAGGGTCGGCGCCAACGCGCCGTATCAGATTGCTGGCAAGAGTGGCACGGCGCAGCGCGTCACCAGCGCCAAGCGCAGCGCCAGCGGCAACTTGAACGCGCCGGAGAGTTTTCGCAATCAGGCGCTGTTCATGGCCTATGCACCGGCGGCACAGCCGACCATTGCGGTGGTCGTGGTGGTGGAACACGGCGAGAGCGGTTCGCGGGCCGCCGGACCGATTGCGCGCCATATTCTTGATGTCTATTTGCTCGGCGCGGCGGCGCCGCCCTGGGTGAGTCCGGTGCCGGCGTCGGCGGCCTCGGCGCCGCTAGCGCCCGCTGCTGAGGTTAAGCCGATTGCGGAGCCAGCGCGATGATTGATCGTGACCTGCTAGGCGCCATCCGGCGGCGTTGGCAACGTTGGTGGCAGCGCTCGCGGCTGGATTTGCCGCTGCTTGGCGCGCTGTTGCTGGTGGCGACGGTGGGCCTGCTGGTGCTGTTCAGCGCCAGCGCCGAAGACCCGCAGCAAGTGCTCAATCAGGCACTGCGACTGGGCTTTGGCTTCGCGGTATTGCTGGTGTTCTCGCGGCTGCCGCCGATGTGGTTTCGCATGCTCACGCCGTGGTTTTATCTCGGTACCTTGGGTCTGCTGGTGCTGGTGTTGTTGCTCGGCGAAGGCCGTGGTGCCAATCGCTGGCTGGACCTGAAATTGCTGCGGTTTCAACCGGCCGAGCTGGCCAAGCTGGCGCTGCCGATGATGGTCGCCTGGTACCTGCACACACGCGCGCTGCCGCCGCGCTGGCGTGACTTGTGGGTCAGCTGTCTGCTGATCGCGGTACCGGCTTTGTTGATCGCCAAACAGCCGGACCTGGGCACCGCCCTGCTGGTCAGCGCCAGCGGCGTATTCGTCGTTTTTCTGGCCGGTCTGGCCTGGCGTCGCATCCTGTTGTTGCTCGGTCTCGGCGCCGCCTCGGTGCCGCTGTTCTGGCACTTCATGCACGAGTATCAGCGCAATCGCGTGCGCATGTTTCTGGACCCCGAAGCCGATCCCCTGGGCAACGGCTGGAACATCATCCAGTCGAAAATCGCGGTCGGTTCCGGCGGCTTGTTCGGCAAGGGCTTCATGGACTCGACCCAGGCCCGTCTCGATTTTCTGCCCGAGCACACCACCGACTTTATTTTTGCCGTGTTCTCCGAGGAGTTTGGATTGCTCGGCGTCACCGCGCTGATCGCCGTCTATCTATTCATCATCGGCCGTGGCCTGTGGATCGCAGCGAACGCGCGGGATAGCTGGTCGCGCCTGCTGGCCGGCTCGCTCAGCATGACTTTCTTCGTCTACGTGATGGTCAACGGCGGCATGATCGCCGGCCTGATGCCGGTGGTTGGCGTACCGATGCCGCTGATCAGTTACGGCGGAACCAGCGCCGTCAGCCTGCTGGCGGGATTTGGTTTGCTGATGTCGATCCACTCGCATCGACGGCTGGGTTGAGGCGGTTCGGTCAGCCCGACACGTTCTAAGGCGTTGTAAATCATTAAAGGTGCCATCTTGCTGGTCTTTTGCCCCGTCTGCTTCGTTGCGCAAAGGGTTTCATAGTCGAACTATGCGTCCCTTTGCGCGCCTTGCAGACGGGGCAAAATCCTTCGCAATCCGCCACCTTTAATGATTTACAACGCCTAACCAACGACCGGGTCACCGCACGGTTGCGCCCATTTCCTGCAAGTCCGAGGGCGGTTTCCTCAACTTAAGGTAAGATTTTCGACTATGAGACCGAGACGTACGCCAAACCCGAAGCGTCAACTCCAGCCGAAATCAAACGAACTGGAATCAACCAGCAGGCTTGCAACACTGGCCGATGCGGTAACCTACGGCGGCAATCCTGAGCACAAACGCAATCCGGGAGATTTCGGGCTGAAGCCGCCGAGTCTTCCCAGACAGGGAAAGTCATTGTGCGATAACGCCGCAATTTTCTTGCGCAGCGATGCCGTTAATTTGTTGCGCGAGGGACTGCGGCGAGGTTTGGTGAGCTGCCAACAACGCAACGGCTGGCCGCAGAACATTTGGGCGGTAACTGGCCATGGCTTGGCGCTGGAAGCGATGCTCGAAAATGCTGCCGTTGGCACCTATCACGGCTACCCGATGCTGCCAGAAGATCCGTTGGCTGAAGAAGTAATCGAAAGGTGGGGGCAACCATGACCAATTTGGTTATTCGTCCTCAATGGGAGTCGGCGCTGCACGAATCCATCGAAGTACGGCAGACCTCGGCGATGCTGAGGATTGAGCTCGGTGCGGATGTCATCACGCGCAATCAAGACGAGTGGTCACGCACCATCCGCGATGAGGTGAGACTCTCGGCGTATCCGCTGGCGCTGTGGCTGGCGTCGTCTTGGTGGCGGCTCCGTTACGAGCCGTTGCCGCTGTCGGCGCCGACCAGATCATGGCGGATGGCGCATGAATTGAGTGCGGCGGGATATGGCTACGTTTGGCCAAGAATGTTGTTCGCGGCAGATGGCGAGGACGTGCAAGTCTGGGCGACCCAATCGGTGCCCGAGTCAAAGGCGTCAGTGCGCTATTTGACCAACGCTCATCAAATCCTGTCGGTCTCGTCGTTTGAGCGGGCGGTGGACGAGTTTATTGATTGCGTAATTTCGCGATTGGATGCGGTCGGCGTAGCGCACACAGAATTGCACGATGTTTGGGCTGAAGTTGTCCAAGAACGTGCCGACACCAGCGTTGCTGCACTGCGCCGCCTCGAAGCCATGCTCGGTTTCGATCCAGATGGCTGCGCTGATCAATTGTTGGCTCGCCTCGACTGCCTGGTTTCCGAAGTCGGCGCTTCCGCGACGGCCGAGATTGCTTCAATCTGCACGTCGCTGGATCCGGGCGCGGATTTGGATCGGGTAGTCGCGTTTTCTCAAGGATCTGGCATCACTGGACAAATGAACTTGCCCTTGAGCACCGCCAGCATAACGATGGATCGTGCGGTGCCGGTTTGGCAACGGGGCCGCGATTTGGCACGGCAAGTTCGAAGCGCGGTAAGTTTGAACGGGTCGGCGGCATCGGATGAGCTCATCTGCGGGCTCGTCGGACTGCAACCGGATCAAGCTTTTGATTTTGATCTTTCGGCGCGCGCGCCACTGGGAGTGGCGATTCGCAATGGCAATTCAGCCGAGCTGAAATTTTTACTTAGAAAACGCAACAAGCCAGGACGCCGTTTCGAACTTGCCCGTTTTATGTGCGACCACCTTAGTGCTGACCATGATGACGTGTGGCTACCGGTCACTGACGCGAAAACGGCGAGACAGAAGCTGCAGCGGGCGTTTGCAGCGGAGTTTTTATGTCCAGTGCAAGCGTTGGAAAACTTTCTGTCCGGCGATTTTTCAGCAGATGCCATTGATCGGGCTGCTGAGCATTTCGGTGTTGCGGAATTGGCGGTCAAGGCACAACTGGTCAACAACCGATTGCTGCCAAGCAATGTCTTGGATGATTACGGTGGCGGTTTCGACTTCCCCTACGTTACCGGTCAGCCGATTGCCAATGCGCCGACGTTTGCATGACCAGGGATTGGCCCTGAGTCAAGGTTATCGGCGTCCAGATCGACGGTGAATCATGGCGCGAACCGGAAGCATTACTTGCCGCCATGCAACCGCGCGCTCGAAGCAGGCGGTTGGCGGCGCTGCTGGATCAATTGCGCGAGGATGCTGACGGCAATTTCTTCCGGCGTTTCGGCGCCGAGTTCGATGCCGATCGGCGCGTGCAACAGCGGCACGGGCAGGCCTTGCCGGCGTAGCGTTTGCTGCACTTCATGGATACGGCGCTGGCTGCCCATCATGCCGATGAAGCGCGGTTGTTGTTGGCTGAGTGCGGCGAGTGCGGCGACATCTTGCGGAAACGCACGGTTGAGCAGCACCACGTAGACCGGCCGATCGGTGGCAAACGCCCGGTTGAGTTGCTGGTAATCGCCATGCAGTTGCGTGGCTTTGGCAAAGCCGTTGCCGACAAATCCGCCGGCGGTTTCGGCGAATGCCCAGAGATCAAAATCCAGCGTCAGCGCCAACGTGTACAAGGCCAACGCACAGTGGCCAGCGCCGATGATCAGCAGGCGATCATCGGGGGCAAGGGTGGCGCCAGCGTCGCTGCTGCCGAGTTCGGCGGCGGAGAGCCCAACGCGGTGTCCGCTGTGGAGGGCGTTGGCAATCTGTTGGGCGCGGGCGCGGTCGTCGCTGCCGGCCCAGCGCCGCAGGGCCAGTTGCATGCTGCCGCCGCAGATGCCGACGGCGTCGCTACCGCCGCCAAGATCAATGGTCAGTGGCATGGCGACTGGGTCGCCGCTGGCCAGCAGCGCGCGCGCGGCGGCGATGACGCGGGCTTCGGCGAGGCCGCCGCCGATGCTGAAGGCAGTGCTGTGGGCGCTGATCAACATTTTGCTGCCGGCCTTGCGCGGGGTTGCGCCGCGGCTGTCGATCACACTGGCGACGACCACGGGGTCATCGCCGAGCCAGCTCACCAGACGTGCATAAAGTCGTTCGTTCATTGCTGCGTGGCGGTCGGCGGTTGGTGGTTGGGCGCGTTTTCAGTGGCCACGGACGGCAGTAATGGCGCGATAAATGGCTTCCGGCGTGGCCGGTGATGCCAACGCCACCTGCGCTGAAGAGCCGAACGCCGCGACCGCTTCGCGAATCGCTTCGCGCACGCTCAAGGCCAACATCAGCGGCGGCTCGCCGACCCCTTTGCTGCCGAAAATGACCTCGGTGCTGACGGCGCTGCGGCGTTGGTACAGGTTTACCCGAAAGTCTTCAGGCACTTCGCCCAGGGTCGGAATCTTGTAGGTGCTGGGCGCATCGGTGAGCAGCCGACCATTATCGCCAAAGCGCAATTCTTCGCAGGTAAGCCAGCCCATGCCTTGGACAAAGCCGCCCTCGATCTGGCCGCGATCAATGCCTTCCAGCAGCGACTCACCGACATCGTGCAACAGATCCACCCGCCGCAAGCGGTGGCGGCCGGTATAGCCACAGACTTCGACCTCGCTGACGGCGGCACCGTAAGCAAAGTAATAGAACGGATGACCGTAGCCGCGCGCGGCGTCCCAGCTCAAGCCCGGCGTGCGGTAGTAGCCGGTGGCAGCGAGACTGACGCGGGCACTGTAAGCGGCGCGTACCAAGTCGCCAAAGCCGAAGGTGTTGGCCGGGGCGTTGGCCAGAAACACTTGATCGTGCTGAAAGCGAACCTCGCTTTCGGCGCCGTGCAATGCCGCCGCCGCGATCGGGCGCAGGCGCGCCAGCAGGATTTCGCAGGCGGCCTTCACCGCCTGGCCGTTCAAGTCGGCACCGCTGCTGGCGGCGGTGGCCGAAGTATTCGGCACCTTGTCGGTGCTGGTGACCATGACTCGAATGCGATCCACCGATACGCCAAGCACGCGCGCCGCCACCGCCAGCATTTTGCTGTGCAGGCCCTGACCCATTTCGGTGCCGCCATGATTGAGCTGGATACTGCCGTCGGTATAAATCAGCACCAGCGCACCGGCCTGGTTGTAGTCGGTCTTGTTGAAGGAAATGCCGAACTTGACCGGGGTGATCGCGATGCCGCGTTTGCGCTCGCTGATGCTGGCGTTGTCGGCGTTGATCTGCGCACGGCGTCGCTCAAAATCGCTGCTGGTTTTGAGCTGCTGCCAAAGGTCGGCGAGGTGGTTATCGACCACCGGCTGGCCGTAGTGGGTGGTGTTGCGATCCGGGGTTTGGTCGGCGCAATAAAAATTGCGTTCGCGCACCAGATCCGCCGGCAGGCCGAGGAAACGCGCCACCCGATCAATGATTTCTTCCGCCACCAGCATCCCTTGCGGCCCGCCAAAACCACGAAACGCCGTGTTCGACGGCAGATGAGTCTTGGCGATATAGCCAGTGACGGCGACATGCGGAATGAAGTAGGCGTTGTCGATATGCACCATCGCCCGCATCAGCACCGGCGGCGATAGATCGGCGCTCCAGCCGCCGTCGGCGTACAGCTCGGCCTTGAGCGCCAACAGCCTGCCGTCGCCATCGAAACCGACTTGGTAACGGCTCAAAAAAGGATGGCGCTTGCCGGTCAATTGCATATCCAGGGCGCGGCGCAATTTGATCCGCGTCGGCCGACCGCTGAGCTGCACCGACAGCGCCGCGAGCGCGGCAAACGGATTTGCCTGGGTCTCCTTGCCGCCAAAGCCACCACCCATCCGCAGACACCGGCAGATCACCCGATGCGCGGCGATGCCGAGCACATGCGCCACCATCATCTGGGTCTCGCTCGGGTGCTGGGTGGAAGCGGTCACGAGAATATTGCCGGCCGCATCGAAACTGGCCCAACTGGTCTGCGTCTCCAGATAAAAATGATCCTGGCCACCGCTGGCAACTTCACCCGCCAGTTGGAATGCTGCCGCTGCCAAGGCCGTCGTCGCATCGCCGCGTTGCACCTGCGTCGGCGAAAAATGCCAGGCCTGATCGGCGATCGCGGCCTCGATACCAAGCCGCGCCGGCAGTGCCTGATAGCGCACCGCCACCAGGCTGGCGGCGGTGATTGCTGTGGCCTCGTCTTCGGCCAGCACCCAGGCCACCGCCTGCCCGTAATAGAGAACCCGTTCGGCCGGGATCAGCGGTTCGTCAGGCAGGATCGGGCCGGTGTTGTTTTGGCCCGGAATATCCGCCGCCGTCAACACCCGAACCACGCCGGGCAAAGCCAGCGCCCGCGTCGCATCGATCCCCAGAATGCGGGCGTGGGCGTGCGGCGCCGTCACCGGATAAAGGCTAAGCAGATCCCGCGGCGGCGTTTGTTCATCGGTGTAAATCGCCGTACCGGTGACGTGACCGAAGGCGCTTTCGTGGCCGCCAGCGCGCGCGCTCATGAGCATTGCTCGGCAACGAATTGCCGCCACAAATTGCCGCACAGCTGGCGTCGATAGTCGGCGCTGGCACGGTGATCGCCAAGCGGCGTGAACTCGCCTTCGAGCAGTTCTTGGGCGTGGAGAACGGTCTCGGCGTTGAGTGGCTTGCCGAGCAAATACGCTTCGGTGATGCGTGCCCGCGACGGCGTGGCGGCGACCCCGCCGTAGGCCAAACGGACGGTTTGGACGGTCTGCTGCGAATCCAGCCGCAGGGCAAACACTGCGGCAACAATGCTGATGTCATCGGTCGGCCGCTTGGCGACTTTGAAGGCGGCGCTGCGCAGGCCCGGCGGTCGCGGCAGGCGCACGCCGAGGATCAGTTCATCGGCGCGCAAGGCGGTCTTTCGATAGTCCAGAAAATAGCCATCGATCGGTATCACGCGCTCGCCGTCTTGACCGCGACAGTGCACTTCGGCATCCAGCGCCAACAGCACCGGCAGCAGGTCGCCGATCGGTGAGGCGCTGCCCAGATTGCCGCCGAGGGTGGCGCGATTTTTGACCTGGCGCGCCGCAAACCAGGGCAGCATCTGCGCGAGCGTCGGCACCACGTCGGCCAACGCTTTCTCGATGCGGCTCAAGCTGACGCCAGCGCCGATCCATACGGAATCTGCGGTCACTTCCAAGCGCTGCAGTTCGGCGATCCGGTCCAGCGCAATCAGCACCGGCGCCGTTGTCTGGCCATGACTGAGCTGCACCCCCACATCGGTGGCGCCAGCGATCCAGGCGGCATCGGCATGTTGCGCCTTCAGTGCAAGCGCGGCCGCGACACTGAGCGGGCTGTAAAAATCGCCCACTGCCGGCGTCGCCACCGCTGCCACTGGCGCCGCTGCCACTGGCGCAGTTGGCACAATCGCCCACGCCGACTGATCCAGCGTTGCCGCCGCCAGTTGCTGGGTGGCCCGCCGGATCGGTGCATAGCCGGTGCAGCGGCACAGGTTGCCCTCGGTGGTGGCATCGCCAAGCTCGCCATTCATGCAGCCGACAAACAGGCTCATCACAAAGCCCGGTGTGCAATAACCGCATTGCGACCCGCCGGCATCGATCAGTGCCTGCTGTGCCGGGTGCAGCACACCGTTGCGGGCCAGCGACTCCACCGTCAGCACGCACCGTCCGGGCAGCGCGCCGACCGGCAACAGGCAACTGTTCACTGCTTGATAGCGCGTCACTCCGTCCTGATCGCTCACCTGCCAAGCCACCGTGCAGGCGCCGCAGTCGCCATCGGCGCACCCTTCCTTGGTGCCGGTCAGGCCGTGCTGCTGCAACCAACGCAGCAAAGATTGCTTGGGATCGGTCGCGGTCAGCGCCATGCGGCGGCCATTGAGTTCGAAGGTTGGGGTCATCGCTAAAGAGTAGCGCCAAGCGCCGACCGTTTGCTGGCGTAGCAGCGTCCCCATCAATCGCCCGGATGCAGCGCAGCGCGCGCTCAACAATGGCGCCGATCAGCCGGGGATGACGCTACCGCAAGCGCCATGGCTGCTTGACCGTAGCCGCCAATCACCACAACCAGCGCCTCGGTAGCGATGATCCGGCGCCTTGCGCTCAATGGCGCACTGTCAGCAAAAAAGTCACCGGCCCGTCATTGACCAGATCCACTTGCATATGCGCGCCAAAGCGCCCGGTCGCCACCTGCGGATGCGCGGCGCTGGCCAACTCGACCAATCGATCAAACCAACGTCGGCCCACTTCCGGTGGCGCCGCCGTGGTGAAACTTGGGCGCATGCCAGTGTTGGTGTCAGCGGCCAAAGTGAACTGCGAGACCAGCAACAGACCACCAGCGGTCTGACTGAGCGAACGATTCATCTTGCCCTCGGCATCGTCAAAAATCCGATAACCAAGCAAGCGCTCAAGCATCCGCCGACAGCAGCGCTCGTCATCGGCAGGTTCAATCGCCACCAGGGCCAGCACGCCCTGACTGATCGCGCCGACCACCACCTGATCGACCGATACCGAAGCTCGTTGTACGCGTTGGATCAGGGCAATCATCGGTGCAGTTGTCTCTGGGGGCCACGACCCACACCGCGATGTTGACCGCCGGCCAAGTTTGGTATCAGCCGCTGCCGCGCCGTCATCGCCAGCCGTTCGAGCAAGCCACAGCGTAATAGCGTCTGCATGGTGACCGGGCACCGCGGCAGCGTGGGATCGAAGGGTAACGCATGTGGAAGCGCCAACCAGCGTCGCCATCGCTGAACCCAGCGAACCCTCGCCAAGCCAGCCCGCATCCCCGCCTCCGCTCGCCCCGCACGCGATCATCTTAGCGCCGGTCCACGGGTGGCAAGAAAAGACCAACCGGTTCGACACCGGGCGGCTTCTTCAGAAATGGGATCGACTGATTGGTTGCAACGCGCGACCTTGAAGCGGTTGATGAAAGCTCCTGAAAGTGCTGGATACTGAAAGTGCTGAACATCCAGCGGTTATGCGCATGCGTGTCCAGCCTCCAGCCCATGCGCATGGGTGTCCAGCTTCCAGTCGCCAAGGTCGAGGTCTACACCCAGAGCGGCCAACTCGGCTTTGCCGTCGATAGCGGCAAAGGCGGCGGCAGCAGCTTCATCTACCTGGCCGGGCAGCGCATCGCCGAAGACCACTGGAACTGCGCCAACAACACCCACACCGCCAGCTACTTTCACAGTGATGCCCTGGGCAGCCCGGTCGCCACCACCGACGCTGCAAGAAACGTGCTGGAGCGCACCTACTACGCCCCGTACGGCGAAGCCCTCAACCGCAGCGTCGACGGCCCGGGCTACACCGGCCACGTGATGGATGCGGCGACGGGACTGGTATATGCGCAGCAACGGTATTACGATCCCCTCGTCGGCAAGTTCCTGAGCATCCTGAGCATCGACCCGGTGGCGGCGAATCCGGGCACGGGAGGGAACTTCAATCGGTATTGGTATGCCAATGACAATCCGTACAAGTTTACGGATCCGGATGGGCGGGCGCCTCCGGGCTGCGGCGACGGGATTTGTGAGAGACCGCCGCCTGCGCCAATAACGTTGCCACCTGTTACAGTGACTTCAACATCCCTCCCGCCACCGCCTCCCACATTAGGAACGATCACAGTAACTGCACCGTGGCCGCTGGAATTACCGAAAATTCCCGTGCTCCCGATTGGCGAGATACTAGGGGCATTGTCGCGCCCAGCACTTCCGATACTGCTTGTGGGCTATCCTGCATCGTTGGGAGCGGCGGCCTGCGAATTACCAGGTGGTCCGTCTTGCGGCATAGACGTCATTTATTCGAAGGGCGGGAAGCAGAATGTCCGTGACACGGGTCTTATAGGCGTTTCTGATGAAAAAATTGGCCGGCGCCTTCGTGATCCAACTACATCCGGCAAGGAGAAACAGCGCTTACAGAAAGAGCAGAAAGCGCGTGGGTCAAGAAACAAAGGTAAGCGCGAAGAGAACAGATAGGAGATTGGCGTTATGTGGTACAGTGCACATGCAATATTTTACTTCAGTTATTTTGGCCAAGATTCGTTTCTCGTCCACGAGAATGTATACCTGGTCGAAGCGGGCGGCGAAGATCAAGCCATGTTGATAGCTAAGCAGGTCGCTGCTGAGCATGAAGACCTGAGCGAAGACGGCCATTTAGAGGTAAATGGAAACAAAGCTCAATATCGCTTTGCTGGAATAAGAAAGTTGATTGAGGTTGAACTTGATTCGGAGACGGGTATAGGGAAGCTGCACTCCGGTGTTGAAACGACCTATTCGGTGCTAGAAGTAGATGACTTTTCTGAGGTCGAGCGCCTTGCAGCAGGCGAGATGACATCTGTTCTTTATCGTGAATAAAACAATCGCAAGCAATCTAAGCAATCTCGAAAAATCAGGGGTCAGCGAAAAATCAGGGGTCAGGTCTTGTATTGACACATGATGACTGCTTTCACTTGCCAATCGGCAGCGTCCAGGACGCAACCGCGGACACCCGTAGTTCCGCCAAACGCTGATGCTCAAGCGAACAAAATCAGGGGTCAGGTCTTGTATTGACACATGATGACTGCTTTCACCTGCCAATCGGCAGCGTCCAGGACGCAACCGCGGACACCCGTAGTTCCGCCCAACGCTTATGCTCAAGCGAACAAAATCAGGGGTCAGGTCTTGTATTGACACATGATGACTGCTTTCACTTGCCAATCGGCAGCGTCCAGGACGCAACCGCGGACACCCGTAGTTCCGCCCAACGCTGATGCTCAAGCGAACGCGGACACCCATAGTCCGGCCCACGATTCTGAAAATTCAGCAAGCGAACGCGGACACCCATAGTCCCGCCCATGATTCTGAAAATTCCAGGGAAGCAATCTCGGACACCCACTCTTGCGGTGGAAAACTGGGTGTCCTGCGCTTCCAATTGCGTTAAGGTGGCGTCCCAGGGTGTGCTTGCCGGATGGTGGTGATCGGCTGGCCACCGGTGTCGAGAATCAGAGCGGAGGACGCGTCATGTCGGAGCACTACTTTGTGCTGCAAAACGGCAAGCAGTTGCCGGCCCAATACTCGCTGGCCGAGGTCAGGCAACTGCTCGTTCAACACTCGGGCGATGATCTGCTGGTCTGGCGCGAGGGCATGGCGCAATGGGTGGCGCCGTCTGGCCTGCCCGAGTTCGCTGGCGCAAGCGGCGCGCCGCCACCGGCACCGCAGCCTTCGGCCGGCGCTCGCCAGCGCAGCGGTGGTCGGGGGTTTGCGCAGGCCGCCAACAGCGGCGTCGAGGCGTTCGTGGCAGCCGACGAATCCCGGATGCTGCCGCACCTGGGCTGGCTGGATACGCTGATCGCCTCGATTGGCCGCGGCATCTCGGTCGCGCGTCTGGACCTGATCGACGATCTGGCGCGCAAGATCGGGCATGTTTTCCTGCCGGCGGCGGCGCTCATGATATTTCTCTACCAGATCATCGAAGCCGGCAAAACCGGCGCGCATGCCCGCGATTTTCTGTCCGCGCTGTGGGTATTGCCGTTGGCGGTGGTGGTGCAATACATCGCCGTCAAGTTCCTGTCCGCCGACCGGCAATTGATCGACCGTTCGCCCAACCGGCTATCGTCGCGGGCGTTTCTGGACAGCATGGCCTTGTTACTGGTCATCGGCATCCTGGTCGCCGTGGTCGGCGGGCTGGCGACCGCGATCAATCTGCGTTCGGCGACGCCAGCCCTGATCGGGCTCGGCAGCGCCGCGTTGTATGTCTATCTGCTCGGAGCGACGATCCATGCCGAATGCGTGAACACCACGGTCGGCGGCGAGGCCAGCGCCGGGCAGGAGGCGCTGGCGATCTACGCTTTCTTCCTGAAGGCGCTGCTGCGCCTGACGCCGCTGGCTTATGGCCTGGCCAGTCTTGCCGGCACCGGGCTGTTTGCCTATTTGACGATCAAGCTGGTGTTCACCGACTCGGACGCGGTCTGGACGGTCGGACTGTTTGCGGGCATCGCCACTTACGCCCTGCTTGGTGCCGCCCTGTTGCCGCTGCTCGCCTACCTGTGCTTTGTGTTTTCCTACTTGCTGATCGATTTCTTGCAGGCGCTGCTGGTCGTGCCCGGCAAACTCGATGGCATCGCCAGCGCGCTGGAGCGACGCGATCCGCCCGTGGGCGGTAACGGCTGAGGGTGCAGGCGTAGGTTGGGTCCAGGCGTAGGTCGCGTCAAGCGCCGCAGGCGCGGACCCGACCATCTCCGGCATGGCCGCTGCTGCGCCATGTCGGCTCCAGCGCTGCGCGGTTTGAGCCGACTAACGGCTGCGCGCTCCTCCATCCTGCGCCAAATGCTGATGATGGTGGAAGTAGGGTGGATAAGCGCAGCGCATCCACCATCGCTCAGCCGGCCGCAGCGTAGCGTAGAGCCCAGGACACCCACACTTCCGAAATTTCCTACCCAAAATTCAGTTTTTGCCCGATGTTAGAGCCCAGGACACCCACACTTCCGAAATTTCCTACCCAAAGTTCAGTGTTTGCCCGATGTCGAGGTAAGGCTGATGCGGCAATCTGTGCAGCATGACCTATCCCCGCTGCCAACTGGTTCCGCCCGGTGCCCCCGGCACCTATCACTGCGTATCGCGCTGCGTTCGACGGGCCTTTCTGTGTGGGCAGGATGCCTACAGTGGCCGATCCTTCGAGCATCGCCGACAGTGGGTGGAAGATCGATTGCAGGCCCTGGCCGAGTTGTTCGCGGTCGCGGTCTGGGGTTACGCGGTGATGAGCAACCACCTGCATCTGGTCGTGCAGTTGCTGCCCGAGGTGGCGGCGGGTTGGTCGGATGCGGAGGTGGCCGAGCGCTGGCTCCGGCTGTTTCCCCGCGCCGAGGACACGGAAGCACTGCACCAGCAACGCATCCAGGCGCTGACCGGCCAGCCCGAGCGCATCGCGATCCTGCGGGCACGACTGGCCGATCTGTCCTGGCTAATGCGCTGTCTGTCCGAACCGATCGCCCGTCGGGCCAATCGCGAGGACCAGTGCACGGGCCGCTTCTGGGAAGGACGCTACCACTGCCAAGCGCTGCTCGATGATCGGGCGGTGCTCGCTGCCATGGCCTATGCCGATCTGAATCCGGTGCGGGCCAGACTCTGCGAGACGCTGGCAGACGCCGATCACACCAGCGCCAAAAGGCGCCTGGCCGAGATTGAGCAGACCCCCGCCCAATCGCGCTCGGCTCTGGGCCCGATCATGGGCGTCTCGGGTCGGGGCGTGCTTGGCCTGAACCAGGCCGAATACCTG
>Ga0210033_1002309_pt1 | contig 16418 bp, 13 predicted proteins | sample CryGeymeta201501_FD_185465 | JGI IMG/M metagenome (GOLD analysis project Ga0210033, IMG submission 185465) | Groundwater microbial communities from Crystal Geyser aquifers in Utah, USA - Crystal Geyser metaG 2015-01 (SPAdes) (version 2) | ecosystem: Environmental > Aquatic > Deep subsurface >... | reverse complement strand
GTTCGTGACAGCGGCTGGCGTGCAGCAGAAGGTCCGCCCCGCTCTGGTGATCTCCGACCACATTGCGTGGCGTCGGTTCCCCGCAGACCTGGTGCTGGCGGCAATCACGTCGCAGCACGCGGCGGACCCGACGCCGAACGAGCTCCGGGTTGAGGCGAGCGATCCTGCCTTCTCAATGACCGGACTGAAGGTTGCCTCCCTCGTCCGCCTCGACTTCCTGATGACCGTTCCCGGTTCCCTGGTGCGCAAGGCGATTGGCAAGCTCTCCAATGAGCACATGAAGAGGGTGGACGAATGCCTGAAGCGCAGCCTCGGGCTGACGAGAGGCGGTTCGTCGGAACCGCGCTCCGACAGAGCGGCCTCACCTGCGGTAGCCGATGGAAGCCAGACGGATAACCAGGCGACGAGCAGTCCAGGCATGGCGCCAAGCCTACGCGCTTGACGAAATCGGCAGCGGCCCTGCCCGTCGGCAAGCTGTGCTTCGCGCCGGGAGGAGGCTGTTGCGCGAGCGCGGACCCCAACGCGGTGCTTCCGCGACGCCTCGCGACGCGTCCACCAAGATGTCGGTGTCGATCAGCCCCTCGACGCGAGTCGCTGTTGCCACTTCTCTCGTTCCCCTCTCACCCATGCTACGCTGTCCGACATCTCCGGTCGGTCCTTCCACAAACCGAAGAACGGTTCGCTCGTGTACTCCGTGCCCCCTGCGCCGACGGGCGCCCTCTCGTTCGATAGCGGCTCAATCTGCACCCTCACCTCTGCCCCCTCGGGCAGACGCAGAGGCTTTGCGAAGACAAGCGAACCATTGTGGACGGTGGCCGCCGCTTCCATGACTGCCATTGTGCTCACCTCTTTGGTTCTCCGTTCCACGTGAATCGGCGGGTTGCGCCGTGCTGCCGCGAAGCCTACGCCGAGGGGTTGGTCGGTCCGCGGCGCCGGGCGCTCAACTGGTAGCCGTGGCGGCGGCGATCCTCGCCTCCAACTCGGCGCGGCTGACGGTCTTCTGGGCGCGCCGCTCCTGCATCAGTCGCCAGAAGGCGCTGCTGCCTGCCAGTTCGAGCTGCTCCTCGTCCATGCCTTCAACGCCCACAATGAGCAGAGCAGGCTTGCCATCGCGCGTGATGACCACTCGCTCGTGCTGAGCGTACTCCATGCACCCACCCAGAGTGGCGTGCTCCAGACTGAGCGTCTTCATAGGATCTCCTCCGTCGTACGGTGGGGCGGCTTGTGCCGGACGGCTCGTACGGTGGCAATGCGTCTGCCCTCGTCCACGTCGTAGAAGACGCGGTACTCTCCAATCCGTAGCTCCCAGACTGGCTCGACATGCTCCCACGGAGGAACCAGACCGGGAAGGCTCTTCTTCCTTCGCGTCTGCTGCGTGGGTTGATGCGCCAACTGCTCTTCAACGGTGTCCAGGATCTGGGCGCGTTCATAGGCGCGCAGACTCGCGAGATCGGCAACGACACCTTCGGCATACTCGATGAGGTACACGCTTCAGCGGTGCTCCGAGCCTTGAGGGCGTCTGCCGCCGCTCACTTCGCTCCCCGCGCCATTCTACTCCGAACTGTTGACCGGGCCAAGCAGCAGAGACCACGCACCGGAACCCAATGGTCGAGCACCGGTCCAGCCCCGGGTACAGCAGCAGGAACTTGGCGTGTGTGCCCACCGGCTGCTCGCCGCCTGGGAAGTACCAGACGGATCCCCGCGCCTGGTACCAACTGCCGCCGCGCAGCATGACGAACCGCGTGTGACCGTCGTCCCGTTCGCTCTCGGTCCACTCCCAGACCTCGCCGCGGCGGAAGGCGTCGCCGTGCAGCTCGGCGGCACGCTGCCACTCCCACTCGGTCGGTAGCCGTTTGCCCGCCCAGGCGGCGTAGGCTCGGGCGTCGTTGAGGTCGACATAGACGACCGGTCCGTCGCGCAAGTCCGTGGGACAGGTTGGCCCGCCCCAGTGCTTCAGGAAACGGTCGGGACACTGCGGCCGGTAGCTTGTTGCCTGGAGGAACGCCTCGAACTGCGCGTTGGTGACTGGCTGCGGGCCGATCCGGTATGGAGCCAGTGTCACCGCCACTTGGTGCGTCATCGTCTCGTCGTGCGGATACCCGCGCAGAGAGTCGTGCCACTTCTCCGTCGGCGTGCCCGGATCTGGATAGCAGCCGCACTCCCGCCGCATGTGCCGGACGGCGAACGTGTGCGTGCCCGCCTCGACCGGGAGCATTCCGGTCAGGTCGGCTGGCCTCGCGGACGCCCGGCGTCCGTGCGCGGCGGGAGCTGTCGGAGGCTGCCTCGGTTCGACGACAGACCAGGCCGTGCCGTGAGGGTCGTTTTCGTCTCCGGCGACCCGCGCCGCCTCTGCCTGCTGCCCCTCAAGCAGCTTCCGGAAGTCCGTCGAGACCCGGTCGCTACGCAGCGCTGCGACAGCCCCGAAGCGTTCCAACGGCACGCGCAGGCGGCAGCGTCCGTTCGCACGTTCCGGTTCGAGGGGCCTGCCGTTCCACAGGTCGAAGAACCGTTCGCCGCGGTCGGCGACTTCCAGAACCGGTGCCTCGAGCGTCGTGCCGCTCTCGTTGACCAGCGTCCACAGCCTCCTGCCGTCGCTCTCCCAGCAACTGCAGCGAACTCCATCCAGAAGCGTCGGGTGGCAAGGCAGCCAATCGCCGTCGGTGAAGAGCGGAGCGAAGTGCCGCAGAACCGGCGCCATGCGGCGGAGCGCCGCCCGGTCTCCTGCGTTCCACGGGTTCCACGTGCCGAAGATGTTCTCCCACACCAGCATTCCACTGCCGTTCAGCCAGGCGGCGGCCAGCTCGGCCTGGTGGGAGTGGTCCCAGCGGCGGATCTGGTGCTGCATGTGCCGCGGCTCGATCCACTTGAGGCGCAACACGCCAATGCCCGGGAACGGCTGTAGCCCCTGCGCCCACGACACTGCCCGTTCCGCCGTTTTCGGCACCAGTACCCGCAGGTTGCGCAGCGCCACGGCGCCCTGCGTGGCGTCGAACGTCCCGTCCATCGCCAGAATGGGCCGCGCCCAAATGGCGGCGTGATCGAAGGCCGGCACTTCGGTCGCAAACCGGAACGTGTGCCACGCTCCATCTTTGGGGAGGGTGCGCGTCGTGACCACCGTCGACCAGCCACGCCACCGTCCCTCGCTTGCCTGCGTGCGGTCGCACCAGTCGAACGCGAGACAAAGCCGGTCGTTCCCCTCTCGCCAGCGCTCCTCGCCTTCTATGACGAGCGGCTCCGTCCGCTCGGCCACCGAGGTCGAGACGAGAAGTGCGACGGCAAGCGCGCTCGCAGACAGAGCCTTCTGCATCTGATACCTCACCTGCTGCGTAGGGCGTCTCGGTCGCTGTCGGACGCTGTGCAACTGCACTGCCGCCGCTGCGTGCCCAGCCGGTTCCCGTGGTCGGCGTTCGGCAGACCGCGTTTCGTGGTAGCGATTTCGAATATGGGGGTATGCAGTTGACTCTCGCTACGGCATCGCTCAGTCCCAACGGGACGATTGAGAATAGCCCAATGGCTTCAGCCTTGGGACCACTCGGTACCAATCAACGTAGAGTCCTGAAAGGACGGCTGATACTGCAGGCGAACGGCGTCAGTCGTCCTTTCAGGACTGCGGCTCCTGTTGTCGCCGGGCTGTCCCAAGGCTGAAGCCATTGGGCTACTCTCGTTCTGCCCCTTCGGGGCGGCCGTCGAGCGCACACACGAAGCGCACGAGAGTCAACTGCATACCCCAATTCGAATATATACCCGCGAAGGTTAAGAACACACCGAAGTGGAAGTTCGCGGAACTTCCCCGGCAGGCGTGCAGCAGACGTAGGACAGAGGGTATTCTCCCAGACGGAGCCGAAGTCGCACCGGGACTTCGGTGTGTTCCCAACCTTCGCGGGTATAATGCAACACGGAACGAGGACCACGCGCCTGGCACTCGCCTCGGCTTCTCTCGGGCCGGCATGGGCGCGCCCCCCGGCAGGAACTGCTCGCCTATGAACGTCTACCTCGACACGTCAGTCATCTCGGCCCTGTTCGATGAGCGCAACCCCGAACGGAGTCGCTCACCGAGGCGTTCTTCGACGAGGCAGATCGGTTCGAGACGTTCGTGTCGGAGTTGACGCTTGCGGAGATCGCACAGACCGAGGACCAGTCGCTGCGGAATCGCATGAGCGAGGCGACCTCTCACTTCCCGGTGCTTGAGATCAGCGCGGCCGTCGAGGAGCTTGCGGGTGAGTACGTGAAGCACGGCGCGGTACCCAGAGGCTACTCCGAGGACGCGTACCACATAGCCCTTGCCGTGACACACCGAATGGACTATCTCACGAGCTGGAACTTCAAGCATCTCGTGCGTACGAAGACCCGGGACATCGTCAGGATGGTGAACACGCTCCACGATCGGCCGCATGTTGAGATCCTGACTCCCGCCGAGCTGCTATAGGAGCCCCACCCACATGGACACCGCTCGATTCGACAACATCGAGGCCCTCAGAGCATCCGCCGCCAAGGAGTTCCCTGACGACCCCGCACTGCAATCCGTGCACATCGCGCGCAAGCTCCTGGCAAGGGGTGCGGAACTGGAAGGCGTCAGCTACCTCGAGCATGTCAGGAGCACGGTGCGTAGGGTCTCCTCCTCTGACAGGCAGTGAGGTGCGCAATGCGTGCGGGGGCGGTCCTGTTTCTGGCAGCGGGTATGGACCACGGGAGACGCGCCCCAGTGCCATTTCGGCGTTCACGTCATCAGGAGGTCCTCTCTGTGAGCAAGCCACCCACGCAGTATGCGGCGGCGTTGGCTCTTGCGATCGCTACGGTCGCCCTCACCTTCGTCCCTCCCCCAGCAGCCGCGGCGGAACCGCCAACCGCCGGTCCGCCAGGCTGGCTCAACGCCAGCGACTTCGGGGCCTCCGGATCCGAGTACTCGACGACAGCGGCGACGACGACCGGGGCGAAGGAGGTAACCGTCGTCGACGCTGGAGACTTCAAGCCCGGTCAGGGCGTGATGCTCTCCGAGTGCAACCCGCGCTTGGCGAACAGCAGCCTCTGGGGGCCCCGGCACGTGATCGCCATGGGGCAGCCCCTCAAGGACAAGGCGGAGATCCGGGGCTACGACGGCACTCAGGGCGACTGGCTTGTGCTGCTGCTCGACGTGCCGGAAAGGACCACCAGCTTCCGCTGGTCCGAGGACCTGGCTCGAACCTGGCAGCCTACCGTGCCGATCACGGGTGACTGGCAGCCGCTCCGCGACGGGATCGAGGTGCGCTTCAACGCGCACGACTGGGAGAAGGGCTACACGGTGTGCTTCAGCGCCCGCGGCCAGTTGGTGACTACCATCGAGAAGATCGAGGGCAAGGTGGTCACGTTGCGCGCTGCGCCGACGCGGACGGTTGGCGCTGCGGTCCTGCGCCACTGCGACGACGCGGCCTTGCAGGCGGCGATTGACCAGGCGCTCAAGGAGAGGCGGAGTCTGCATGTGCCGGTGGGCCGGTACCGCCTGTCGCGCGGACTGGTCGTGCGGAATGCGACGTCCCTCACCCTCGAAGGGGCCAACCCGGTTGAGACGGTGCTGGACATCAGTGAGGGAGAGGGCGCGTGCGTCACCCTCGCGGGAGGCACCGAGGTGACCCTCCGCAACTTCACCATGGTCGGCCACTCGGGGTTCGAGGCGCGCGACCAGTGCGGCTACCTGCGCACGCTCGGGTCGAGCTACTTCTGGGGCTTCGGCGCCAAGGGCTGCAACGCGGTGTCGATCAGCAGCACGGAGCGAGTGCTGGTTGAGAACTGCCACGGCAGGCGCATGGCCACCGAGTGCTTCGTGTCCGGCAGCCGGAGCCGCGGCACTCCCGACAAGCCGAACGCGGCGCACTGCAAGCAGACCACGTACCTGCGGTGCTCGGCGATCGACTGCGCTCGCAACGGCTTCAACGATGTGATGTGCGGCTCCGAGAACACCAGCGTGCTCAACTGCCGGATCGTCGATGTCGGCGGCTGCGCCTGGGAGGGCGCTTCGCGCTTTGTCAAGTTCGTGGGGAACTACGTGCGCAACGCCGGCCCGGTGGCCATGGGCAACCTCGGCCCGGCCAATCACGACGAGACCTTCCCCGAACTGGGCGCCGGGCAGCACCTCGTCGCCGACAACGTGTTCGAGAGCACCGTGCCCTACGGCGGCTACGCGATTGGCGCCAACGTCGGGGCCACGCAGGTGCTTGTCACCAACAACCAGTTCGTCAACTTCGGCTCCTCTGCCGTCCACATCGGCGGCCGGTCGGATCAGACCCACTACCCCTCAGCCAACGCCGTCCTCAGCGGCAACGTGTTCGACATGACGCAGGTCGACGGGAAGTCCGTGCCTCGTACGGCAGTGGATTTGGACGCCTCGGACACCCTCGTCAGCGACAACCAGGTCTACGTCCGCGGCGACTGCGACCCTCAAGTGACGGGGGTCCGCGTCCTGGAGCCTGCATGCAACGTGACCCTCCACGACAACCTCATCCGCAATTGCGGCGCAGGCATTGTCACCGGCCGGGCGTCGTCGCGCGTCGGCGAGGTGGTCGACGCCTCGACGTTCCTGCCCAGCGAGCGGGCCGTGCTTTTGGACGCCAGGAAGGCCCCGCAGTGCCAGGGCTGGGGGCTGGCTTGGCTTGTGAACGGCCGACCGACGGAGCTGTCGGTCGTCGAGGCTGTCACCGGTGCCGCCGACCCGAAGACCGTGAAGTTCACGCTCAAAGAGCCGCACCAGACCAAGGTAGGAGATCGGTTCGAGCTGATCCCGCCGGCGGCGAACTGGACCTTCCACGACAACACCCTCGCCGACTGCCAGCGCCCCCTGGTGCTCGACTCCTACGGCGGACCAACCTCGGTGCTCCGCAACAACCTCGTGACGCGCACCAGTACCGTCGGCGTCAAGCAAGCCGTCGAGCTGCACGGTCGGTTCAGCCTGCTCGGCAACCACCTCGTCGGCTTTGACGAAGACGGGTGCGCCGCACTCAGTCTCTACCCCGACCCGCTCGGCCGGCCGGTGCCTGGTCGGGTGCGCGACAACCTCTTCGAGCGCTGTGCGCAGATCGTGAGAGAGAGTCAGCAAGGCCTGTGGGAAGCCTACAGCGCCACCGGCAACGAGTTCCTCGAATGCGGCGCAGTCCCCGAAGGGGCCGCAGGCGCAGCGCGCCGCGACAGTGTAGCGCCGGTCGTGGCCGAAACCGCCGCCCCCACACCGTCAGTGCTCATAGCCGCACGCGCCATACCCGCGCCGACGCTGGACGGCTCGACCGACGAATGGCCCTGGCAGGACAACGCCCGCGTGGTCTCCATTGCGCAGTCGCCAACGGGGCAGCCGTTCGTCCCACCCGCAGGCCGCCTCTGTGCCGCGTGGGACGCTCACCACCTCTACCTGGCCGTCCGCCTCGCTGTCCCCAAAGGCGCCAAGCTCCGCGGCGGCGCCGACTTCGCCGCCTGCGACGGTGTCGAGGTCTCGCTGCGAGCGTCCGACGCCAAGGCCGACAGCCCCATCTTCGTCCTCTGGGGCTCCACCGACGGCTCATTCCAGGCCCTGCCAGCAGGTGGCGCCGCGCCGGCGCAATGTGAGTCCCTGCAGAAAGCGGCACACTACGCCGCGCGCGTGACGCCCAGCGAATGGACGTGCGAATGGCAACTCCCCTTCGCAATCCTTGGCGTGGACCCCAAGAAGACCAGCAGCCTCCAGTTCAACCTCGGTACCCACCAGTCCGCCTCTGGTGCCTGGGTGGCATGGAGGGCGACAGCCGGTGCGTTCTACGAGGTTGAGGGCGCAGGTGAGCTGGTGCTGGCGAAGTGACCGTGCGGCGGCCGACGCTGGCGGTCTGCCGGGCACGGACAGGCCTGTGGCGATGCCGCACGCCCGGGCGCCCTCTACGGGCAGCCAACATGGAAGATGGAAGACCCGGCCCCGGTGTCGGTGGTGTTGCGGAACGTGGGCGGGCGCTGCCGCGGCTTGAACGGCATTGCGCTCACGGCGCAGTAGAGCGGGTGGCGGTAGAGCAGCCCCTTGCCGTCCGTGCCGATCTCGTACAGGTGAGCCGGCTCGGTGCTGTTCCGCAACGCGAAGGCAAAGCACTGGTTGTCCGGCTGCGGCCAGAGCGTTGGCTTCACCGGCGGCCAGTAGTCCTGGACAGCGTAACCGAACACCGCGCTGTCGGCGTCGAACGAAAGGTCCATGCCGTGGAGATGTCCCGGCCCCAACTGCCCGTTGAGCAGCGTGGTCACCTTGCCGCCCGACTCCAATCCGGTCAGCAGGCACAAGTCGCCGCCCGGCTTGTAGGTCCACGCGGAATGCACGCCGCAGACGTTTGGCTTGTGGTGCGGGGCGAAGCGCGTGTAGAAGAGCAGTTGGCCGAAGTCGAAAGCGGCATGGGCGAACGTTAGCGCGCGCATCGCCCGTCGCGCCTCCAGCCAGAGCCGGCGCAGGGCTGGCAGGTCGGCGGAGTGGCGGTCCATCTCCTTGCGGACCTCCGCGATCCGGGCCAATTGCCTGGCGGCTTGAGTCGCCTTCGCGCCGGTGAGCGGCGAGTCCTCCGCCATTCGCTCGAAGCGACGCAGCAGCTCGTCGACCGACGCCAGCAGCCGCTGGCCGTTGCGGGCGATCCCCAGCGACCTCGCCTGCCGAACCCAGTCGTGCTCGATCATCGTGTCCAGGGGCTGTGCCGTCCAGCGGTTGAACCACTCAGACTCCTGCGGCTTCAGCCAGGCAGCGACCTCGCCGTCGTTGTCGCGGCCGACCTTCCGGGCAATGGTCCAATCGGCCACGCCGCGCACGAACGGGTCGTCGTGCCGAAGCCACGCCACCGCCTGCCTGAGCTGCGCAGCCGTCAGCGTGCCGGCTTCCGCCTCATGCAGGAGCTCCTCGGCGCGGGCGAGGTCGGGCAACTTCAGGTTCGGATCGACGCAGTAGACCTCGACCTCGAAGAGGCGCGCATAGACGTTCTGATTCTGCTCCGCCTTCGTGATCCAGATCCGCACGTAGCGCAGTTCCACCGGCGCGAAGTCGTGCGTCGTGACGGGCTGCCGGTTTCCCGCGATCGGCGGAACCAAGTCGAGCCAGGGCCCGTCCGGTCCATCCGCCCGCTGAAGCTGGAAGTCCGAAGTGAGGCACGAATCCCCACCGGGCACGACTCCCTCGTGCCGAATCACGACTCGGTTCACCGGCCGCACCTGACCCAAGTCGATCCTGAGCCAGTGCGGCGTCACGTTCGCGGCCGTGTTCCACTTGTCCGTCTCCCGCCGCGCCCAACGGCCGTCGAGCACGTTGTCCGCCCGGTAGTCGGGTCCGTAGGCGCTGGACGCAGTTGCCGTCGCGCCCCAGAGGGAACGGGCGATGTTGACGGGCTCCTCGGCAAACGCGGCGGCGACTGTGGCCAGGACGCAGCACAGGACTGTGGGCCAAACGAGCGACTGCACTGTGAGCGACCTCCTCTCCGTGTTCTCCAGGGACGGCGCCGAGTGCTCCATCGTATCCCGCGAGCGGCGGGAAGTCCATTGCCCGAAGGCGACGCTGTCCGCGGCGAGCGGGTGCCATTCCCTGCCTTACCTCTTTCTGCCCCGCATGTTTCTGCCAAAGGGCCCTTCGGGCAGATAGCTGGCTGGCAGAAAGAGGTAGGGCCGGGAAGACTTGCAGACCGAAACGGCGAAACCTGACGTTGGGAGCATGATCATGATGATGCCAACACGCACCACACCAACTCGAGCTGCGATCACAGCCCTCTTGCTGCCGTTCGTGGCACTCTCGGCGCAGTCCGTCCCCAGCGCCCAGGAGGCCGGGCTGCAGAGCCTGCTGACCGACAGACCTCTGCTGCACGTGGCACGATTCCAGCACGCCCCGCAGCTCGACGGTGGGCTCAACGACTCCGAGTGGGCGGACGCGCAGGTTGCGACGCCGTTCTGGCATTTCCAGACGGGCGCGCAGTCTAAGCATGACACTTGGGCCAAGATCGGGCTGGACGAGGAGGCCCTCTACATCGCGTTTCGTTGCGCCGAAGCAGAGATGCCGAAGCTGACGTTCGGACCACTCCCGCCCGACTCGATGTCCCTCTTCGCGCGGGACCATGTCGAGCTCTTTCTCATGCCCGACGCGCTCAAGCCGACGTTCTATCACTTCTCTGTGGATGTTGCAGGCAACCGACATGAGGAGCGTGGCAGCGACGGCTCGTGGGGCTGCGACTGGGAGGCGGCGGTGCATCGCGAGGCGGGTGCCTGGTCGGTCGAGATGCGTATCCCGCGCGCGAAGATCGGGCTGGACACCCCGCGGCTGTCGCTGGTCAACTTCTGCCGCACGCGACGCCTGGAGCCGCAGGAGACCTCGGCCTGGTCGAAGACGTTTGGCGTGTTCCACAATCCCACGCGATTCGGGCGCCTCGTCTATGGGCCGCCCAGCGACGTGCGCTTTGCCGCCGTGTCGCTACGGCAGCCTCGCGCGGGCGAGAACCAGGTCGAGGTTTCGGTTGCGGGCGTCAAGGAGCCGGCCCTGGTGAGGGTCAGGGGCTACGTGCTTCGCGGAAACGAGCTGTCGCCGTTCGGCGCCCGGGAACTCCGCTTGCGCGAAGGCGACGAGTCGTCGGTCAGCTTGCCGCTCCGCGTGGAGCGCGACGCCAAGGCGCGAGTCGCCGTGGTGCTCGAACGGGACGGACGCGTGCTGACGTTCTGCGACGCGGCCGAAGTCAGCCTCTCGGGCGCGAAGGCTACCCCGATCCGCAAGGTGCTCGAACCGGCAGCGGCGCCCTTCATGCAGTGGATCGACACGGACCGGCTACGCGGCATTTCCTACGGCTTCGGGTTCACCGGCGCAATGCCGGACGGCGACCTCACGAAGGCAGATGCGCCCGGGGGCGCCACTCGCGAGACGCTGCACCTGCGGGGCGAGAGCTACTTCAAGGTGCTCGTCGAAGAAAGTGAGGAGATCCGTTTCGACGTCGCGGCCGCGGCAGGCGACTCCCCCTTCACCAGCTCGACCTATGCCGTCTTCGGACCGGAGGGGAAGCTGCTGGGGAAGGGGCTGGTCGAGGCGGGCGCGACGTGTGGAGTCCGCGTGCCCACGGAGACCGCCGGCATGCACACCGTGCTGATCAACTCCGGCCCGGCCTCGTGGAATCCGTTCTCGATCACCCTTCGCAACACGCACTGGGTTCTGAATGCTCGCGGCAAGAGCACTTACGTCCACACTCCGGTGAGTCTGCACTCGCTGCGCGACTGTAAGTTGGCCGGGTTCAACGTGGCCCTGGTCGCGGCGTGGCAATGGGGGATCCCGTTCGCGGACGAGGAGGGGCTTGCCACATTGAACGACATGCTGGAGCGACTGTGCCAGGCCGCGCAGGACGCCGGAATCAAGTTGATCCCGTACTTCGGCTGGGGATGCGCGAAGACCGAGTCCGCCGCCGGGGGCGACCACGTTCGCGCCTTGACCCGACTCTCGGTGCGCGGGCCCCATCCGTGCCCGGTCTCGCGGGAGTACTGGGAGCGTACGTTCCTGCGACGCGCGATGCTGGTCGCGCAGTTGTCGAAGAAGTACCCCTGCGTCCTCGGCATCGGGCTGGACCCGGAGTCGTACTACTTCGGCAACTGGTACAACGAGCACCTGGAGTCAGCCGAGGAGAAAGGTCGAGCAGGCGCGATCTACCAGCCCTACGGCAGCAGCCGCGAGAAGTGCGTCTGCGATGAGTGCCTCCACGGACTCCTCAAGTCCAAGGGGCTCCCCGATCCCAACCTGCCCGAGGATGGGAACGTGCGGTTCGACTGGATCGCGAAGGAGGGGCTGCTGGACGACCTCTGCGCGTACCAGCAAGCCCAGCTCGAGGCGACGACGCAAATCGTGCGGGCGCGCGTCCAGGCGGTCAATCCCAGCCTCTGCTTTGCCGGGTTGCTGCTGACCTGCGCGGACAACTGGTTCTGCCGCGGTCTATCCCGCGGCCTCGGCACCAGTCGAGTGCCCGCGCTGGACTTCGACGAAACCACCTACACCTCGGGCTACAGCACCGACGCAGTGCAGACCAGGCTCGACCGCTACGAGCAATGGAACGCGCACGTCGTCCACGGCGGCTGCCTGTGGGGTCTGAAGCACCCGCCGCACAACCCGCACTTCCTTGCGGCGCAGATGTACAACTTCGCCCTCTACGGCCACGGCTATTGGTTCTGGCCGGGGTCCATGTCGGTGTGGCGGAGCGCGGACGAAGTTGCCGGATACTACAGCCTGTCGGGCTACCCTGAGGACTACTGGAAGTCATTCGTCGTCGCGAACCAGGAGATCGACAAGCGCCTCGCCAACCCCGACACCTACCGCTCCCCTCTTGACCGCCTCGAGGAACGCCCGACCATCCCCGAGCAGCCCAAGGAGAGGAACGAGTGGGCCGAGAAGCCCTGCTACCCGGTGCACATGTACCCCGGCACCCGGCTATCGTTCATCGTGCCGGCGGGCCGCAAGAGTGTGCGCGTCGAGTGGGGCTACCGAGAGACGCTGGGCGATCGGACCCTACTCGTCAGCGTTGCCGGGACGGAGCATCATCTGAGTGCGACCGTTGAAGCGGAGAAGGCCAACCGGGCCGAGCTCGACGTGCCTGAGGGTGGATGCGCGGGGTGGGTGGAACTGCTGGGCGAAGCCGGCGGGTGTGTCGGTGTCAAGCTCGAGGGGGCGAAGCCGTTCTTTGGTGGCGGGGGAGGGGTGAAGCTCAGATAGCCGAACCCAGCCGACATAGGAAGCACTCAATAGCAGGGCGGGAGGACAGCCTGATGTCATCACACGACAGTAGTCCGAAGCACATTGCTCTAACCCACGTGTTGAGCAAAGAGGAGTTGCGTGCCAGCGCCTCCAGCGATCTGCAAGCGCCACCCTCCCTTCTGATTCTCAAGCTGCCCCTCGCCGAGGTGGCGGACGCTATCCGCGGGTGCTGCAACCCGGCAGACGTGGAGGACGTGCTGGATCGCGTCACTGCCAAGATGCTGTACGTGGCACTGAAGAGGTGGGAGAGCCGTGCCGGACACAGTCTGGCTCGGCTGATCGATGAGGAACGGGACGAGACGTTCGGAGGCCGTCTGGGCAGGGCGCGGCCGGAGGCAGGCTTCGCAACCCAGGCCAGCCTCGCTGATTCCATCACCCACTTCGGCATGGGGGACATCGGAATATCGCCGTCCACCGTGAGTTCGTGGGAGTCCGACAAGTCATTCCCGCGGGACGAACACTGGGACCAACCAGAGGAACTCCTGGATGTGCATTGGCTGGATCTCTATGGGATGGCGCGCTGGATGCCGAAGGAGTGATTGCCGCACCCCCGTGGGGGGCCGTGCCGTATCACTGATCAGCAGCCCACACCCAGCACACTGGGTCGCACACCGGGGTCGCATCCCCAATCAGCAATCGAGATCGGGTCCGCGAGATGCTGACTGACCGCGCCTGACCATCTTCCTCCGCCGGGGCGGCGCACCCGAGGGTTGCTTGGGCGTCCTCGCTGCTGCCGCCCTATCGCTGGCGATCGAGTACCGTACCTACCAGGTGATCACCAACCCGTTCTCCCCACAGACACTCGACCGCGAGTCCCGCGACGTTCCGCACGCGCGAGAAGGGACTCGTGCGCTTCGAAAGGCCAGAACTCGTCAACGGCGGCCTTGAGTTGTGCACTGACGTTCACGTCGTAGCCGAACAGGATGACCCGGGTGCCGGACGCATGCCGGACGTCTTCCACGACTCGAACGAAGTGCGCGTCGCCGCTGGTCAGCACGAGGGATTCGCTGTCAGGTGTATCGGCACACGCCGTGAACTGGTCGATCAGGGCTTCGTCCACCCCTTGCTGTCGATGCGTGCCGGCCGCCCGATCCCCCGTCATCTCGATCAGCCGCACTCTGAAGCCCTGTCGCTCGACCGCCGCGTAGAAGGCCTCCAGACCAGCCGGGACGCCGAAGGACGGATCGATGCTGTTGAACAGGTATGCGTCCGTCGGCCCCAAGCGGTCCACGAGGAAGCTCCGAGCGGCGAGGTAGTCGAGCTTGAAGCGGCGTCCGTCGGTAGCCGCTTTCACCACGAATCCCATGTCAACCAGCCATGCGTTCTGAGACATGCGCCATTCCTCACCGTGCGTCAACGAGGCGTTCTCATCACCGCTGCGCGTTGAGTCTACCCCCTACGCCCCACGCCGTCAACGTCAGCGTGACGCGTCGCCGCCAATGCGAGAACTGTGGGAACGGCGTGCCCGCATTGGGTCCCGATCACGTGCTTGACGCCGTGTGCACCCATGCCGATACTGAGTGCGGTGACGTGTCGCTATTGAACCGAGGAGACTGGCAATGCTCTTCTGCTGGACAGTCATGCTGTGCGCGACGGCGACCCAGGCCGAAAAACGCCCGTGGTCAGAGACCATGGTCCGCCAGCCCAACCTGTGGGCGACTCGGATGAACGAGGCTGTGGTGGGCGGCGACGCGGGCGGGTTGCGCGTGGAGGTTGCCCCCGACTGGAAGTGGGCCATTGCGGCCGTGGAGAACGTGCTCCTGCCCGAGAACGTGGGCGCCATCTCGCTACGTGTGCGGGAGATCAGCCCCTCGGGCAAGTGGCTGATGCGCCTCTGGGGCGAGGTGCGTGGTCGTGGTCGCGCCATGACTACCAGCGTCGCCGAGCGCGAACGCCGGGTTGGCGAGGTCGTCTTCGAGCCGGACCCCAGAACGCTGCGGATGCCGTCTCGCCCGCCGGTTCAGGTGCAACTGGGCATCGAGGGCGAGCCGGGGGACTACGTTGTGTTCGAGGCGCTGGACTTCGTCCCAACAGAGCCTCGCCCGAAGTCCGGGCCGATCCCAGGGCAGATCGCGATTGATGCCGTTGAGCTGATGCCGAACCTGCCGCAGCCGGACAAGATGTTGGACTGGCGGGCGAAGGCCCAGGCATATGACCGGTTCGTGTTCGACTGGGAGGCGAAGGGCGAGCACCTGCCGTTGATCGGGTTGGATGAGGGACGAATCAACGTCGATCGGCCGACCTTCGGGCTGCCGAGCTATGTCGGCGACACCAGGCTGCTGGGGTCGAATCAGGAGAGCATCACCGCCATGGGCGCGGTGGTGGGCGCGACGGTGGCGAGGTATGCCACGCGCTACGCCCGAGCGCTCGGCAAGTGGATGCTGAACTTGGCCAACGCCGCCCGCCTGTTCTACCCGAACGCGCTGCCGAAAGACCACCAGTGCTGTGGCGACTGGAAGGGCGACCCGGAAGGCGTGATCGCCTACGAAGGTCTGCGCCACCACGTCGGCGACAAGAGCCCTTTCGCCACCGGCGACCCCGTGGTGATGAAGTGGGGGCCGAAGACGGACCTGGGCTTGTACGGTTCAGGCTGCGTCGGGCTCCTGGGCGGAATCGTGCAGACGACCAACGTGGAGGCGATCCTGCGGCTGGACTGCCTGGCAACCGACTTCCATCGCGCGCCGAAGTGCTTCGCCCTGAGATGGAACAGATCGCCGGGCCGGACGCCGTGTTCGAGGAGATTGCGGGCGGGAAGCAGTTCACCGAGGGGCCGGTGTGGCTGCCGGGCGAAGGCCGCTTGGTCTTCAGCGACATCCCCGCGAACACGATGTATGCGTGGTCGGAAGCGGAGGGGGTATCCGTCTTCAGGGCACCCTCGCACAACACCAACGGGAACACAGTGGACAGGGACGGGCGGCTGATTTCGTGCGAGCACGGGTCGCGCCGCGTCACCCGCACCGAGGCGGATGGCGCGCGCACAGTGTTGGCCGAGACGTACGCGGGGAAGCGGCTGAACTCCCCCAACGATGCGGTGGTGAAGGGCGACGGCTCCCTCTGGTTCACCGATCCTCCCTACGGAATCAGTCCCGAGCAGAAGGAGCAGGAAGGGCACTACGTGTACCGGCTCGACCTGGGCACGACTGAGCCCGTGCCGGTGGTGACCGACTTCGCCATGCCCAATGGGCTCTGCTTCTCTCCCGACGAAGCGCTTCTGTACGTCGCCGACAGCAGCGACGAACGCCACCATGTCCGTCGGTTCCGAGTCACGGCAGCGAACACACTCGAAGACGACAGCGTGTTCGCAGCCATTGAACCTCACCTGCCCGACGGGATGCGGGTGGATGCTGGAGGTCGCCTGTTCTGCACGGCCGGCGACGGCGTCCAGGTGTTCCGCCCCGACGGTGAGCTGGTCGGCAAGTTCCTAACGCCCCAAACGGCCGCCAACTGCTGCTTCGGCGGCGCCGACGGGACAGAGCTGTTCATCACGGCAACGGCAAGCGTCTGGCGCGTGCGGCTGCGGAAGTCTGCGACCAGTCCTTCGTAGCCCGGTACCGCAGGGGCTCGCAGGCGCCGCGCGTCCTCACCTCCCCGCAGGCCCGATCCTCTCCACCGGAATCGGCTCGAAGCCGGGGACCTTCGCCCAGACTTCGGGCAGCTTGGCCAGGTCGAGGGGACCAGCTTCCGCGGAAGCCGGCAG
>Ga0210033_1002305_pt1 | contig 16453 bp, 17 predicted proteins | sample CryGeymeta201501_FD_185465 | JGI IMG/M metagenome (GOLD analysis project Ga0210033, IMG submission 185465) | Groundwater microbial communities from Crystal Geyser aquifers in Utah, USA - Crystal Geyser metaG 2015-01 (SPAdes) (version 2) | ecosystem: Environmental > Aquatic > Deep subsurface >... | reverse complement strand
TTCTCTTTTCGGAGATCTGTTTGGCAAATCTTAGAAATTCCGCCCGCTTTTTTGATATTGCTCTCTGTTTGTTTTAAACCTTCTAGATTTCTAGCAACAAGGGCAACTTTTGCCCCTCTCGCGGCAAGTGCAATAGCGATTGCTTGACCAATTCCTGTACTTGCCCCAGTGACAACAGCAACTTTGTTCTTCAGGTCCATTTTAACCTCCACGAATTTTGTAGGCTTATGTTGGATAGTTCTGTGAAACTGTGCTTTGCACCATTTTCCAAGACTCGCGAGCCCTCTTGAATTGTGTAGAACTCATTGCCGATTTTTCAATCGCAGATACTATGTCTTTCACATAAACAATACCTGCAACCTGATTGTCTGGAATCTTTATACCGAAAAGTTCTTCCATAGTCATAATCAATTCCATTTTATCAAGTGAATCGGCACCTAATTCTTCAACAATAGAATTATCAATAGAAAGAGTAGGCGCTGGCATACCCATATGATCCCCGACAATTTCCAGAACCATTTCCTTGATACCTTCAGATATATCTGTTATCCCTAGCATTATTTCATCCTGTTGCGGATTATACATTAGCAGGGGATTTGTAGCAAGATGGTGATTCTAAGTGGACGCGCGCGGGGATTTGGTAAACAAACTCTGTCACCCCGCCAAAGAACAGTGAGGCAGGCTCAACCCATCGCCTTCGGACTGGGTGGGGTTGTCCACTTCGACAAGCTCAGTGCAACGCCTGGGTGGATTCTGGGTTTCGGCGGGCGTGTCCGTGGGGGGAAAGAAAGGATGAAGGATGAAGGATGAAGGATGAATGGACGGCGCGCAAATGGGAGTCGCCTTCGGACTGGGTGGCGCTTGTCCCTGGGCGGATTCTGGATTTCGGCGGGCGTGTCTGTGGGGTGGTCAACGGACTCTGTCACGGACTCACGGACGGGAACGGATGGACGGCGCGCAAATGGGATTCGCTTCGGAGTGGGTGGGCTTGTCCCTGCGGCGGGTTCTGGGTTCTGGCGGGCGTGTCCGTGGGGAGAAACCATCCACGAATGAAAAACCACGAACACCTGCACTCCCTGGCACCGCCCGCCAGGGCAGGTGTGCGCCAGGTGCAAGTGTAAACGAATGGATGATGTGCAAATGGGAGTTGCTTCGGACTGGGTGGGCTTGTCCCTGCGGCGGGTTGTGGGTTTCGGCGGGCGTGTCCGTGAGGTTGGATGAGTAGGGTGTAAATGAGTAGACCTCCGAGGGTGGGCTCGGAGGCCTGTTTTTAGCAAGGGCGAATTAAATAACCAACTTATCGCGTATTATCGCTTCGTATTCTTCTGCGGTCAGCGGACATTCAGTTAGATCTTCAAATTGACGTGTGTCCAACCGAAGGGAATTTTGGATCTGTTTAATGAAGCCTGTTGAAACTGAATTCGACCCACCGTGCAGATTTGGAAAGGTAAGCCTTAATATCTTTTTTCCATCAAGGCAATACCAATAGACAGGATGCGGCGCTCGCCTCTTTGATTGCGAGGGTTGCAAGGAAAGCTTCTTTATCACCTTTCCAAAATCAGATGCAGTTATATTACGCCACTTCATAATTGTTTATTTGATTTGTTTGATGGTTTTTCGCAAGACGGCTAGCCAGACTTTCGGTAAATCACCCAATTCATCCAGTGGAGTGTCAGTGAGTTCCTCATACAAATCCAGTATAGCCAACTTTAGATTCATCAAGGCTTCCGCTTCAGTTACGCCCTCGCCAAACACTTCAATTTCTGGAAAACTAGCAATAACTGTATCTTCGTTGGTATATTCCTCGACGGAGATGATTAATGGTTCAAGTAAGGAATAACTTTCATCGCCCAAATCTCGAATCTGCGTGGTGTATTTTACTGGTCGTTCCTGAACATCCATCCTCAATTGGCCAGTTTGATTAGTTAATGTTTCCAATCTCTCAAGAATATTTGATTCAGTGGTTGCGGTAGTTGAACCTTGATAAAACAATTCCTCAACCCGAGGAATTTCGGTCATTGATTGCTGAAAGGGACTTATCATTTGAAGTCTCCGTACCTGGCTAAAAATTTATCTGAAATATTTAAAATTTGTTGACTTCCTGATTTTAGAAAGTCGCCCAAGTTTTTAGATCGTGTTTCAGGAGAAAAATTCGGTTCGCTTCTGAATAAATCAAAATCCAAAAAGACGGCTACAGATGGAAGTTTGCTTTTTACATCGTTCGATTCAAAGAGATTTGCTAATTGGTCTGATTTCATTGGTCCCAATGTGAAATTAGCTTTGTTCTCTCCAAGCGTCAAAGACAGTGGAAAGGCAAGATCTTCTGGTTGACCACCGAGAGAAGCCCAATCTTCTTCGCCTAATTTAAACAACTCTTCACGCATTTTCGACACAAGCAGTTTGAAATGTTGCCTCTTTGCAAGTTGAATAATTCTCAGCCCTATCCGATCTATACTTTTAATTTGCAATAAGTCGAGAACCCAAGTCGAAAATTCCAAAGCGCGCTCGGAGAATTGGGTGTGATTTTCTGGCAACTCCATAACTATGCTGGTGTTCTTGAAGCCAGCATTTAGAAAAGTGGTGCCGCTTTTATTGTGAACGGACACTTGATTATTAGATATCCGCCATTCTGACAAGTCAGAAGTCCATTGCCATTTCGCGGCAATTTTGCCCCGATTATCAAACAGATTGGCGGCGGCAGGGTATCTTATTTCAAAAACTATTTTCCAGATTTTTAGATCGGTCATAGGTGTTTCTTGTACTTGCGGTACCCTATTTGTTTTTCCTATTATATCACCAGCGGTAGATTTGAACGCCACGCGTTCTATGCCATCTCCCACTACTGACCGTATTCTGAATTTCGGCGAGCGTGTCTGTGTGTTCCATCAACGCGAATTTCCGTCTCCGTCCCTTTGGTATGGATTTTGGCGCGGTAGGTCATGTTTTTAGTTTGCTCTGTTGGTATAATTACTTTAGATAGTGAGGCGGTTGCTTACGCCGCCAGCGCCCTGGCGCATGAGGCTATCCTTCTGCAAACCGCGTAAAGGTATCTTCTCAATAAAGAGGGGAGGATGAGGGTGTGCGGGCGGCTTCGCCGCCCGCACACCCCCCGCTCCCCCAAGTTATTGAGATGATACGCGTAAAGGCTCAAAGGAGAAAACAATGAACGGAGTGCTTCCCCGCGATTTTTCAACCGTAGACCGCAAAGCGCGCATGAAGATCGAGTCGCGCGGCTTGCCGCTGCGCCCGGCCGACGAACGGATCCGGGACTTCGACGAAGCCATCATCCGTTTAGACGATGAATGGGCCATGTACGAAGCCACGCGCTGCATCCACTGCCCCGACCCGGCCCCCTGTCAAAAAGCCTGCCCGGCCGGGAACGACATTTCCTACGCCGTGTGGTTGATCGAAAACGGCCAATTCCTGGAAGCGGCCAGCATCTACCGCCAGACCAGCTCCCTGCCGGAGGTGTGCGGCCGCATCTGCCCGCAGGAGAGGCTGTGTGAAGGGGCGTGTGTGCGCGGCAAGAAGGGCAGCCTGCCGGTTCCGACCGGCGCGCTGGAAGCCTTCACCACCCAATACGAACGCTCCAAACAGGGCGTGAACATCCCGGTGGGCAAGTTCACCGGCAAGAAAGTGGCTATCATCGGCGCGGGGCCGGCCGGCCTGGGCTGCGCCGAACAACTGCTGCGAAAGGGCCACGCGGTCACTATCTTCGATTCCAAGCCCGCGCCCGGCGGCTTGCTCGTTTATGGTATCCCTAACTTCAAACTGGCGAAGGAGGTTTTCTTTTGCCGCTGGGCTGATTTCGAAAAAGCCGGCGTGAAGTTCGTCGGCAGCACAACCATCGGCAAAGATAGAACTATAGACCAGCTCTTCGAGGAAGGCTACGCTGCCGTATTCGTCGGCGTGGGCGTGGGAATTGACGCCAAAATGGAAGTGCCTGGCGAAGACCTGGCCGGGGTCTACGAAGGCACCGATTTCCTGGTGCGCGCCAACATGGACCTGAATCTGCTGCCGGAAGACAAGCGCCAGCGTCCGCCGATTGGCAAGCGCGTGGCGGTCATCGGCGGCGGCGACACAGCCTCCGACTGCCTGCGCTCCGCCCTGCGCATGGGCGCGGAGCAGGTCATGTGCCTGTACCGCCGCACCGAACAAGAAATGCCCGGCGGCAAGAAGGATCGCCAGATGGCGAAAGAAGAGGGCGCCCAGTACCGTTTCCTGACCCAGCCGGTGAAGTTCATCGCCGGAGAGGACGGCCGCCTGGCCGCCATTGATTGCATCGAGATGAAACTGGGCGAACCGGACGCTACGGGCCGCCGCAAACCGGTGCCGGTCGAAGGCTCGAACTTCAGCATCGCAGTGGATACGGCCATCAAAGCCCTCGGCTATTGGCCCGACCCACTTATCGGCGAGTCCACGCCCGGCCTGGAAGTCCACGACTGGGGCCTGATCAGCGTGGTGGACAAAGAGACCGGCGCCACCTCCCGCGCCGGCGTCTTCGCTGGCGGCGACGACGTGACCGGCCCCGACCTGGTGGTCACGGCCATGGTGGCCGGACGCAAAGCCGCTGCCGCCATTGACCGGTACCTGGGCTGGTGAGGCCGCCGCTCCTGTGGAACAACGAAAAAAAGGTGTGCGTTTCAGCGCACACCCTTTTTTATCCTCATTCCTCATGCCTCCGGGGGCGGCAAGTTTTTTCGCTGCCGGTACGGTACAAGCAGTAAAAATCCCACCACGATGATCGCCTGGCCGATCTCAACGCCGGCCGCTTGCAAGGGGCCAAAGTACGGCACGTAATCAGGAGGCGGCCGGGTGCCCAGGCCGAACACGTCTGCCATGCCGGAGAAGACTGCGATGACATAACCCGTGGCGACCAGGCGCTGTCCAATGTCGGCCGCAATCGTGCGTTCGCCGTTCTGCCAGAAAGCCATCAGGCTGACGTACCCACCCATTAAGATCAACGCCAAACCTACCAGGAAGACGGCGATCTGGACGAAACCGACCACGGGGCTGCGATCCAGAAAGAAAAGCTCAGGCCGCGCCCCCACTAGAAAAACGATGAAACCGAGCAGGGTCACGCTCAACCCCAAGCGCACTCGAAAACGGGAAGGCGCCGCCTCAGGCGTGGTATCGGGGGAAAGCGATTTTTCCTTTTCAGAAGTTTTCATGAGGGCAAAGTCTCTCTGAGATGGCGCAGCCAGTTCCCGCCCAAAACAGCACCAATGTCGGCATCACTGTAACCTCTGGAGGCCAGGATTAAGTCGAGTTTTTGCAGGTCGGCAATCGTGTCCACGCCTGCCGGGACGGATTCCAAGCCAAAGCCGCCGTCGAAATCGCTGCCCAGGCCAACGTGACGGGCGTCACCCGCCATCTGGCAGATGTGGTCAATGTGCGCCGCCAGCGTCTCCAGGGTCAAGCCGTCGCGAGCGTCTCCCCTTTTCCAGCCGTAATCAAGGAACTTGCAGAAAGGCACCACACCGATCACGCCGTCCCGTTCGAGGATGCCTTTGATGATCGCATCGGAAAGCTGGCGGTTGCCTTCGTACTCCGGGATGATGGCCGCCGCGTTGGCGTGACTGGCGATGATCGCGCCGGGATAGCTATCGAGGGACTGCCGCGCCGCCAGCTCGTCCATGTGACTGAGATCCAGCGTGAAGCCGATCTCGGCCATCCCGTTCAGGAGGGCGCGGCCGGCCTCGGTCAACGGACCCGGTTCACGCGTCCCGCCACAGAAGCGGGTGCCAGCCCAGGCCAGGCCGAGGATGCGCACGCCGAGTCCCCACCATTCCTCCAGCTCGGCCGGAGTCCGCACCCCCTCCGCCCCTTCCATCAGCGCCACCAGCCCGACCGGATGAGTCTGCGTCTCATCAGCCCAGGGAGCCAGGACCTCATCGAGATCAGTGACCGTGTGAATCAGCCGGAATTTATCAGCGTGGCGGTCGGCCAGCGAGAGATAGGCTTCGAGCTGGGCGCGGTAGAGGCGGTGAGCCTGCTCGAAATCGGAATAGACCAGCGTATCCCACTCGCCCAAGCGGCGGCGGAGCGGGGCGGCAAAGAGCGTGCCGAAGACGACCGCGGCGCGGGCGCGCTGATAATCGGGCCAGCCGAGCATGGTGTTGTCGTTGTGGACGACGGTCGGGGTACCCTTCTCGTGCTGGCGCGTTTCAGCCGCCGAACGGGTGTAATCCCGTCCGAGGGCGAGGATGTTCCAGGCCAGGTCTTCGTGAGCGTCTACAAGCAGGTGCATGGCAGCAATGATCTCAATGAGAGAGCGCACCTGATCAGGTGCGCTCTCGTGAGATCAGGCTTCTTCTTCGAAATCTTCCTCTTCAGAAGCTTTCTTCTCAGAGGCCTTCTTCTTGGGGGTTCTTTTTCTCTTGGGCGCCTCTTCCAGCGGGATTGCAGCCAGGGGTGTGTCTTCACCTTTCCCCAGGTCGAAACCCGCCAGGTCGAGGTCTTTGTAAGCGCCAGAATCCACTTTCCGCAGGCTCAAGCCGATGCGGCGCTGTTCGGGGTCAATGCGGATGATACGAAGGGTGACCACTTCACCTTCGTGGAGGCGTTCCTTGGGATGCTCGATGCGCGTCTCGCCGATCTCGGAGATGTGAATCAGACCTTCCACGCCGCCTTCCAGGCGGGCGAACGCGCCGAATTTGGTCAGGCGGGTGATGACGCCTTCCACCAACTGGCCGACCTTGAACTTCTCGATCTTCTTCGTCCAGGGATCTTCGGCCAGGGCGCGCAGGGAGAGGCCGATGCGCTTCTTCTCGCGGTCAATGTTGATGATCTTGACGGTCACTTCCTGGCCTACTTCGAGCACCTCGCTGGGATGTTGGACGCGCTCCCAGGAGATCTCGGAGAGGTGCACCAGGCCGTCCGCGCCGTTGATATTGACGAAGGCGCCAAAATCGGCCAGGCTGGTCACGCGTCCGGTGCGGATCTCGCCCTCTTTAAGCTCTTCGATGACGCGCTCTTTGAGCGACTGGCGCGTCTCGCTGCTGGCGGCCCGCTCCGAAAGGATCAGGCGACGGCGGTTGCGATCCACTTCGATCACGCGGACGTTGATCGGGTCGCCGATCATCTTGCCCCAGCGCTGCTCGGGCGTCTCGCCGGTGACGGCCATACGGCGCAGCATCCCGATCTGGGAGGCCGGCACGAAACCGCGCAGGCCATGTACGGGGACGATCAGGCCGCCCTTGTTATATCCTTCTATCTTGCTGACGTAGATTTCATCGGATTCGAGGATTCTTTCGACCTCTTCCCAACCCTTCTGTTCCAGGGCGCGGGTGTAGGAGAGGACGATGTTGCCGTTTGCATCTTCAGAAGCCAGCACGAAGACCGGGATTTCGGCGCCGACCTGCATCGCTTCGCGCTCCGCGGCCGGGATCTGTTCCAATTCCCGCCTGCTGATCACGCCTTCGGACTTCGCGCCTATGCTGACCAGGAGCTGGGTCGGGCTGATGCTGGCGATCACGCCGGTACGGACCTCGCCCGGCTGCGGAAAATCCAGGGTCAGGCCTTCCTCCTTGAGCAAGGTTTCCATGTTCGTATGGGTAGGGGTAGTGCCTTCTGCTGGTGTGTTGCTTTCGGGCATGGCCCCCTGCCCGACGAGGGCGTCGTTTTGTTCCATAATCTAGGTAACTCCAGGGTTTATTAAAGATAGCTGGGATTATAAAGGCGAATTGGTAAGTTGGCAACCCCGACTTCCAGAAAATCGCCTCCAGCGTTTACCAGTCTGGCAAGAAGCAGTATAATCTTGCCTGGAGTCACCTATGCCCTCGATCTATCCCTTTACTGCCATCGTCGGACAGGAGCGCATGAGACGCGCCCTGGTGCTCAACGCGGTTGACCCGCGCATCGGCGGCGTGCTGATCCGCGGCGAGCGCGGAACGGCCAAATCTACGGCCGCGCGCGGTCTGGCCGCACTCCTGCCCAGGGTCCGAGCCGTGCGCGGCTGCCGTTTCGGCTGCGACCCCGACCAGCCCACCTCGTGGTGCACCGAGTGCCGCGAGCGGGCCGCATCCGGGGAACCGTTGCCCATCGAAGAGAAGCGCATCCCCTTCGTCAACCTGCCCGTCTCGGCGACGGAAGACCGCGTGGTCGGCACGCTGGACATCGAGCAGGCCATCCAAAAGGGCGAGCGTCACTTCGAACCCGGCGTGCTGGCGGCCGCCAACCGCGGCCTGCTCTACATTGACGAGGTCAACCTGCTCGACGACCACGTGGTGGACGTGCTGCTCGACTCAGCCGCCATGGGCATGAACATCGTCGAGCGTGAGGGCATCTCCTTTTCCCATCCCGCCCGCTTCATCCTGGTCGGCACGATGAACCCCGAAGAAGGCGACCTGCGCCCGCAACTGCTGGATCGCTTTGCCCTCTCGGTGGACATCACCGGCATCCGTGAGGCGCGCGACCGCGTGACCATCATCGAACACAACCTGGCCTTTGAATCGGACCCGGAAGCCTTCCGCAAGTTGTGGCTCCCGCACGAGGAGAAAATCTCGCGCCAGATCGCCTCTGCCCGCACGATGGTGGACAAGGTCAATTATGCCCGCCGCGACCTGCTCTCCATCGCCGCGCTGACCGCCTCACTAAACGTGGACGGTCACCGCGCTGACCTGGTGATTCTCAAGGCAGCCCGCGCCCATACTGCTTTCGAGGGTCGCACCGCAATCACGGACCGCGATATCGCCCTGGCCGCCGAGCTGGCCCTGCCGCACCGCATCAAGCGCGGCCCCTTCCACCAGACCGAGATCTCGCCTGAGCAGTTGCAGGAACGCATCGAACAGTTGCAAGGCTCGTCTTCGGAAGGCGAACCCTCTGAGCCGGAGCCGAAAGAAGCCGAGGCCGAGGCGCAAAAAAAAAAGTCATAACTGAAAGCGCCGAGCAGGAAACCCCTGACCAGCCGCCCACTGAGCCTGGGCCGCAAAAGACCGTCTTCGATGCGCACAACACCCACTGGTGGGATGGCGGCCAGAAGGTCAAGATCGGGGAAACGTTCGAGCCGCGCAAGCTGGATACCCCCCTGGATAAACTCGCCCGCCGCCACGCCGGACGGCGTTCACGCACGCACACCGAGCGCAAGCGCGGCCGCTACGTCCAGGCGCGCCCGGCCAATGGCAAGACCGATGACGTGGCCTTCGACGCCACTTTCCGCGCGGCTGCCCCTTACCAGAAACGCCGCACCGAGCAGCGTAAACGCGTGGCGTTGGCCATCCAGAAGAGCGACTTGCAGCGCAAGGTGCGGGTCAAGAAGACCGCCAATCTGGTGCTCTTCCTGGTGGATGCTTCGTGGTCCATGGCCGTGGCCGAGCGCATGGCCGCCACCAAAGGCGCGATCCTGTCCCTGCTGACTGACGCCTACCAGCGCCGCGACCGGGTGGGATTGGTCGTCTTCCAGAAAGACCGCGCCACGCTCATCCTGCCCCCCACGACCTCCGTAATGCTCGCCCAACGCGCCCTGGCCGATATCCCCGTCGGAGGCAAGACGCCGCTCGCAGCCGGATTGCTCCTGGCCTACGACGTGCTCACACAAGAACAGATCATCCACCCGGATGTGGAACCGCTGCTGCTCGTCCTGACGGATGGCGCCGGGAACGTCTCCATCGGCGTGCTGCCGCCCCAGGAGGAGGCGTACCAATTCGCCGAGCAGATCGCGGCGCGCAATTTCCGCAGTGTGGTCATCAACATGGAGCACGCCTCCTTCGATCAAGGCCTGGCGCAGGCGTTGGCCGACCACCTCGAAGCCCCGTGCTACACGTTGAACGAACTCAAGGCCGAAAATCTATACCAGACCGTTCGCCAAGAAATGAGCGAGCCGCGCAAGCCATAAGAATTGCCAGGAACCCGTTTTCTCAGAGAAAACGGGTTCCTTTTTATTCCGTGGAGCATCCCACCTCAATTCGACTACAACGAGTTTCCGCAATACGGGCAGTTCTTCCAGTCAGGTTGAACCACTTTGCCGCACTGCGTACACGCCCGGCCAGGAACTGGAGCCTGCGTCCCTTTCAGCGCCTTGACCGCCCACAGGATGCCGAGAACCAGCATGACCAGGAACGCCAGCGGGATCAGTCCCATGAAGATCATGCCGAATGGCATGAAGCCAAATGAACTGATGCCATAGCCCATCATGGGCATCCGGCCGGTATGCCAGCCATAGGCCGCGTACTGCGGGCCAATGAAGCGGGACAAAATCCCCAGGCCGAAGAAAACGACTTGGACGAAACGCGATATACTTCGAGCATGTCAAACCTGATTGGCATCTTCGGCGGGACGTTCGACCCGCCCCATCTCGGACACCTGATCCTGGCCGCTGAGGCCTGTCAACAGCTCGGCCTGAGACGGCTGCTGTGGGTGCTCACGCCCATCCCTCCCCACAAACTCGACCAAACCATCACCCCCAGCGAACACCGCCTGGCCATGCTCCAGCTTGCCATTGCCGGGAATCCAGACTTCGAGCTTTCGCGCGTCGAGATAGATCGTCCTGGCCCGCACTACGCGCTGGACACGGTCAACCTGCTGGCCGGACAGAATCGCGGCGCGGAAATGGTCTACCTGATGGGCGGCGATTCGCTGCGCGACCTGCCCACCTGGCGCCGTCCCGCGGACCTGTTATCTGCCTGCCGATATCTCGGCGTGATGCGCCGCCGCGGCGATTCCATCCACCTCCCCGAGCTGGAGGCCATCCTGCCGGGCATCACGCGCAAGGTGCGCTTCGTGGACGCGCCCCTGCTGGATATCTCCTCGCGCCAGATCCGGCAGCGCGTCGCAGAGGGGCGTCCCTTCCGCTATTTCCTGTCTCAGCCGGTCTACGAATACATCGTAAAGCATAACCTTTATCGCGATATCGTAAAACCCGCTTTGTCACCCCTTCACTCCGTTCAGGGCAGGCTCTGAGGGAGCGTTCTTCAGCGACCGAAGAGCCTGCCCTGACGAAGGAAGGGGTCTCCTGTCGTAAAGGGGATTCTTCGGGCACACCGTCCTGCGTTCGGTGCAGGGAAATACGCCCTCAGAATGACAGGAAGAAGCAAGCCATCGCCAATCGTAAATCCCCAATCCTCAATCGTAAATCGTCAATCGTCAATCGTAAATCGTCAATCGTCAATCGTCAATCGTAAATCGAAAATCCCATGTCCCTGCTCCTCGATGCCCTCTTCAACTCCATAGCCCTTGGACATTTAATCGTGGATATCCTCAACAGTCAGCGCACGGTCTTGCTCACCTATTGGAGTAACGAACTCGGCTTGAGCAACACCATGCTGGCGTTCGTCACCACGATCTACGTCTGGGTCGCCTCGCTCTCGCAGCCGGCCTTCGGCTGGATCACCGACCGCTTCGGCAAATCCCGCCTGATGGCGGCTGGCGGCATCTTGTGGATGTGCGCTCTATTCGGGCTGGCGCTCTTCCTGCCCGTCTATTTTGCCATTCCTTGCCTGATCCTGGCCAGCCTTGGCTCGGCTGCCTTTCATCCGGCCGGCGTCATGCAAGCCACGCTGCGCGGGCGGACTCACCTGGAGAGGCGCGAAACGACCGCCGCCTCCTGGTTCTTTCTCTTCGGACAGTTCGGCTACTCCTTCGGGCCGATCATCGGCGGCCCGCTCCTCACCCTCTTCGGGCCGACAGGATTGCTTTTCCTGGCCGCGCCCGCACTGCCCATCGGCCTGAACGCCGCCTGGCAGCTGCGGAAGACATCCGGAGTGGCACCCCCAGCCCCAAAAAGCGAGGCGGTGGAGACGTCCCGGCCGGCCGTCGCCCGCAGTTTCCTCGTCGCGCTGGCGCTCATCGCCGCGCTGCAAGCCTGGGCGCAGCAGAACATGCTCACCTTCATGCCGAAATATCTCAGCGACATGGGCAAGACAGCCGCCGTTTACGGCCTCATTGCCGGTCTATTCATGGGCGGCTCGGCCCTTGGGAACGTGATCGGCGGCAGCCTGGCCGACCGTTTCAGCAAGCAGCGCGTCGCCACGAGCATGTTGGCGCTGGCCAGCATTCCGCTGTTCCTGGTTTCGATCCTGGGATGGTCTCCGTGGCTGTACTTGCTTGTCCCTCTTTCGGGCATGTTCACCGGCGCGGTGCACAGCATCATCGTGGTGCTCGCCCAGCGGATGATCAAGGGCGGGATGGCCCTGGCTTCTGGCCTGACGCTGGGCTTCATGTTCTCGGCGGGCGCTTTAGGCACGCTGCTCAGCGGCCCGCTGGCCGATGCCCGCGGTTTCCCGCCCGTCTTCCAAATGACCGCCGGGTTGGTCATCCTCGCCTCCCTGCTGACTTTGTTCTTGCGGGGTGGGGTAAAATAAGCCATTCCATATTACGGAGGAGTCCCCCATGAATCCCTTTCTCGCCCTCGTTCTCACCTTTGTCATCGCCCTCGCCTGACTGCGCCTGATGGACTTTGCCGCCCAGCGCGGCTGGATCGAGAGCCGCCTGAGCCGCAAGCTCATCCACATCGGCACCGGGCCGATCTTCGTGCTGTGCTGGCTGATGTTCCCGGAAATCTGGTATGCGCGCTGGCTGGCCGCGCTGGTGCCGCTGCTCATCACCGCCCAATTTGCGCTGGTCGGCCTGGGAGTGATGAAGGACGAGGCCTCGGTCAAGGCCATGTCCCGCACCGGCGACCGGCGCGAGATCCTGCGCGGGCCGCTGTTCTACGGCATCGTCTTCGTCGTCATGACCCTGGTCTATTGGAAGGATTCCCCCATCGGCATGACCGCCCTGATGCTGATGTGCGGCGGCGACGGCCTGGCCGAGATCATGGGGCGCGGACTCAAATCCCCGAAACTGCCCTGGAACAAGGATAAATCCTGGGCCGGCTCGCTGGGGATGTTCATCGGCGGATGGGCGCTGGCGGCGTTCATCTTAGGCATGTTCGTGTTGGCCGGCGTCTTTCCCGCACCCTTTACCGGCACCCTCATCCCCATCACCCTGATTGCCCTGGCCGGGACGCTGGTCGAATCCCTGCCGCTCAAAGATGTGGACAATATCACCGTTACGCTGGCAGCCGTGGCGCTGGGGTATTGGCTGTTCTAAAGATGAAATTACGATTACACATTCCTCTCCTTGACCGTTTGCATTTATCGGATACGGGCGTCCTGATTGGCACGGCATTAGTCATCGGCGCAGGCACCGGGCTGGGCGCAGTCGGATTCATCAAGCTGATTGCCTTGATCCAGAAGCTCTTTTTCGAAGGCGGGGAACAGATCTTGGGTTCTCTCGGGCGCTGGCTGTTCTTGCTTATTCCCGCGGTGGGCGGCTTGTTGGCAGGCCCCATCATCGCCTATCTCGCGCCGGAAGCGAAAGGGCACGGCGTCCCCGAAGTCATGCAGGCGATTGCTTTGCGTGGCGGTCGTATCCGCCCTGTGGTGGTGGTAGCGAAAGCCACAGCTTCGGCCTTGTGCATCGGCAGCGGCGGATCGGCCGGCCGTGAGGGGCCAATCGTTCAGATCGGCGCGGCGCTGGGTTCGACGCTCGGACAATGGCTGAAGCTTTCCGAGGGCCGCATCCGCAACCTGGTGGCTTGCGGCGCGGCCGCCGGTATCGCGGCCACGTTCAATGCGCCCATTGCCGGTGTGATTTTCTCCATGGAAATCATCCTGGGAGAATTCCATTTAGGAGACCTGGGTAATGTAATCATCTCAGCCGTGATGGCCTCCACCATCGCGCGCATTTTCCTGGGCGCACAGCCTGCATTTACGATCCCCAGTCACGGCGTACAGACGCCCTGGGAGGTGTTGCTTTATGCCTTGCTGGGCGTGTTGGCTGCTATTGCGGCTGTGGGATTTATCCGTCTCCTGTATTGGTTCGAGGACCGTTTCGACGAGTGGAAGTTCCCCAACGCGCTCAAACCGGCTGTCGGAGGATTGCTCTTAGGCATTTTGGGATTCTCCTATCCCCTCGTGTTAGGGCTGGGCTTGGTTCCAGCAGGAGAAAGCCGGCTTGGGCTGCCGCTGATCAACAATATCCCCCACATCTTTGGCGCTGGTTTTTCCACAATCGAAGACGCCCTGCTGGGTAAACTCTCATTCACCTTGCTTCTTGCCCTTGTTTTCCTAAAGCCATTAGCCACCTCGCTGACGCTTGGCTCGGGCAACTCGGGCGGTGTGTTCGCCCCCGCCTTGTTCACCGGCGCGGCGCTGGGCGGCGCCTTCGGAAATCTGGTCGAGAAGCTGTTCCCGGATGCGACTGCCGGCCCTGGGGCGTTCGCCATCGTCGGAATGGCAGCAGTCTTTGCTGGGGCAGCGCATGCACCGTTCACGGCCATCTTGATCGTTTTCGAGATGACCGACGATTACCGCCTGATCATTCCGCTCATGGCCGCCGTGATCATCAGTATGCTGGTTTCCGAGCGCTTGCATCGTGAATCGATCTACACGCTCAAGCTGGCGCGCAGGGGCATCCGTTTGCGCAGCGGACGGGATGTGGACGTGATGGAATCGGTGCACGTGTCGGAGGTCATGCTTCGCGATTTGGTCACCCTCTCGATGGATACACCCACCACAGTGTTGGCGGAAAAGTTCATCGAAACCGGGCGGCACGGCTTCCCCGTCTTGGACGAGATTGGCGATCTTTATGGCATTGTCTCTCTGGAGGATTATCGCACTGCGCTCGAGCGCAGCCCTGGCCATAAAAATCTAACTGTAGGTGATATTGCCTCGCGAGGGGTCGTCTCGATCTTCCCAGATGAAACGGTCGGCGCGGCTTTGCGGCGCATGGCGCCGCGCGATCTCTCACGGCTGCCAGTGGTGGAACGCGATAATCCGCGTCATTTGATCGGCATGGTGCGGCGCAACGATATCGTGCGCGCCTATGATGTCGGCGTGACCAATCGCGAGAAGATGCGCTTGCGCAGCAGCGAAGCGCGTATTCGCGAATCGAGCGGCTTGAGCATAGTGGAAGTTCGTATCGAGAAAGGCTCTCTTTGCGATGGTTCGCGCATGAGTGAGGTGCAATGGCCGCGCGATTGCATCATCGCCGCAATCCGGCGCGGCAGACGCTCGATCATCCCACATGGTGATGCCATCCTGCAAGCCGGGGATATCGTGGTGGCCGTCACGGAACAAGATGTCCTAAATCTTGTGCGTGGCCTGTGCGCGGCAAAAAAGGCCTAGGAGCGGGCGCCATCCCAATGGGGCGCCAAGCTCAAAACTGTTTCGTTGGCGGCGGTGGCGCTGGGGCATTTGTTATTCAAGTAAGGGTCACAGGCACGAGGCAAAACGTTTACGGCATCAGCTCACTATCTCTGCAAAGCTTCAATCTACTGACAAACTTTGCAACTCCTCGCGCACCACGCGGCGCAAGATCAATTCTAACGGCTCTTTTTGTCGCTGAATGTACTCGCGCAGGGCATCGTTCATCATGGTTTGATAGTTGCCGCCGCCCCTCTCGGTGACCACCTGACGAAACCATTCGATGACATCGTTATCCAACCGGATGGTGATGCGCGTCTTACCCAAAGGGGTCGGATCTATCGCGCCCCGTTTACCTTTGCTGAAATCATACTCTGTTTTCATCGTTTTTACTCGTATTGTCTGCATTCTCTTGCTGTGGCTTTGCGGGCCGATTTGTTTTTATCCCATTGGTAGTCCATCACTCATATTATATGCACAAACGTACACATGCGCAAGTGGGTCGGGTGCATGGGGTGCATGTCAGTTCTGGGGCGAGTTTCCCAAAATAGCCTGACCGGAGTCCAAAATCTCCAGATTTTGGCGTTTTTCTGGCTGTTTGCGCTCCAACGTCAGAGACGTTGGACTCCATTGCCACAAAACTGACATACACTCTGGACCATTCAAAACCCAAGTAGGACGGGAGGCGGGACGCTGGTCGAATCCCTGCCGCTCAAAGACGTGGACAATATCACCGTCACATTGGCGGCGGTGGCGCTGGGGCATTGGTTATTTTAGATGGGAAAGTGGGGTGCACTCAGTAAAGTGCGCCCCACTTTTTAGGCAAACAAAACCTCCTGCGGGGAAATCCTCAGGGGGTTGGTGTTTTGGTAAACGACACCGAGCTCAACCGCTGTGCGGAACGAGCGAAGCGAGCGCAGCGCAGTCGGCTGGAGCAAGTTGTAGGGTGCCAATTCAAGCAAGCCGCTTATTAGCAAAGTTATCGAATTCGTCAAACAATTCCCAGGCTTCGACATAGCCGAAAAAACTGAGTGAGAGGAACTGCCCATCCATTGCCAGTGTGATAGTACGCAATTTCCACGTGACAGGTAACAGACTCTTGTCATATGAATTGAACTCGAATCGAAAACTGTGAGAGAGACAATTGCGCATCATTCTGGCGAACTGATACCAACTCTCCGCCTTGAATTGGCCCGCTTGGCTGGTCTCGTCACAATAATCTTTGAGAAGTTCAAACAACTCCTTTATTAGAACCCGCAACAGCATGTTGAGGAATTCCTTGACTGCTATGTCGCGATCCGTGGGATTACGCAACAGCGCCGCTACCT
>Ga0210033_1002300_pt1 | contig 16471 bp, 19 predicted proteins | sample CryGeymeta201501_FD_185465 | JGI IMG/M metagenome (GOLD analysis project Ga0210033, IMG submission 185465) | Groundwater microbial communities from Crystal Geyser aquifers in Utah, USA - Crystal Geyser metaG 2015-01 (SPAdes) (version 2) | ecosystem: Environmental > Aquatic > Deep subsurface >... | reverse complement strand
CCGGCTCGATCCCGGCCAGCGCGGGGCGCTCGACCATCAGCCCCGGATGGCGCACCAGCGCAGCGGTCAGTTGCCCCTCGCCCTCGTCGGGCAACAGGCTACAGGTCGCAAACACCAGCCGCCCGCCGGGGCGCAGCCAGCCCAGCGCACGGTTGATCAGGCGCGCCTGCAGCGTGATCAGGCCGGGCAACTCGCTGCCATCCTTGACCAAGGGCAGATCGGGGTGACGCCTTATCGTGCCGGTCGCCGAACACGGCGCATCCAGCAGGATCGCGTCATAACGTCCGTCCCCCTGCCAGCTCAGCGCATCGGCCACCACCACTTTCGCCGCCAGCCCGCAGCGCGCCAGATTGTCGCGCAACCGCCCCAGCCGCGGCCCGGATATGTCCAGCGCCGTGACCTCGGCCCCCGCCGCCGCCAGTTGCAGCGTCTTGCCGCCCGGTGCCGCGCAGAGATCGAGCACCCGCTCGCCGTGCTGCGGGGCCAGCAGCGGCACCGCCAGTGCCGCCGCCGCATCCTGCACCCACCACGCGCCCTCGGCATACCCCGGCAGGGTCGAGACCTGCACCGACCCGCTCAGCCGCAGACTGCCGGTCGCCAGCAACTCGGCCCCGGGCAGCACCACTGCGGCACCCGGCTTCAGCGTCAGATCAAGCGGCGCGGGCCCGGCCTGAACCGCCTCGATTGCTGCCACCGCGTCGCGCCCCCAGGCATCGACCAGCGGCTTGCGCAGCCAGTAGGGCAGGCGCTGCGGCGGCAGCCCGGCGAAGGGATCGCGCTCCCCCGCCGCCAGCTTGCGCAGCACCGCGTTGACCAGCCCGGCGAAAGCCTCGGTCCGCCGCCCGCGCCGCACCAGATCGACGGCGGCATTGACCACCCCATGCGCCGCCGCATGATCCACCACCAGCTCGACCAGCGCCAGCCGCAGCACATTGCGCACCATGAGCGGCGGCGCCTTGCGCAGATGCGCGGCCAGCACCCGGTCGGCAGGCTCGAGATGGCGCAGCACCGCCAGCGTCAGGCGCTGCGCCCGGGCGCGATCACTCGGGGAAAGACCCTGCAGCACCCCGGCCGGATCGACCAGCGCTTGGGCCAGCACCTGACCCTCGCCCAGCACCGCGCCCAGCAATTCCACCGCCGCTGCCCGTGCCGCCAAACCTTCGCCTGCCATCCCTGCCCCGCCTTGCTGCCCGCCCCTCGCGGGGTATAGCATGGCCCCTGCCCACACAAGGAATGCCGCCATGCCCAAAGCCCGCAAACCAACCGCCGCCGCCCTGCGCGCCCTGGCCGAAGCCGAAGCCCGCCGCCGGTCGCAGGCCAAGCCTGCCGCCCCGCCGCCCGAACTGGGCGGGCGCGACGGCCCCGACCCGGTGCGCTATGGCGACTGGGAAAAGAAGGGCCTCGCGATCGACTTCTGAACCGGCGCTCTTCACTCCCTTGCGGTCGTTCCTCGCGCGCCCCAGCGAAGAGGCCCGGCAGGGGCGATGAGCGCGCCGCTACAACCCCAGCACGTCGCGCATGTCGTATTCGCCGGGCTTGGCCCCCTGCCCCCACAGCGCCGCCTTGAGCGCGCCGCGCGCAAAGATCGCGCGGTCGGTGGCGATATGGCGCAGCACCACGCGCTCGCCCTCACCGGCAAAAATCACCTCATGCTCGCCCACGATGTCGCCACCGCGAATCGCGGCAAAGCCGATCGCGCCACGCGCCCGCGCCCCGGTGATGCCGTCGCGCCCACTCTCGCGCACCTCGTCCAGCACCACCCCGCGCCCCGCCGCCGCCGCCTGGCCCAGCATCAGGGCGGTGCCCGAGGGCGCATCGACCTTCATGCGGTGATGCGCTTCGACCACTTCGATGTCCCAATCGGCATCCAGCGCCTGCGCCACCTTGCGCGTCAGTTGCACCAGCAGGTTGACCCCAAGGCTCATGTTGCCCGCCCGCACGATCACCGCGTGGCGTGCCGCAGCGGCGATCTGCGCCAGATGCGCGGGCTCAAGCCCGGTGGTGCCGATCACATGAACGCAGCGCGCCTGGGCGCACAGTGCGGCAAACCCGACGGTCGCCGCCGGAGAGGTGAAATCAATCAGCGCCTGCGCCGTGGCCAGCGCTTGCAGCGGGTCGGCGCTGACCCGCACCCCTGCCGCCGCCCCGCCCATCGCCTCGCCCACGTCGCGCCCGATCCAGGAGTGGCCGGGGCGCTCGATGCAGCCCACCAGCCGCGCCTTGCCTGAGGCCAGCACGGTGCGGATCACCATCTGCCCCATCCGGCCCGAGGCTCCGGCCACCACGATCCCCGGCAGCCCGATTTCCACCTTGTCCATCCTCGCCCCCTGCCTGCCTTGCCCCGCTTTAGCGGTTTTGCGCGCGCGCGCAAAGCCCGCTGCGCACGCCGGTTGCGGCACGCCGCGAAATCGCCTAAATGGCAACCATGGCAAAGCACCGCACCACCTCGGGCGCAGGCCCCTCGCAACGCCAGCTCCGGGTCGGCGAGCTGATCCGGCGCACCCTGTCGGACATCTTGAACCGGGCCGAGATCCACGACCCCGACCTCAACGCGATGTCGATCACGGTGGGCGAAGTGCGCTGCTCGCCCGACCTCAAGATCGCCACCGCCTATGTCATGCCACTGGGCGGCACCGACGCCACCGCGGCAATCGCCCTGCTCAAGCGCCACCAGCCCGCGCTGCGCCACCACATCGCCCAGGCGCTGACGCTGAAATACGCACCTGATCTGCGCTTTCTGCCCGATGAAACCTACGCTCGGCTGGAAGCAACCCGACGCCTGTTTGCCAACGAAACCGTACAGCGCGACATCGCTGGCGGGTCCGGGCACGACAGCGATGACAGCGAAGACTAGCCTGGCGCTGGTGCTGGCCCTGCTGCCTTCGCTGGCACAGGCCACCTGCCGCGACATCAGCCATGACGCCCAGGCCTATACCATCTGCGAGGTCAGCGCGGGCGAAGACCTGCGCCTGTTCCACACCGCCCCCGACGGCACCCCCTTTGCCAGCTTCGAGCGCGTGAACACCGCCCTCGCCGCGACCGGCCGGCGGCTGGAATTTGCCATGAACGCCGGGATGTATCACCCCGACCGCAGTCCGGTCGGCCTGCTGATCGAGGATGGCACCCGGCGCAGCCCCCTGATCACCCGCGCGGGCCCCGGCAACTTCGGCCTGCTGCCCAATGGCGTGTTCTGCGTGACCGACCGCTTTGCGGTGATCGAATCGCGCGCCTATCAGGCCGCCCCGCCCGTCTGCCGCCACGCCACCCAGTCCGGCCCGCTGCTGGTGGCGGGCGGCCATCTGCACCCGCGCCTGCGCCCCGGCTCGGCCTCGCGCCATATTCGCAACGGGGTCGGCGTCAGCCGCGATGGCAGCCGCGCGGTCTTCGCCATCTCGAACGCCCCGGTCAATCTCGATCAGTTCGCCCGCCTGTTCCGCGACGGCCTCGGCCTGCCCGACGCGCTTTACTTCGACGGCAAGGTCTCGCGCCTCTACGCCCCCGAGATCGGCCGCCACGACCCCGGCCTGCCGATGGGGCCGATCGTCGGCACCGTGGTGGCGCGGCCCTGAGCGCCCCGCGCCACCCGGCGTTTCTTCTTTGCCCAAATACTCGAAACCGCCCGCCCCCACCGCGCGCCAGCCCCGCCCAACTCGCCCCTTGCGGCCCCTCCGCCCCACCGCTACCGATGGCACCTCGATCAGCGGGGGGCCGGACGTGAGCATCTGGGTATTGCTGGCAGTGCTGGGCGCGGCCCTGCTGCATGCGGGCTGGAACGCGCTGATCAAGCTTGGCACCTCCAAGGTCGGCGGCATGGTGATCCTGTCGATCGCCGAAGGCCTGATCGGCGTGGCCGTGGTGGCCACCCGGCCGCTGCCCGCCGCCGAGGTCTGGCCCTGGGTGATGGCCGCAGGCTGCACCCATTTCTGCTACAAGTTCTTTCTGACCTACGCCTACGAGCGGGGCGATCTGTCGCGGGTCTATCCGATCGCGCGCGGGGCGGCCCCGATGCTCGTGGCCATCGTCGGTGCGGTGTTCCTGGCCGACCGCATCAGCACGGCGCAATACACCGGGATTGTCACCCTGGGCGGCGGCATCGCGCTGATGGCGCGCGGCGTCTTCACCCAGGGCGAGTCGCGCCGGATGCTGCCCTATGCCCTGGGCTCGGCGGCTGCGACCGCCACCTACACCCTGATCGACGGCCTTGGCGCGCGGGTGTCCGGCGACGCCATTGCCTATGTCGGCTGGATTTTCGTGGTGGACGGCGTGCTGTTCGCCTCGGGCATGCTGGCCCTGCGCGGCAGCAAAGTGCTGCCCGCCCAGCCCCGCGCCTGGGTGATGGGAAGCCTGGCGGCAGCGGCTTCCTACGGGGCCTATGCGATTTCGATCTGGGCGATGACCATCGCCCCGATCGCGGTGGTGGCGGCGCTGCGCGAGACCTCGATCCTGTTCGCGGTGCTGATCGGCTGGCTGGCGTTCGGCGAGCGCATGACGCGCGGCAAGGGCCTGGCCGCCGGGCTGATCGTGGCCGGGGTGGTGCTGACGCGACTCTAGAGCTTTTGCTATGGATTTGATCCAGCCAAGGCGCGCTCGTCACTCCCTTGCGGTCGTTCTTCGCTGACGCCAGCGAGGAACGACCGCAAGGGAGTGACGAGCGGCCAGTTCGGATCTTGCGCAATCCGCGGTAGCGATCAGCTCTGCCGTTCCGGCACAACCTGCTGCGCGATGCCGACGAACACCAGATAAACCGAGGTCGCGACCAGCCCCCAGTGGGCCCAGCTTTCGGGGTGGAAATCGACCCAGGCCGCCCAGCCGGCAAACCCCAGCCAGGCCGCCGAGACCGGCAGCGACAGCCAGCGCCAGCGCTGCGTGCGGGTGGGGTGGATGAACTTGAGATTGGTGAACATGGCCAGCGTCAGGGCAATCACGACGCAAAGGATGATCCAGTATCCCGGGGTGATCGCGAACATCACCAGCACCACCATGTTCCAGCAGGCGGGAAAGCCGGCAAAGGAACAATCCCTCGTTTTCATCCTGGTGTCGGCAAAATAGACCACCGAGCCGAACACCACCACGATGATCGCGACCCAACCAGTCCAGCCCGGCAGCAACCCCGAGCGGAACAGCGCAAAGGCCGGAATGAAGACATAGGTCAGGAAATCGATGATCAGATCAAGCAGCACCCCGTCATAGGTCGGCCAGTTCCGTTTCACGTCATACTTGCGCGCCAGCGGCCCGTCGATACCATCGACCAACAACGCCACCACCAGCCACAGGAACATGATATCCCATTTGCGGTCCACCGCCGCCAGCATCGCCAGCATCGCCAGCACCGCCCCGGTGGCGGTCAGCAGATGAACGGAAAGGGCCTTGAGACGCAATTGCATCTGCGTTTGATGACCCAAAACGCCGCAGCGTGCAACCCGCTCAGGCGCGCGGATGGGCCTTTTCGTAAACCGCCATCAGGCGCGCGGTATCGACCAGAGTGTAGCCTTGGGTGGTGGAAAGCGAGGCATGGCCCAGCAATTCCTGGATCGCGCGCAGATCGCCCCCGGCGGCCAGCAGGTGGGTGGCAAAGGAATGGCGCAGCGCGTGCGGGGTGGCAGAGGCGGGCAGGCCAAGCTGCATCCGGGTCTGCGCCATCACCAACTGGACCAGACGCGGGCTCAGGGGCCCGCCCCGCACCCCGCGAAACAGCGCCGCCGCGCGCGTCAGATCATGCGGGCACAGCGCCACATAGCGCGCCACGGCCGCGCGCGCCGCAGGCAGCACCGGCACCAGCCGCTGCTTGCCGCCCTTGCCAGTGATGCGCAGCACCTCGGCCAGCGGCTGATCGGCCCCGCGCAAGCCCAGAGCCTCGGAAATCCGCAGCCCGCAGCCATAAAGCAGCATCACCACGGCACAATCGCGCGCCGCCACCCAGTCGGCGCGGGCAAAGTCGCCAACCCCCGTCATCACCTCGGCGGCGTCAGACACACTCAGCGGGCGCGGCAGGTTGCGGCGGAACTTGGGCGCGCGGGCCGACAGCACGGTGGTGGCGTCACCGCCCTCGCGCTCGGCCAGCCAGCCGGTGAAGCCCTTGACCGCCGACAATTCCCGCGCCAATGAGCGCGCCCCGACGCCACGCCCGCGCTCGTGCGCCATCCAGGCGCGCAGATCGCCCAAGGCCAGCGTGACCAGCCCGGCCAGGGTCTGCGGCCCGTCGCAATGCCCGGCGAGAAACCCCAGATACCCGACCACATCGGTGCGATAGGCGGCCTCGGTGTTGGCCGCCACCCCGTCCACCGCGCGCAGATGGTCAAGCCAACCCGCCAGCGCGTCGCGCGCCACTGGCGAAATTGCCAGACCCGCCGCGGCGCTCACGACAGCCAGCGCCGCATCGTGCGCTCGAACACCCCGGCGAAAAAGGCCAGCAGATCGGTGCCCTGGGTCGGCTTGAACTGATGCGGGTCTTCGGCCCCCATCACCAAGAGGCCCGGCAGCCGCCCCTTGCCGAAATCAAGCCGCAGCAAGGCTTCCGAGCGGATCCACCCGGCGCGCTCGCCGTAGATCTGATCCGAACTGGGGATGGTCTGGCGCAGCGTCACCGGGCGCAGACTGACATTGCGCCCGCCCGCCACGTAATCGGCGATGAAGCCGGGTTCCGCCACGAACAGCACCTCGCCCAGCCGCCGCAGCGCCGGGTCTTCGGCATCCTGCACCGATTCCAGCACCAGCCGGATGCAATCGACACGCAGGGTCTGGGCCACCTCGCCGCCGAGGTTTTTCAGAAACTCCTCGAAACTCAAAGGGTCGAGCATCTGCAGAATCGCGCGGTGCACCTGATTGGTGCCCGCCAGATTTTCGTAGGCCGCAGCGATCACCGAGCGGTGGGTGTCTTCCAGCCGCTCCAGCCGCGCCTCCAGCCGCTCCATGCCGATGCCGCGCAGATCGACCACATTGGTGCCCATCGCGCGCTCGTTGGCGGCGATCAGGGCGCGCATCAGATCGCGGTCCTCAAGGATCACCTCAGGCTCGGCAATGATGCGGTCACGCAGGTCCGGCTCGATCATGCAACTATCATCCAGATACTGGCTCTGGCGGCACTATACATGCTTTCAGAGAATCGTCTGCCCGGTTTTCGCCCAATCCTTCATGAACCCTTCCAGCCCCTTGTCGGTCAACGGGTGGTTGATCATGGCCTTGATCACGGCGGGCGGGGCAGTTACCACATCGGCCCCGATCAGGGCGCATTGCGAGACATGGTTGGCGCTGCGGATCGAGGCCGCCAGGATCTGGGTCTTGAAGTCGTAGTTGTCATAAATGGTGCGGATATCGGCGATCAGCTCCAGCCCGTCGGCGTTGATGTCATCCAGCCGCCCGACGAAAGGCGAGATGAAGGTGGCCCCGGCCTTGGCCGCCAGCAGCGCCTGATTGGCCGAAAAGCACAAGGTCACGTTGACCATGTGGCCCTCGCCGGTCAGCACCTTGCAGGCTTTCAGGCCGTCCCAGGTCAGCGGCACCTTGACCGCGATGTTGTCGGCAATGGCGGCCAGCGCCCGGCCTTCGCTGATCATCTCGGGGGCGGTCAGCGCCACCACCTCGGCCGACACCGGGCCCGCCACCATGGCGCAAATCTCCTTGGTGACCTCAAGGATGTTGCGCCCCGATTTCAGGATCAGCGAGGGGTTGGTGGTGACCCCATCGACCATGCCCAACTCGTTAAGCTCGGCAATCGCTGCGACATCGGCGGTATCGACAAAGAATTTCATCTGTTTGCTCCTTTGCAAGGCGGGGGTGGTGTTGCCCCCGCGTTGCGCGGTGTATTAGCGCAAGATCAGCGGCGGCGAAAGAGCGACAGGCGGGGCGCGGTGCAGCAATTCGGGGCAGGCGATCTGGTCGGTGTGGTGATCGCCGAGGCACTGGGGCGCGCGCTTGGCCCGGTGCTCGATTACCGCGCGCCCGAAGCGGGCTGCACCACCGGCGATTTCGTCGCCGTGCCACTGGGGCCGCGCCAGGTGCTGGGGGTGGTCTGGGGGCCGGGCAGCGGCGGCTTCGATCCGGCCCGGCTGCGCACCGTGATCCGGGTGCTTGACGCCCCGCCGATGAGTGCCGAACTGCGCGCCTTTCTGGCCCGCGCCGCCGACTACACCATGACCCCCCTGCCCTTGATGCTGCGGATGGCCACCCGCGCGCCGGGTCTGATTGATCCACCCGCCCGACGCCGGGTTTACCGGCTGGGAAACGGCACCGCCGCCCGCGCCACCGACGCCCGCGCCCGGGTGCTGGCGGTGCTGGGCCGTTACGGCGGGGCGGCGCTGACGCTGACCGAACTGGCCACCGAGGCCGGGGTCAGCCCCGGCGTGATCAAGGGTCTGGTCACGGTCGGCGCGGTGATCGAGGCAGACGCCGCCCGCGATCTGCCCTATCCGCGCCTTGACCCAGAACGGGCCGGGGCGCGGCTGGAAGGCGATCAGGTGGCGGCGGGCGACGCGCTGGTGGCGGCGGTCGCACTCGGCGGCTATGGCACCACGCTTTTGCGCGGCGTCACCGGCTCGGGCAAGACCGAGGTTTACCTTGAAGCGGTGGCCGAATGTCTGCGCCAGGGGCGGCAGGCGCTGGTGCTGCTGCCCGAAATCGCCCTGACGGCCGAGTTTCTGACCCGCATCGAGGCGCGCTTCGGCACCCGCCCCGGCGAATGGCATTCGGGTGTAACCATGACCGAGCGCCGCCGCCTGTGGCGGATGGTGGCGGCGGGCGGCTGTCAGGTGGTGGTCGGCGCGCGCTCGGCGCTGTTCCTGCCGTTTCAAGACCTTGGCCTGATCGTGGTCGATGAGGAACACGACAGTTCCTACAAGCAAGAGGAGGGCGTGCTTTACAACGCCCGCGACATGGCGGTGCTGCGCGCCGCACTGGCGGGCTGTCAGGTGGTGCTGGCCTCGGCCACGCCGTCGCTCGAATCCTGGGCCAATTGCGAGGCCGGAAAATACGCCCGTCTCGATCTCGGGGCGCGCTTCGGGGTGGCCGAACTGCCGGTGATGCGGGCGATCGACATGCGCGGTGAAAAGCTGGCCGCCAATCAGTGGATTTCCGCACCGCTGGCGCAGGCGGTGGCGGCACGGCTGGCGGCAGGCGAGCAAGCGCTGCTGTTTCTCAACCGGCGCGGCTATGCCCCCGTCACGATCTGCCGCGCCTGCGGCCATCAGATCGGCTGCGATCACTGCGACGCGCGGATGGTCGAGCACCGCTTTCTCAAGCGCCTGGTGTGCCACCAGTGCGGCGCCACCAAGCCGTTGCCCACCACCTGCCCGGCCTGCGGGGTGGCGGGCCGCATGGCCCCGGTCGGGCCGGGGGTCGAGCGTCTGGCCGAAGAGGTGGCGGCGCGGTTTCCGGCCGCGCGGGTGGCGGTGCTGGCGTCGGATCTGTTCGGCTCAGCCCGGGCGCTGAAAGAACAGATCGCGCTGATCGCAGGCGGCGGGGCCGATCTGATCATCGGCACCCAGATCGTGGCCAAGGGGCACAACTTTCCCCACCTCACGCTGGTTGGGGTGATCGACGCCGATCTCGGGCTTCAGGGCTCGGACCTGCGCGCCGCCGAGCGCACCTTTCAGTTGATGCGCCAGGTGGCGGGGCGGGCCGGACGCGGGGCGCGCCGGGGCGAGGCCTTGCTGCAGACCCACCAGCCCGAGCACGCGGTGATCCGGGCCATTCTGGGCGGCAATGAGGACGCCTTCTGGCGCGCCGAGGCAGCCGAGCGCCGGGCCGCCGGGGTGCCGCCTTACGGTCGCATGGCGGGGATCATCCTGAGCACGCCCGATCTGGCGCAGGCCTTCGCTGTCGGGGCCGACCTGGCGCGCCTCGACGCCCCGCTGCGGCAGATCGGGGCGCAGGTGTTCGGCCCCGCCCCGGCCCCGATCGCGCGGGTGCGCGGCCGCCACCGGGTGCGGCTGCTGGTCAAGGCCGACAAGGGCGTGCCGTTGCAGGCGGCGCTGATCGAATGGCTGGGGCAGGTAAAATGCCCCGCGTCGTTGCGGCTGGCGGTCGATATCGACCCGCAGAGCTTTCTCTGAGGATCGCGCGCCGGGGGGCCAGCCCCCCCCCAGCCCGGCCACGGGCCGGGCGTTCGCCGCTGAAAAGGGTCAACTTGACCCTTTTCCGGGCGCGGCTCACCCCCGGGATATTTTGGCAAAGGAGAAAGAGAAGGTCGCGACTGCCTCGGTGGCGCGGGCGGGATGTCCGAACCGGCGAGAGGCTCAGTTGCCCGCGGCTTTGGCCATTGCCGGGCGGATGGTGTCTTGCAGGATGGCCGCGCTGATCGGGCCGGCAAAGCGCAGCACGATGGTGCCGTTGGCGTCGATCACGAAGGTTTCCGGCACCCCGTAAACCCCCCAGTCGATGCCGCTGCGCCCGGTCGCATCGGCGGCCATAGCCGTGTAGGGATTGCCGAGTTCGGCCAGAAAGCCAAGGGCGTTTTCCGGCTTGTCCTTGTAGTTCACGCCGTAGATCAGAATACCTTCGGCCTGCATCGCCGCAAGGATCGGATGTTCGGTGCGGCAGGGGCCGCACCAACTGGCCCAGAAGTTCACCAGCTTGACGCCGGGTTCGCGCAGGGTGGCATCGCTGAAGGGCGCGCCGTCGCCCAGCGGCGTCACCGTCAGGGCAGGCGCTTGCCTGCCGATCATCGCCGAGGGCAGGCTGTCGGGGTCTTGCCGGATCATGCCGACATAGAACAGCACCGCCAACCCCGCGAACAGCAGGGGGGGCAGAAACATCAAGGGCTTAGCCATGGGTCTTTCCTTGCCTGTCCTCGACTTCGTGCAGCGCCCGGCGCACTTTTGCCCCGCGCCACAGACTAAGCGCCACCAGCGCCACGATCAGCGCGATAGCGACCCCATACGAGGTTAGCACCGCGAACGCGTATTTGCCAAGTTCGGGGATCATGCCAGCCTCTCGCGCGCCAGCAGCGCCTGCAAGCGGCGGACCCTTATCTCGGTGCGGGTGCGCACCAGAACCAGGGTCACGAACAGCGCAATGAACCCCGCGATGCTTAGCCACAGCGGATAGGCATAGACGTTCGAGACGTGCTGCTCGGCATCCAGCGACAGGCTCGCGCCCTGATGCAGCCCTTGATTCCAGAAATTCACCGCATAGCGTGACAGCACCGCGAACACCGAACCCACGATGCACAGCACCGAGGTCAGATCGGCCGCGGTGTCGGGGTTGTCGATCGCCTGCCACAGCGCGATGTAACCCAGATAGAACAGGAACAGGATCAGGAACGAGGTCAGGCGCGGATCCCAGGCCCACCAGGTGCCCCACATCGGCTGGCCCCAGACCGCGCCGGTCACCAGCGCGATCAGGGTGAAGGTCAGGCCGATCGGTGCCGCCGCCTTGGCCGCCAGCGCCGAGACGTGGTGCCTGCGGATCAGCCAGACCAGCGAAGTCACCAGCATCATCATCCAGGCGTTGATTGCCAGCATCGCACTGGGCACATGCAGGTAGATGATCTTGACGGTCGAGCCCTGCTTGTAATCATCGGGGGTGAAGAAGAACCCCCAGACCAGCCCGCCGACCGTTGCCACCAGCGCCAGCCCGGTGAACCACGGCAAGACCCAGGCCGAGGTCTGCATGAACTTCTTTGGATTGGCGTATTCCCAGAGCGACATGATGGTGACTTACGTCCTTATCTCTTTGGCCTCAACAGCCTATCACGTAAATGTTCAGCGCAAATTGACGCGGATTGCCGCAGCCGAGGCGAACGGCAGCAGCGCCGCCACCCCCGCCGTAATTCCCGCCAGCAGCAGCAGCGGCGTGCTGACCGCCAACCCAAGCGCCCCGCGTTTGACGACCTCCGCCCCGAAGATCAGGGTCGGCACATAAAGCGGCAGCACCAGCAAGCTCAAGAGCAGCCCGCCGCGCTTCAGCCCCACCGTCAGCGCGGCACCAAACGCCCCGATCACCGACAGCGCCGGGGTGCCAAGCGCCAATGACGCCACCAGCCAGCCATAACCCGCCCCCGGCAGGTTCAAAAGCAGCCCCAGCACCGGGGCCACCAGGGTCAGCGGCAGCCCGGTCACCAGCCAGTGCGCGAAGGCCTTGATCGCCACCACCCCTTCCAGCGGGATCGGCGCGGTCGCCAGCAGATCAAGCGAGCCATCCTCGAAATCGAGCGCAAAGATGCGGTCCAGCGACAACAGGCACGCCAGCAGCGCCCCGACCCACAGGATGCCGGGCGCGATTTTCGCCAGCGTCGCCCCCTCGGGGCCGACCCCCAGCGGCACCAGCACCGCCACCAGCAGAAAGAACGACAGACCCAGGCCGAAGCCGCCACCGGCCCGCATCGCCAGCCGCAGATCGCGGATCAAGAGCGCGATCATTGAAAGGCCTCGTCGAACGCCGAGGCCATGCCGCCCTCGGCCGGGGATTTTGCGCGGTAAGGGGCAAGGTCCAGCACTTCGGCCTCGTCCAGCCCGAGATCAATGTGGGTCGCGATCAGCGCCAGCCCCCCCGCCGCCAGATGGGCCCGCACCACGCCGGCGAACAGCGCCACCGACGCCGCGTCAAGGCTGATGGTCGGCTCGTCCAGCACCCAGATCGGCCGCCCGGTGACCAGCAGCCGCGCCAGCCCCAGCCGCCGCTTCTGCCCGGCCGAAAGATTGGCCGCCTGCCGCGCACGCAACTCGACCAGGTTCATCTGATGCAGCGCATCCTCGACCCGGTCGGTGCCGTAAACCGCGGCCCAGAAGCCCAGATTTTCGGCCACCGTCAGCGTCGCCTTCAGCCCGTCGGCATGGGCGGCATAGGCCATCGCCTCGGCGGGCAGCGAAACCGACCCCGCCAGCGCCGGCTGCAACCCCACCAGAGTGCGCAGGATGGTGGTCTTGCCGATCCCGTTGGGGCCGCGCAAGATCAGCGCATGCCCGGCCCGCAGGGTGAAGCTCACCCCTTCCAGCACGGTCAGCCCGCCGCGCGCGCAGGCCAGATCGGTGACGCCAAGCGCCAGCGCCGACCCAGAAGGGGCACCCGCGCTCACGCGCTGACCGGCAGCAGGGCGGCGGCAATCCGGCGGCCTTCGGCCAGCAGCACGTTGTAGGTGCGACAGGCGGAAGGGGTGGCCATCACCTCGACCCCGATCCCGCAGGCCTCGAGCGCCGCGCGCAACGCCCCCGACAGCGGGGCGATCTCGTCGCCCATTCCGACAAACAGCACATCCACCCGGCCCGCCAGCGCCAACGGCGCGGCACTGTCACCGAGGCCCCCCCACGGCCCCGCCCCGGTGGCCGTTACCAGCACCGGCCCGCGCAGCACCACGCCGTCAATGCGGAAAAACCCCGGCCCATAGCCGTCGATCGGCCGCGCCGCGCCATAGCTGATCTCGCGCACCTGCATCGGCTCAGGCCTTGGGTCCGGCCACTTCGGCCCCGGTTTCCGGGTCGATCTTCGGCTTCTCGCTGCGGTCCAGCCCGAGGAACAGCACGATGTTCTTGGCGACGAAAACCGAGGAATAGGTGCCGAGGATCACCCCGAAGAAGATCGCGAAGGTCAGGCCGCGAATCACGTCACCGCCGAAAATCAACAGCGCACCAAGCGAGATCAGGGTGGTGAACGAGGTCATCAGGGTGCGGGCAAGGGTCTCGTTGACCGAGATGTTCATCACGTCGCGCAGCGGCATCACCTTGTATTTGATCAGGTTTTCACGCAGCCGGTCGAACACCACCACGGTGTCGTTGATCGAATAGCCCAGAATCGTCAGCAGCGCCGCGATGATCGTCAGGTCGAATTTCAATTGCAATGCGGCAAACATCCCGATGGTGATGAACACGTCATGCACCAGCGCCGCCACCGCCCCCACCGCATATTGCCACTCGAAGCGCAGCCAGATGTAGATCAGAATCGCCCCGGTCGCCCCGGTCATCGCCAGGATCGCCGACCAGATCAGCTCGCCCGAGACCTTGGGCCCGACTGATTCGACCGCCGTAAAGCTGATCTCCGGGTCATGTGCCTTGAGCGCGGTTTCCATCGCCGCGATCAACTCGGGCGTCACCGCCTCGGAGCCCTCGAGCGCCGCAATCCGGATCTGCGCGACATGCTGATTGGCGCGAAACGACGGGTCGAACACTTCGGTGATCGCCACATCGCCGATACCCAGCGGCTTCAGGGTGGCGCGGTAGGCCGCAACATCGACCACCGTGGTCGAATCGGTGCGGATCGTGGTGCCGCCCTTGAAGTCGATACCGAAGTTCAGCCCCATCACCGCCCACAGCGCCAGCGCCAGCACGGTCAGCACCGCCGAGCCGCCGAAGGTCAGATAGGCATGCTTGAAAAAATCGAAATGGGTGTGCTCGGGGGCAAGTCTCAGCCGCATGATCGCTCTCCTTACACCACGATGGTCTTCGGTCGCCGCCAGGCGAACCACGATTCGATCAGGAGCTTGGTCACGAACAGCGCGGTGAACACCGAGCTGAGGATGCCGATCCCGAGCGTGATGGCAAAGCCCCGCACCGGCCCCGCCCCCACCATGAACAGCACCGCCGCCGTGACAAAGGTGGTGATGTTGGCGTCAATGATGGCCGACAGCGCGCGCTCGTAGCCGATCTGGATGGCGCGCGCCGGACCCTTCTGCACCCGCAATTCCTCGCGGATGCGCTCGAACACCAGCACGTTGGCATCCACCGCCATGCCGATCGTCAGCACGATCCCGGCAATGCCCGGCAACGTCAGGGTGCCGCCGACGATCGACAGGGCGGCAAAGATCAGCGCCATGTTGACCGCCAGTGCGATATTGGCGAACACCCCGAACAGCCCGTAAGAGCCCACCATCCACAGCACCACCAGCACGATGGCGATCAGGGCCGCCACCCGGCCCGCGTCGATGCTGTCCTGCCCCAGCTCGGGGCCGACGGTGCGCTCTTCAAGGAAAGTCATCTCGGCGGGCAGCGCGCCGGCGCGCAGCAGCACCGCCAGCTTGGTCGATTCCTCGACCGAAAAACGCCCGGTAATGATGCCCGACCCACCCGGAATATGGCTTTGGATCACCGGGGCCGAAATCACCTCGTCGTCAAGCACGATGGCAAAAGGCGAGCCGATGTTGGCGGCGGTATAATCGCCGAACTTGCGTGCGCCACTGGGGTTGAAACGGAAATTCACCGCCGGGCGGCTGTTCTGATCAAAAGCCGGCTGGGCATCGACCAGTTCTTCGCCGGTCACCACCGGGGTGGCCTCGACAATGTAGAACACCCCCTTCTCGTCCATCGAGGGCAGCAGCAGGTTGCGCGCCCCCGCCGTGGCCCCGGCGTCCTGGGTGCGCCCGACCACGGCGTTGAAGGTCAGCTTGGCGGTGGTGCCGATCAGCGCCTTCAATTCCGCCGCCGAGCCGATCCCCGGCACCTGGATCAGAATCCGGTCCTCGCCCTGGCGCAGGATGGTGGGCTCGCGGGTGCCGACTTCATCGACCCGGCGGCGGATGATCTCGAGGCTTTGCTGGATGGTGCGGTTGTCGGTGGCGGCGCGCTCGGCCTCTGACAGTTGCACCACGATCACCTCGCCTTCGGCGCTGACTTCGATATCGTTCTGGCCGATCCCGGTCAGGCTGACCACCGGACGGGCCAGCGCGCTCACGGCCTCCAGCGCCGCGCTGATCCCGGCGGGATTGGAGATCGCCACCCGCAGCACCCCCGGCACCGAGGGCTGGCGGCGCACCGATCCCACCGTATCGCGCAACTCCCGCAACGCGTCGCGCACATCGGGCCACATGCCGTCGATCCGCGCGGCATAGACATCCGCCACCTTGACCTCGGCCAAAAGATGCGCCCCGCCGCGCAGATCAAGGCCAAGGTTCATCAGCCCCGAAGGCAGAAATCCCGGCCAGGCCGCCAGCGCCGCCGCCTGTTCGGGCGTGGCCTGCCCGCCCGCCGCCGCAATCGCCTTGGCCGCGTCGTTATGGGTCTCGACCCGGCTGTAGAAAAGATTGGGGCTCGCGTAGATCAGACCGAGGGCGCAGATGCCCCAGATCATCACGCGCTTCCAAAGCGGAGTGTTCATGGCGTCAGCAATCTGTCATCGGGCCATCGGTCAGGCGGCGGTGGCGGGTTCGGTTTTCGACATCACCTGGGCGATCGAGCTGCGCATGACGCGCACCTTGACGCCATCGGCAATCTCGACCTCGAGCACACCGTCGTCGTTGACCTTGGACACCTTGCCCAGAATCCCGCCTTGGGTCAGCACCTGATCACCGCGCCGCAGCGCCTCGACCATGGCCTTGTGTTCCTTGGCCTTTTTTTGCTGCGGCCGGATCAGCAGGAAATACATGATGCCGAAAATCAGGACCAACGGCATGAAGCTGGACAGGGCACCAAAGGCACCGCCACTTGCGGCGGCCTGGGCAAAGGCGGGAGTAATCAGCATCGGTCTTCCTTTTCACCGGACGGGGTGCACCCCCGAAATTTTCAGCCCGCACCCTAGCCGCGCGCCGTGCCAATGACAAGCCAGCCCGGCC
>Ga0210033_1002296_pt1 | contig 16478 bp, 15 predicted proteins | sample CryGeymeta201501_FD_185465 | JGI IMG/M metagenome (GOLD analysis project Ga0210033, IMG submission 185465) | Groundwater microbial communities from Crystal Geyser aquifers in Utah, USA - Crystal Geyser metaG 2015-01 (SPAdes) (version 2) | ecosystem: Environmental > Aquatic > Deep subsurface >... | reverse complement strand
GTGCACCACAGTGAGCAGTACTCTTTCAACGCGTCCACCGTCTTGCGGACGAACTTCTCGAACAACGGGACGATTGCTTCCGTTTCCCAGCCGCTGTTTTCCGATACCCACAATGGTTCGGTGAAATGATGTAGTGTGACCATCGGCGTCAGGCCGCGTTCTTTCAGCCCGCGCAGCATGACGCGATATCGTTCCAGCGCGTCCTCGTCCCAGCGATCGGGCGCGGGCTGGATGCGGCTCCACTCCACGGAGAGACGGTGCGCGTTCTGTCCGCCTTCCGCGGCGCGGTCGAAATCCTCGCGCCAGCGTCCGCCCCACCAGTCGCAGGCGAGACCAGATTTGCCGTTCGTGTGTCCCTCCTGCTCCCACTTCCACCATTGGTTGTTGGTGTTATTGCCTTCCACCTGGTGCGCGGCGGTGGCTGTTCCCCACAAAAAACCTTTTGGAAAATGGAATGTAGTCATATAGTCTGCTAGTCTCCTGGTCTGATAGTCGTTTCGTCATTGCGAAACGCCGCCCTGCGAAGTCCCCGAAGGGGGAGCGGAGGGCGTGTTCTTCGCCCGCAGTCGAAGGGCGAGTGCTTGAAAGGTATCTTGCTCATGAACACCGTCCTTCGACTTCGGGGGTACCCTCCGCTCAGGACGGTGTTATGAATTTCTTGCCAGATATGCCAGATACAACGACACTGAACCCGCGACCGCGGCATTGAGCGACTCGATCTCCCCGCGCATCGGCAATTTGAGCAGGATGTCGCACTTTTTGCGCGTCAATTCGCGCAGGCCCTCGCCCTCCGAGCCGACGACAAGTCCCACCGCGCCGCGCAGGTGACGCGAACCCGCCTCCATCTGGACCCCGTGCTGGTCGAGGCCGACGATCCACGTTTCCGCGTCTTTGAGCGAATCTATTGCCTGCGACAGATTCGACTGAGCGATCAGCAGATGCTCGCTCGCGCCCGATGAGGCGTTCACCACCGCGGGCGTCACTTCCACTGTCCGCGCGAGGGGGATGACGATCCCGTGAACGCCGACGGCTTCCGCGGTGCGGAGCAGGGTCCCAAAGTTTTGCGGGTCTTGCAATGAGTCGAGAATCAGCACGAAGGGCAATTCGCTTTTCTGGCGGGCGCGCTCGAGAATGTCAATTACATTCACGTAGGGATATGCGCCGACTTCGGCGATCACGCCCTGGTGGTTCTCATGGATCTTGTCTAACTTTCCGCGCGGCGCTCTGCTGATTTTGCTCTTTTGCTCTTTTGCCAATTTGAGAATCTGCTCGATCTTTCCTTTTTCTTGCGCCCCTTCGGCGATCTCAATCGAAAAGACCTGCCTGCGTTTGGCGCGCAGGGTCTCGTAGACGGCATTGCGGGAGTAGATGAATTCTTTCATAGGCATGTATTTTATCACCCGCGAGTCAATCCCGAAGGGATGGAATGATTGTAACGACCAACCCCGTGCGAACGAACAATCCCGAAGGGATGGCATAGAACTTATGCCACCCCTTCGGGGTTACGGACGGATGTCGCCATCGGCTAGAATCGTTTCACCCCTTCGGGGTTTGCAACTCCAGGAATGCCTCCCCGCACGCAAGCGCAAATTCCCCTCCCGTGCTATCCTCCTGCAAATCCCACCACGCGGAGAGGAGTGAGTGCGCGACCGTCCATGCCCAGAGATGTTGGCGGTCGAAGCCGAGTCTTTCGGAGAAGATGTCGAGGCGGCGTTGCGTCTCGCGTTTGATGTTCGGGCGCGGCTGGTAGACAGGGTTGAGCATGAACGGCCCGACTTCGTATTCCCGCGCGCCGATGACTCCCTTCGGGTCAATCACGCGCCACTCGTCGCCGTGAGAGAGGATGTTGTAGTGATGGCAATCGCCGTGGATGAGCCACGTCTCCTCTTCCGCGAACAACTCGCGAATCAAACCTTCGGCGGTTTCGACGAGACGCGCGGGAAAGGGGCCTGTCCCGCCATCGAAGCGCGGGCGGAGTTTTTGGAGTCCATCGAACCAGCCTATCAGCGTTACAAAGTGACAGTCACTTCCGAAGTGACTGTCACTTTGTAACGCAGGAATCCAGAGACGCGACATCACGTCCGCGGCGATTTCAGTTGCGCGATCATCGTCAGGGATGGGGGTCAAGTCCGCGCCGGGGCGCAGGCGTTCGAGGAGGAGCAGGCCGTTTTCGGGGTCGCAGTCGAGGAGGCGGACTGTAGGGCAATTTGGCAAATTGCCCAACAAACGCAGGCATTCCATTTCGCTGGTCAGTTCGCGGTTGGGGATGCCGATCTTGAGGATGCCCTCACCCCCGGCCCCTCTCCCAAAGAACATTGGGGATGCCGATTTTGAGGATGCCCTCACCCCCGGCCCCTCTCCCAAAGAACATGGGAGAGGGGAGCAGGGTGGCGGAACAAACATGGTTGTAGGAAAGGCCCGGGAGGGGCGCGCCCAGCTCGAGGTCCCAGCGCGAGGCGGCCTCGGCGAGGAGACGCGGCGGGCGGGCGATCCACGCGTCGGTTTGGTCGCGTCCGAAAGCGCCAACCAGGTTCTGTAAAAAATCGGGTGGTAAATCCATGACAGGGATCATAGCGGCAGTTTGCCTCTTCCCAATTGACGGACGCGCAAGTATCATGCAGGCGTGACACACAAGAATGAACCGCAAAGCAACCGCGCCGCGTTGACCCGCTTCGCGTGGATCTCGATTGGCGCGTCCATTACGACTATTGCGCTGAAATCGAGCGCGTACCTGTTAACCAATTCGGTCGGCTTTTTGTCCGACGCGGTCGAGTCGCTCGTGAACCTGGTGGCGGGCGTGATGGCGCTGGCGATGCTGACGGTTGCCGCGCGCCCGCCTGACGAGGATCACGCCTACGGACATAGCAAGGCTGAATATTTTTCCAGCATCACCGAGGGTATCCTGATCCTGGCGGCGGCGGGGGGAATTATTTTCACAGCCATCCAGCGCTTTTTCAACCCCCAGCCGCTGGAACGACTCGGCCTCGGCCTCGTCATTTCGGCGGCCGCGTCGGTGGTGAACTTCGCGGCCTCACGCATCCTTTTGAAGGCGGGCAAACGCGAGAATTCGATCACGCTGGAAGCGGATGCGCAACACCTGATGGCCGATGTGTGGACTTCGGTGGGCGTCATCTCAGCCATAGGCTTCGTGGCGTTGACGGGCTGGCAGATGCTCGACCCGATCATCGCGATGCTTGTCGGCTTGAACATCGTCTGGACGGCGTACCAGCTCCTCCGTCGTTCGGTGGCGGGGCTGATGGACGCGTCCCTGCCGGAGCAGGATCTGAAGGTCATCGAGACCGTCATGGCAACGTACCGCGCAAAAGGGGTTGCCTTCCACGCATTGCGCACGCGTCAATCTGCGGCGCGGCGTTTCGTTTCGGCGCATGTGCTGGTGCCGGGGGCGTGGACGCTTCACGACGCGCATCACATCGCGGAAGATTTCGAGGGCGACATCCGCCGGGAGTTGGCGGACGCCATCGTCCACACCCACCTGGAGCCGGTGGACGACGAGATTTCCATGGTTGATGTCCACGAAAAATTGGATTGATCGACGATGGATTAAATAAAAAAGGCCGAGGAGCAGGAGCAACACTCCCGGCCTTTACCTTTACAGGGAAACGATCAACCCAGAAAAAAGAAAAGCGCCGCGCCGACCGCGCAGACGACAAGCGCGACGACAACGGCGACGATGACGACCAGCCCGCGCGCCCTGCTGATTTCGCCAATGGCGGGTTCCTGCGGGATCAGCGGTTTCGAGGGCTGGAAGGCGGGTTCGAAGGCGGCGGGTTTCGATGATGCCTGCATGGAGGCGTTGACGTTGACGATCCCCATCTGATTAAGTTTCGCAAACGCATCCTGCACTTTCTGGCGCGCATCGGCGGGGAGTTCGTCCAGGTTGTTGTAAACTTTGCCATCGTAGTTGACCACGTTGGTGAAGGCGGTCATTACATTCCTGGCGATGTCGCCTTCGAGAAAATCTGGAATGCCATTGCCGTTTGCATCCACGAAGATCTTTTGCATCTGCTCGTAGGCTGTCCGTTCGTTGGCGGGCATTTCTGCGAGGCTGTTGTACGACTTACCGTTAAAGATGATCTGCATGGGAGTCTCCTTTGGTTCCATCCGCATTATATTTCAACTCGCCGCTTTCAAAACCCGCAACGCCCGCAAGGTGACCCACGGGTTGGGTTCCTTCATCTTTCCGAATCTCATCCAGGTCTTGCCGTCGTAATTGTATTCGAGCGGCCAGCGTCCCGCGTCATCCTGTTTGGAGCGGACGAGTTCCAGCGTGCTCGCGAGTCGCGGGTCGCGACCATAACCCAACCCCACCAGCGCTTCGGCGATCTGCAAAATGTCTGTGACGTAAAAGACGGGGAAGCCAAACTTCCACCAGTTGCCGCTGGGTTTCTCCGCCCATCCATTTGGATACTTCGCCGTGGACGGGTCCACGCTAAAGAAGAAGTCCACACCCTGACGGATCGCCCGTTTAATCAATGCGCTTCGCTTCTGGACGGGGAGGCGGGCAAACGCCAACATAACTTTGACTCCGCCCCACGCGCAGGGAAGTTTGTTGCTCGCCCCGCAAGCGAAGGTCGGCCCACACTTGTAACCATAATAACGGACTGGCGCGTGCTTATCAGTGATAGGCGCGACGCCCTCTCCCGTGAGCGTGCGCGCCATCCACTCGTAGGCCGAGTCCATGCGTTTATCTTCGTAGCCTAATGTCATCAGTGACCAAAGCATGTTTCCTTGCAGACAGTCTATTGTCCCCGAAGGCGCATTGTTGGTCATGGCGGAGATTTGCCCACCTGGATTCAGCGCGTGATCGAGATAATATTTGCAGGCCAGCTTGATGCGCTTGTCCTCCTTCACGGACGCGCCGAGTTGCGCCAGCAAAATCAGCGCCCACACCGTGGACTTGTATTTTGGGCCGTAGCCTGTCCCTGCCCTCTGCCAGTATCCCTCCTCCTGCATCTTCGACAGGATATGTGCGATCGGTCCCTCTTTGTGCGCCAGTTTCCGCGCGGCTTTCAACTTTTTGTCATCAGTGGGAAGATCGAGCAGATCCCGCATCGCCAGATAGCGGACATTGGCCGAGTCAGATTCGAGCAGCCAGGATACAGAGTCACCCCTCAGTTGGGTTTGCCAGGACATGGTTCACTCCTTGTGGAAGAAGATGGTTCCCCCGTCATCTTTCATTCATTTCATTTGCAATCGTCCATAATGCGTAATAGATCGCTGAAGTCGGAGTTGACGAACATCGCGTCCCTTCACTTTCATGGCATGGACAATTATTTCCCACACGGCGTCGAAGCGCGCCTTGGGCGGTTGCGCCTGCCAGAATTTCAGGTCGAAAGACCTGTCCATTTCCTGCAACTTGCCTTTGCGTTCTGTGAAATCCGTTCTCATGGCTTCTTTATATCACAACTTTTTGTGAAGTCAGCGGAAAACCTTGTCACTCAAACTAGGTGGTAATTTGAGTGACATTCTGATATGAGTAAATTATGTCCCCAAAAAATTCCAAAACCCGCGAACCGAGAGAAGAAGATCATCTGAAAGCGCTTGGCATGCGTGTTCGCAAGTGGCGCGAGCAAAAAGGTCTCACCCAGGAACAATTTGCGCCAGTTGTAGGCTTTACTCGTTCTTACATCACGGAAATTGAAACGGGAAAGCGAAATATTTCCTTCTTGAATCTGATCAAGTTACTTGAAACATTAGAAGTTGATGATCGAGAAGTCAAACAACTGCTCCACGATATTTACGCCGAAAAGGAGAAGTAAGACATGTCTAGAAAAAGGGTCGGACGTGCTATTTGTAATGGCAAAGAATATCGTTCCCAAAAACATCCATTGCTTGAGTACATTTTCAAAAAATACAACCCCGGAAACGACACGTCGAAAAAAGTGATTCCGTTTACTTTGGCGGATATTTCTGAGGCATACGAAAATGTGGAAGTTTATAGTGTCGACAGACACGCAAACAAAAAACGAGTAAAAGAACCTGCGTCTATCTCCAACACGATTCTTGATTTGGTTCGCCAAAATCGTGGAATTGAATCGCGTATGCCTGAATCCCTGATTCAATTGGGCTATGATTTGCGAAAGAAGACAGGCGGTAATCTCGCTGGCGAGTTTGTTCACGTTGGAGTTGGAAATGTATTGAGTTCCTGGATTACCTGGCCTACCAATCCTTCTCGGATAACTGTAAGTTCAGCATCCCTCCCCGATTTGGTTTTGGATTACCTTCGAAATGACGAGGGCGCGTTGTTCTCCGTAATTGACTATTGCGATGTTTTGTCTCAAGTCCTTTACAGTGCGCGGGATGTTGTCATACGAGTTCAACATCCGCTCAAATGGCAACCAAATGAAGTGGACGGCTTTTATGTTGGCGTCATCGATGGAATTCGGACATTGTTTCCCATTGAAGCCAAAGCCCTCGCAACACATGACGAGATAAATCTTGACCAAATTGTTGGTGGTGTAAACACGATATCGCTAAACTTGCAAGACACTCACGCCCATATCGTGCCGTTGGCCGTGAAAATGATTCGAAATGGTATCTTGATAGTGGTCTTTTCCACATGCGAAGCAGGACAAAATGTTGAATCTGTCGAGGTTGACAAAACAATCGAAGTAACATTCGACCCCCCAATAAGTGCGTGGCAATAGTGTTATAATAATGTCTGATAGGAGTGACAATTAATGCCGTTCAAATATCATCCCCCAACTAGGGAACACTGTCATATTTGCGAGGAATTAACGCAGGCACGGACGAAGCCGCCCATTATCGATTCGCACAATGGAAAGGCATCATCGGCAGGGAATTTTCCATTCCATAATTGGTATTACTTTGTGTTGGGATATTCGCCAGAATTTCCAAACTACATTCTCGACAAGTACAGAGTAAACGATAAGTCGTTTGTTGTCGACCCTTTCATGGGAACGGGAACGACCTTGGTTGCCTGCAAACTACGAAACATCCCGTCAGGAGGCGTTGAGGCAAATGACTTTTTCATCGATGTTGGTAATGCAAAACTGGATTGGACGGTCGATTTAGATCAAGCTAGAAAATGGCGTTTTGAATTGCTTCAAAAAATTCCAGATAGATATTCCGCCTATAAGTTCTCAAATGGAAATGGCTCTAAGGCGGATCAAAGCGCCCAACTATCCCTGTTTGAGTCTAAGGGTAAATATGGTGAAAGCGTCCACGATTACGTTTCCCGCCATCGCGTGAAAATGCTTGATCCAAGATATATTTCCGATACGCCGTTTGCAAAATGGCACATTATCAAGGAGATGATTGATCAGGGAATTCCAGATGGCAACGTGAAAAGTTTTTTCAACCTGGCGATTGCGGCAATACTTGTCCCTTCATCCAATGTAAGATATGGACCAGGATTCGGCCTTATCAAGCCAAAAGACGATATTGATGTGTACTCTCTCTTTAGAAATAAGGTTGACCAGATGATTGCGGATGTTGAAAGAGCCAATGAATTACAAAAAGAGACGCCGAGTAAAGTAATCAAAGGCGATTCCAGGGAAATTGCCAAATACTTCGAGCCAGACAGTATTGACTTGATGGTAACTTCCCCTCCTTACCCGGGCGACCATGAGTACACAAAGCATACTCGCCTTGAACTGATTGCAATGGGTTACGCTCAAAATCTGGATGAGTTTAGAGTGATAAAGAAACGAATGTTGCGCGGCTCAACTACGAACATTTACCATCAGGATAATGACCAGCAAAACGTCAAACATATTCAGAGTATTGCTAAAATCACTCAACTGATCAATGAAAGATTGAAAGCCGATGGCGCGACAAGCGGCTTTGAAAAACTGTACGTCAAATTAGTGTGGGAGTATTTTGGCGGCATGTCTCTTGTTTTCAAAGAGGCGCTTAAGATTTTAAAACCGTACGGCACATTCCACCTGCTCGTAAGCGATTCTCATGCTTTCAAAATGGTTCACATTCAGACCGCGCAGATATTGGCGGACATTGCTTTGGATGTGGGCTATAGCGATGTGCATATTGAGTTGTGGCAGGACAAAGTAAGCACCTCCCACAAATACGACCTAAAGGAAAATATTCTCACGCTCGTGAAGTGAACTCCAATAGGTCAATTTTCCCCCCAAAAAAAATTGGGCGGCTCTCAAATTCGAATCGCCCAATTCTCATTTTCCAAACTCATCATCCCTGCCCCCCCTCCCACTCCCTCAACTTCTCATCCATCTCCTTCTGGACGCGCTCGTATTCCTTGCCCAACACCGCCACTTCCTTCGGGTTGACGAACGGGCTCTCCAACTGCGCGCCCAGATTCGCCATTACCTGTCCAGCAATCCTGACATTTCCAGCACTTGCCTCGACCAATCGGCCGACTGCTCTGCCAGTTGCTTGCGCATATTTGCGTCCGACCAAATTCCATTCCAGCCTAATTGCCAGCGTGCAAGTTCCACTTGAAGATCAACCAGCAACGCGGCAGTTGGGATTTCCGCCTGTGCCGCCGTCCATTCAATAAACATCTTGCTTTCGTCAATCAGGCTGGCGACCGTCTCGCGGCTGGCGTCGTTTGCAGAAAACGACTTGATTCGGCTCAAGTTCGCGGCCAGTCCGCCCAAACGGACAGGCAGGGGATCGCGCATGTAGCGTTCACGGATGAGAGACCAGTCTTTCATTTTGTAATTATAGCAAATCATCATCCCTGCATCCTTTCCCACTCCCTCAACTTCTCATCCATCTCCATCTGGACGCGCTCATACTCCTTCCCCAACACTGCTACTTCCTTCGGGTTCACGAACGGACTCTCCAACTGCGCGCCCAGATTCGCCAAGTCCGCTTCGGGGGTTGCGATGGCGTTCTCGATTTCCTGCAACTTCGCGATCTTTCGTCTTTCGGCTTTGGCTTCGGATTGCAACGCCTTGCCCTGCGACCAAAGGGAGTGTCGAAGGGTCTCCCGACGTTGCTTTTTCTTGCTACTATCCAAAGTCTGGCCCTTACAGGGTGCTTCGCAAAGACTTTGGAGTCCGTTTTCACTATTCTCTACTCTCTGTACTCTTCACTACAACTCCTTCGCCCTTCTCACGATCCGATCCTTCGCCCGCGCCGCGAACTCTGCCAGCGGAATGTTGTTCTGCTGGCTTCCATCGCGCACGCGCAGGGACACCTGTCCCGCGTTCATCTCGTTCTCGCCGACAACGAGCATGTACGGGACCTTCATCATCTGCGCGTTGCGGATCTTGGCGTTCATGCGTTGCGCGCTCACATCCGCGCTGACGCGGATGCCCTGCTCACGCAACTGCTGGACGATGCCCTGGGCGTACTCGTTCTGCCCGTCCGTGATCGGGATGACGCGCGCCTGTTCAGGCGAGAGCCAGACGGGGAAGTTGCCCGCGTAATGCTCGATCAGGAATCCGATCATGCGCTCGTGCGTGGACAGGGGCGCGCGGTGGATGCACAACGGGATTTCATCGTTGCCTTCCTTGTTCGTGAACTTCAGGTCGAAGCGTTCGGGGACAGCAAAGTCCACCTGGTTCGTCATCAGGGAAAACTCCTTGCCGATGGCCGACCAGAGTTGCACGTCGATCTTGGGACCGTAGAAGGCGGCTTCATCTTCGGCTTCCACGTACGGCACGCCGCCATTATCCATGGCGCGGCGCACCATCTCTTCCGTCTTGAGCCACAGGCGTTCGTTGTCCACATACTTCTTGCCCAACCCCGCCTTGCTATGCAGGGACAGGCGCATGACAAACTTCTCGATGCCGAACAGGTCGAAGTACTTGCGATACAGTTCCACTACGCCCATGAACTCCTGCTCGAACAATTCCTCCGAGACGTAAATGTGCGCGTCGTTCATCTGCATCGAGCGGACACGCATCAAGCCAAAGAGTTCGCCTGACTTTTCGTAACGGTAGCACGTGCCATATTCCGCCAAACGGACCGGCAGGTCACGGTACGAACGCTGTTTCGAGCCGAATATCTTGTGGTGCATCGGGCAGTTCATCGGCTTGACGTAATACTTCACGCCTTCCAATTCCATCGGCGGATACATGGACTCGGCGTAGTAGGGCAGGTGTCCCGAACGAATGAACAAATCTTCCTTCGTCAGGTTCGGCGTGCGGACGCGCAGGTAGCCTGCCTTCTCTTCCATTTCCTTGGCAAGTTTTTCCAGTTCTTCGATCATCACGCCACCGTTCGGGAGCCAGAGCGGCAGGCCAGGGCCAACCTCGTCATCGAAGATGAAGATCTCCAGTTCCTTGCCCAGCTTACGATGATCGCGTTTCCTGGCTTCTTCCAACTGCCAGAGATAGTCTTTCAGTTGTCCTGCGTTTTCCCAGGCCGTGCCGTACACGCGCTGGAGCATCTTGTTCTTCTCGTCGCCGCGCCAATACGCGCCCGCCACGTTCATCAGTTTGAACGCGTCCTGCCTGATTTCCTTCGTGCTTTGGACGTGCGGCCCGCGGCACAGGTCCGTGAACGAATCCTGTTGGTAGAGGGAAATCTCGGGCTTCTCTTTCAGCGGATTGCCGTACTCGTCGAGTCCGCCTTTTTCGAGACCTTCGATCAGCTCCAGTTTATACGGCTGGTCCTTGAAAATCTCGCGCGCCTCGTCCGCAGAGACGACTCGCTTCTTGAACTCGTGCTTGCCTTGCGCAATCTGTCGCATCCGCTTTTCGATCTGTTCCAGATCCTCCGGCGTGAGGTTGCGCGGCAGGTCGAAGTCATAATAGAAACCATCCGCGATGGGCGGCCCGATCGTGACCTTGCCATCGGGGAACATCTCCATCACGGCCTGCGCCATGACGTGCGCGGCTGAGTGACGGATCTTGTAAAGTTGGGACTCTTCGTATTTTTCCTGAACTTGTTGTGCCATTCTCGCTTCCTTTCTTGACTTTTAGTTGCTGCCGCTTCGAGGAACATTTCTGCAACCCGGAGAAGCGGCTACCAGCCTCCGGGTCGCTGACGAGTGAAGGTAGTGTCATCTTCAGTCATAGCGACCTCCATACAAAATAAAAAACTCTCGCCCAATCACGGGGCGAGAGTTTTGCTCACGCGGTTCCACCCGATTTGTAGAGCGAGATACTATCTCGCTTTACATCTCTTACAGCCTCTAACGGAGCCAACCGTTCCTCCTACTTGCTAATAGCTGGCAGCTAATCGCTTTCAGATTCACGCTCGCGGGTGGTTTTCGGTGACTGTTTCTGGAAGCGACTCTCAATCTTAGGCCGCTTCTCCCTGTCAGAACATTCGTCACGTACTCGTCCCGGTCATTGCGCTTGGTACGTGTGTACCTGTTTTCTTGTGTACGTTCTCAGTGGGCGGAATAGGGCTCGAACCTACGACCTCACGGATGTCAACCGTGTGCTCTAACCAACTGAGCTACCCGCCCGAACAGACGGCATTATACCGAGATGGCGCGCTTTTGACAATGCTTGGTATAATCCGCCTCGCCATGCCCCGAAGGAAAGCCCCCGAAGACCTGACCGTGGAAGAACTGCGCCGCCTGTTGATCGAAAAACGGCGCGGGGAGCGGCGCGAACGTATCGAACACTTCCGCCGCACGGGACGCGTGGTGGCGGTCGCGCCGGACCTCGCGGCAGACTTCGCCGAGGCGGAAACGGCCGGCCCGGCCGCGGACGCGCGGAACGGGGACCCACCCGAGGTCACGCGCGCGAGGCGGTTCGCAGATCGCCTCCTGCTGGCCGTGGAAGCGCTGGCCGTCGTCGGGCTGGTCGGAATCATCCTGAGCGGAATGGGCATCCTGCGCGATTTGAATCGAGAAGTAGCCGCATCGTTCGCGCCCGCCACCGTCGAGCCGACGCCGCTGGTGATGGCCGTGGTGCTTCCGTCGGGACATACCCCGCCTGACGCGCAGGGCAACACCCGCCCCAACGAGGCCGAGATTCCCGAACACCTGCGCCCGATGGTGCAGTCGCTGGCGAACATCGCGGTGCCCACCGCCGGCCCGGAACAGGCCATTCGCATCCAGATCCCCGCATTGAACGTGGACGCTCCCGTTGTGCAGGGCGATGGCTGGGAACAGTTGAAGAAAGGCGTGGCGCAACACATCGGGTCGGGCGACCCCGGCCAGACCGGCAACGTGGTGCTCTCCGCGCATGACGATGTGTATGGCGAACTCTTCCGCTATCTTGATCGCCTCGTACCTGGCGACCGCGTCATTCTTTACACTCAACAACGCCAATACGTGTACATCGTCACCCAGACGCTGATCGTTGAGCCGACCCAGGTCGAGGTCATGGCTGCCACCGCCGATCCGACCGTCACGCTCATCTCGTGCTATCCCTATCTCGTCAACAAGCAACGCATCGTTGTCTTTGCGAAATTGCAAAATTAGTACCGCAAAATTTATTTTGCTTCCGTACGACGCAAGATAAATCTTGCGGTACAAAACAACACAAGGAGTTTCTCATGGCAAAACCCAAACGCTCGATCACTCGCCGCGCAACATCCACCCCGGTCGCGGTGGAATTCAACCCGGACTACAGCAACGTCAAAAGCGATCTCAAAAAAATCGGCATCCTGGCCGGATCGTTTTTCGCCATCCTCATCGTCCTGTCCTTCTTCCTGCGATAGCAAGACCTGACATGTCTCCACAGGAGTCCGATCATCCGAGACCCGTGTCTGCGCAATCGTCACGATTAACCACGGCGCGGATGAGACATGTCAGGTCTGCGAGGAGATATTATGCCCCACATGTTTGTCCCCGGCCCAGTGGACGTGGCTGACGAAATTTTGCAGGCGCAGGCCGCGCCCATGTTGCCGCATCGCAGCAAGGAGTTCGAGGCCATCTATCGCCGCGTCAGCGAAAAAGCCCAGCAACTGTTCTTCACACAGCGCCGCGTCTTTTTGACGGCATCCTCCGGCACAGGCTTGCAGGAGGCCGCCATCCGCAACTTTGTGGATAAAAAAGCGCTCGCCTGTGTGAACGGCGCGTTCGCGGACCGTTGGTACGAGGTGGCGGTGTCGAACGGCAAGGACGCGGAAAAACTCTCCGAGGAATGGGACCAGCCGCTTCGCCCGGACCGCGTAGCGGATACTGTCAAACGAGGCGGCTTCGAAGCCCTGACCGTCGTCCACAATGAGACGTCCACAGGCTTGCAGAATCCCGTCAAGGAGATCGCCGAGGCCGTCCGCGCCGTCGCGCCGGAAACGTTGATCCTCGTGGACGCGGTCTCCTCGCTGGCGGGCGCGAAAATCGAGATGGACGCCTGGGGGCTGGATATGGTTCTCACTTCCTCGCAGAAATGTCTCGCGCTCCCGCCCGGACTCGCGCTCGGCGCAGTCTCGGACCGGGCGATGAAGCGCGCCGAAAAGATCGAGAACCGCGGCTGGTACTTCGACCTTGTCCGCATGGAGAAGCACCGCCTGAAAGATTCGTCCCCCGCCACGCCCGCCATGTCGCTCATCTTCGCGCTGGACAAGCAACTGGATCGCATCCTCGCCGAGGGACTGGAGAATCGTTTTGCGCGTCACTCCGCGATGGCCAAGCGCGTGCAGGATTGGGCCGACGAACACGACCTGGGTGCGTACGCGCCCGAGGGTTTCCGCTCGCAGACCGTCACCACCCTCAAGAACGAACGCAACTGGGATGTCTCTGCGCTCAACAAGTTCCTGCTAGCGCGCGGGATGCGAATCGCCAACGGCTACGGCGCGTTGAAAAACATCACCTTCCGCATCGCGCACATGGGAGAGACGCAGATGGAAGATGTTGACGAGTTGCTGGAGGCGATGGAGGAGTTTTTGAAGAAGGGGTAAGCCGCGGTTTGGAAGAACATATTCCGTACTGCGTATTGCGTGTTGCGTAAATTACGTAATACTGAGATTTCCAGAGAGCGCATTTCGAGCGTTCCGTGAGCGGACACTTTTCAGGGCGGCGACGGCGACGATTGACAGGCAAACTGCAACGTGTAAACGCCATCTTCGCATGGCATCTGGGCGGCTTTTTGATTCCAGCGCGCACACAACCGTTCCATGGCCGCCTGGATTACCTCATTGTCAAAGGCTTTCAGCGTGACCAACATGATGCGTGTTTCCGGGTCGCGCTTGACCCACCCGCCCTGGTCGAAGATGCGCCGGGTCAACTGGCCCCACGGCAAGCGCGTCACTTGTTGCTGCATCGCCTCACGGATGGCGTCTTGGCGAGCCGCTGAAGCGGGAGGCCGTTGCCGCGCCAGTTCTCGTTCGACGAGCGTCTCCAACACACACGCTTTGATCTCAGCGACGGTATCTTGTTGAGCCTGACGAGCGAAGTCATGCAACTGCGACACAATGGTCATTTTACGAGTATCCACAACCCACCGGACTTGATCGTCGGGTACTTGACCGGTCTTGGTCCAACGCAGCAAGTCTTCGGTTTCACGTTGGTCTGCGACAATCTGCTCACGCCGACGCTGAATGCCTTTGAGCAAGTCGTTGAGTTGCCGCTTGCCGATCTGCCTGGCTTGATATTGAGCTTGCGCCGCTTGCTCTTCCGCCTGATTGGCCTGCCCGCGTTCCTTGAGTTTGACGGCGCGCGCTTTGAGCTGCTCCACCTCGGCGGGCGTCGGCGGTTCACGGCGCAATTGGGGAACAATGTCGCCGCCACAAAAGGCATCCGCCCCTTGGCGTTTGCCCTTTTTGAAATCTTCCTCCACCCACTGCTTGCCGCGCATGAACTCCAGCAACGCTGTTGCCGACAAACGGCGCGCTGGTTGACCCACTGCGAACAACACCGCGCGATGCCCTGTTCGCGCATCCCGCACCACAACGGCGCGATAGGCTTTGCCCTCGGCATTGACCGTCATCCGGGACACATTCGCAACCTGGGTTTTGACTTGTTGAATCTTGCGCCCATCGGCGCGGCGCACGGTTTCAAACTCAGCGTCTACAAATTGGGTCAGGGGGAGGCCGGCCGCGGCTTGGCGGACAGTGGCGGTATCATCGGCCCAGACGACGTAACCGCGCGTTCCGCCTTCAAACGAATCCAACAAATCCCACGACAACGCGCCGCGATCCGCCCCGATCAGCGTCGCCAACTCGCCGGTAGCGGCTTCCACCGCCCGAATCGCCTCGTGCACCAGCCCGATGAACGCCGTCGCGGCTTGTTCATAAGTGAACAGCAAGGGCCGCCCTGCACGCCGGGCGCTAACGGCTCGCAACTTGAGGATGGCTTTGACCGGGTGCGCCATTGAAGCATTCTTCGTTTTATCAATCGCGGCCTGGGAGTAGAGTTTAAGAATGTGCGTGTCCAGGTAAATGGCTTGTCCCACCCCGCGGCCACCCGCCAACGCCAGCGCCTTGCGCGCCAGGCGGGTGAAGCCCTCAATCAAGCGGCGATAACCGGGCACGCGAGCTTCGACCTGGACTTGATCACGTTGCACGATCTCACCCAGATGCGATTGCAACTCACTACGCTTGGGATACGCGCTGACGCCCAAAACCGCCGCCAACTCATCCGACACCAGTTCGCCGGTCTGAAAGACGCGGCTTTTCCCGTACCAGTAGCCCCACACCAACACGTCGCACTGCAACTGATGCGGATACACGGCGCGCGGCCCCGTCACGTCCAACTTGGCGACTGCGGCGCGATACCCCAACTGTTCCAGCGCTGGGACATTCAAGGCCGCCGCCGCATAGCGCGTCGTGTGATCCAATGCCCGCTCTTCACTCGACGCAGGTTGGGACTGCAAGCGATTGCGCATAAAGTCGCTGGCCTGATAAGCTGCCAAGCCCGCGTGCGTCAAATAGGCTTGAATGTCTGCCGCCGTAACTTGCGTGCCGTCTTGCGCTTGCAACTCGGCGGCGATGTCTTCCACCGTCATGCCCGGGCGTGTCACCATCACTTCGACCACCCGCCCAATGAGCGCGGGGGACAAGGCTGGGGGCTGACTCTCTGCCGCCTGCGCTCGGCGGCCCAGCGCCTCCAGCGTCTCGCGCAGACGTTCGTAGAAGCGTGAATGTTGCACGCCCCACACACTTTGACTGTCGGCCGCGCGGCTTCCCATCGCCCACAGGATCATGACCAGGAGATCCTCAAAGGTGGCCGCCCCCAGAATCTCCTGAACTCGCGCCTGGCGCGCCTCCGACCGAACTTGGCTAAAATGGATTTCCGACCAGATGGTTTCCATGTTCCACTCGATGTTGAAGATGTGATAGTATGTCAGCAGTATACACGACCTGTGGTTGGAAAACCACCTGAAAAGTGTCCGGTTGTTAACGTGCAGGATTAGGCCATTTCAGGCTTGTCTGGAAATCTCAGTGTTGCGTGTTTCGTCCCACAGGGATGCTGCGCGATAAACCTTCAAAACGGAATACGAAACACGCAACACGGCTTTCTCTCAACGCATTTGAAACACATCCATTTCAAATAGGCGGGAGTGGATGGGAGTCGAACCCACCGCGGCCCGCAACGCGACCCGCCACAGGTTTTGAAGACCAGGAAGCCCGCCGGGACTTAACCACTCCCACAGACAAGGATAATCGAA
>Ga0210033_1002295_pt1 | contig 16481 bp, 14 predicted proteins | sample CryGeymeta201501_FD_185465 | JGI IMG/M metagenome (GOLD analysis project Ga0210033, IMG submission 185465) | Groundwater microbial communities from Crystal Geyser aquifers in Utah, USA - Crystal Geyser metaG 2015-01 (SPAdes) (version 2) | ecosystem: Environmental > Aquatic > Deep subsurface >... | reverse complement strand
ACTGGCCTTCCTGCGCCGATCCATCCCCGCTCGCTGCGTTGCTCGTCGCTCACATACCCCCGGTATGCTCGCTCCTCGCGCCTTGCGAGCGGGGCGCCTCGACGCAGGAAGGCGATCAGTTTATTTCCCGCCGGACACTAACGCCAGCTTCCGATCGGGGGCTCCCATACTCGAGCCCTTCGTTCAGGCGCTCCCCGTGCTCCACTCATGCGCTCCGAGCGCGATCCGGACCCCTTTCATGCCCTCATCAGTTCATCCGGCCCCCCGCGTCGGACTGGATCTGAGCCCGGCTGCACCCGCTCGAATTCCTCAACGTATTCGGCGTGCCGCCAGCAGCCTGTTGAAGAACCGAACGCGGCTGGCGATTCACTCGCCCCGTTGCACGTACCCCGCTTCCCGCTGGCTGCGCACGGCGAGCACGAAGATTGTGTTGATCTCGGCGACGTAGCGGTACGACGCGAGGTGGCCGTGGGAGCGGCGGCCGATGACGAGTTCGCGTTTTCCGCTTGTCGCGGGCCTGCCGATCATCGGATTGCTTTCCAGCACATTCAGCGCGTCGATGATTTCGGCGATGCGTCGCTCCGGATGTTCGACCTGATAGGTGGCGAGGTGTTCGAGGATGCGCTCGAAATCCTCCGCGACCTCGGGCGCAAGCTCGATGCGCGTCACCATGACTTGCGATCAGCGGGCCAGTTTGCGTGCAACAGGTCGCTTGGCCTTTTTGCCAGCAATGCGCTGTTCCAGGTAGGCGCGCATGTCCTCCCAGGGAATCGTCATGCCGGTGGCGACCACGTTCGCGTAGCGCTCCTCGGCCTGCGCGTCGAATTCGGCGTGACGTTCCTCGTTCGCGGCCTTTTCGGCGATGGCTTCGAGGATGAACGCGTGAGCCGTGGTGCCAGCGCGCTTCGCCGCTGCCGCAACTTTGGCTTTCAGTTCTGCAGGCAAGCGGATGGTCGTAGTGGTCATGGCAAGCTCCGATGGGATCGCTCGAGGGGACTGTAGCACAACAGTGCTACAGCGAACCAACGGGTGGCGTCCCGCCTCTCAGCCTTCGTGGAGCGCCCAGCCCTTCTTGATGTTGGCTTCGATCATCGCGTCCGCGATCTTCGAGGCGACGTCTTGGCTGGGCGCCACGCGCACCTCGCGCTGCAGGGGATCCTTGCGACCCGCGCTGTAGTCCGTGAAGTGCACGACGTAGGCAGGGTAGCTGGGATCGCTCTCCTGCTTGTTCGTCTTCCACATCACGAGCTTGCGCACGGCGACCACGCCCTTGGTGGTCTTGGTGTAGACCTCGCGGCGCAGGATCTCGCTGGGCGGCAAGTCGAGAGGCTCCGCGTGCTCGTCGAGCGCCTCGACCAGACAACGCTCGAGCACCTGCGCCACACGCAAGTCCGTGGGGTTCACGCTCTTGTCGTCGCGCACGCGCATGAACACGGGGTGCAGGATGCTCACGCCGGGCAGCTGACGTAGCGGCCGATACGCGCCGCCGACGTAGTCGAGCACCATGCGTCGAATGGGATCACCACTCGAGGTCTCGCTCTGCACGTCCGTGAGCCGCACTTCGATGATGATCTCCGGGCGCACGAAGCGATAGAGCGCGCCCTTGCTGTTGGCGTGGCGGTAGCCCGAGTCCACGTGCATCTCGCGCACCTGGCGCATGAACTCGAGGCGCTGCTGCGTGGGCATGTTGCCGCACGAGCCGATGAGCTGCAGCTGACCATCCTCGCGCATCAAGGCGAGCAGGAACGAGCCCACCTTGTTGTCGCCTTCGCTCGACTCCGTGTAGCCGACGACCACGGCGTCGATGTCGATGGTGGGCTTGGCCTTGTAGACGAAGGCGTCGTCCGCCGTGCGCACGATCAGGCCCTCGCCCTTGCCTCCCGCGACCCACTGCTCGAAGAGCGAGGCCACGGCCGCGCCGCCCTCGACGGTCTCGGTCTTCACGGGGCGCACGCGCTTGCCGCCCTCGAAGAGCTTCTGGAGCGAGGCCAGGCGCTCGGCGTAGCTGACGGGACGCTCGGCGTCGTCCTTGGCGCCTCCGTCCAGCAAGTCGAAGGGCGCGAAGGCCATGCGCGCGACCTCGGCGCCGGCCTCACCGCCCATGGCCGCCGCCAAGTCGCCCACGCGTGGGCGGCCGGACTTGCGTGCGGCGAAGAGCTCACCTGCCACCAAGGTGCGCTCGTGCGCGCGCGGCAACGCCTGACGCGCCTCGGCCAACACAGGCACATCGCCGAACACGACGCGACCCTTGGGCGACGCCAAGAAGACGTCGCCCGCGTCGAAGACCATGAACCAGAGCTCGCCGTCGATCTTGGGGCTGACAAGCAGCTGTCCGGCCGGGACGCGTTCGAAGTCCGCCTCGAAGAGCACGCGATAACGCGCCGCCACCGTGCGCTTGTAGCCTCGGAGTCGCGCCGCGAGATCGGCGTCGATCACGCTGCCGTTGGGAGCCTGCTGACCTGCGCCAAGGGGGCGCGCTTCCGCGTCGGTGTAGAGAGCCATGACGCTACGCCTTGTCTGCGTCGGGGACGCGGAGCTCGAGGTTGGAGAGATGGAGCAGGAGCTTGTAGCGCGTGCCGTCCACGCGACCTTCGAGGAAGCCGCGATAGGGCGAGCCGTTCTCCTGGAAGATTAGCGGCTCTTTGCCCTTGGCGCCGCCGCCCACCATGACCAGGGCGTCCTCCTTGGCCAGCTGCTCCGCCATGGCGAAGAGGAAGTCGTGGGTGAGTCCGTCGAGGTGGGTGAGCGCCACCGTGCGGCGGAAGGCGAAGCGACGGATGGCGTCGCGCCGCGGCAGCTTGCGACCCGTCCAGCGGATCGGCGTCTCGTCGTTGACGTTGCCCGGCGTGTTGGTCGCGTCCTTGCGCTCACGCTCCGCGCCGTCGGGGCCGAAGACGACGTCCACCAGGTGAGGCGAGACGTGCAGCACCTCGCCCGAGGCGGCGAGGTAGACGGGCGCCGTGTCGTCGATGAAGCGCCCCTCGATCTCGAGATCGATCTCCGGGTCGCCGTCGATCAGCGCCTGCGCGTAGCCCTCGCCGTGCGCCGCGACCATGGCGGCGTCGAGCCTGTCCTCGGTGGCGGCGACGTAGCGCCGAAAGGAGAGCGTCTTGCCCGGCAGGCCCAGCGCGGGCTTGACGAGCGCGCGCACGTTGTCGATGGCCACGGTGGCGTCGCGGGACGCCTCGTTCATGAGGTGAATTTTGCGCATGGTGGGCTCCGCCTAGAACATCTCGAAGTCGAGCTCGTCGTCGTCGTCCGCGGCGTCGTCGTCGGTCTCGTTCACCGCGACGGCGAGCTCGAACCAACGGGTCTCGAGCGGGTCGCCCACGAGGGCGAAGTAGCCGTCGTCGTTGACCAACAGGAGCGCCGTCTCGGCGTTGAAGTCGGCGCGGTAGTTGAAGGCGCAGCGGAAGACGTCGCCGGCCAAGAGCCGCTCCTTCAGCGCGTCGTCCAGCTCCTCGGGGCTGAGCATGTAGACCGAGCGCACGGTGACATCGAGCACGTCCGAGGGATCGAGAGGACCCTCGAGCGGCTGCTCGGCGCCCAACGTCGACTGCACCTTCTCCACGGGCTCGCCGGCCTCGTTCAGGCCGACGAGCTGGTCGTTGCGGATCCAGGTGCCGTCGTCGTCGAAGTAGCCCTGCGCCGTCATACCCGAGCGGATCAACATCGAGCCATCGCGCATCAGCTCCGCGCGTTCGCAGCGCTTGCCCTCTGGGTCGAGCACCCAGCGCTGACGCTTGCCATAGAGCTTGGAGCGGTCGAGCTTGGCGAGCTGAAAGCTCGACGACTTGCCCTGCCAGTTGACGATGATTGGTTTGGCCATCTCGGCGGAGGATCGTGCTAGTTGGGGGCATCAGCGTCAACGCTGCGCTCTGGTCGCTGCAGGATCCGACGCTCGCGCGGGCCGCGCTCGACGTGGAGAGCGCGTCTGCGGTCCAAGCGGACGAGGCCGGCACGGAACAATGCAATCCTGACGCGAGCTGCGGCGTCACGGGCGCGATCTGCCGCTACGTCTACGGCTTCTCCGGCTGCGCCAATCCCAGCTGCTACGTGCATCCGCACACCCCGCCCCCGCCGCGCTAGTCCGTCTAGGGGATCAGCGCGTACAGGCCGCCGCCGACGCCGATCAGGGCGAGGATGGCGGTGGAGGCGAGCAGGAAGAACGCGCCGCGCGGGTGACGGTCCACGAAGCGGCTGGTCTCGCGCGTGATGCGCTTGGTGAAGGTCAGCGGACATTGCACGCGGGTCTTGCCCTCGAGCGCCGCCTCGAGCTCCGCGACCATCTCGTCCGCGCTGCCCCAGCGCTCGTCGGGGTTCTTCTTCATGCCGCGCTTCAAGAAGTGCAGGTACTCGATCGGCGGCGTGCCCTGGGTCGGGTGGGAGTGCGCCTCGAGATTGCCGACGGCGGCGAGTTCCTGCTCGATCACACCGCTCAGTATCTGCGGCAGGTTGTCGCGGTCGGCGAGGTAGTGACGCAGGGTCAGGAGCTCGTGGAAGACGACGCAGGCCGCGTACAGATCGCAGCGCTCGGTCAGCTCCGTGCTTCCGCTCGCCTGCTCGGGAGACATGTAGGCCGGCGTCCCGACCAGCGCGCTGGCCGCGGTCTTCACCAGGCGCCGGCGCGTCTCCTTGGCCTCGGGCGGATCCTCCTGCTCGCCCTCGACCGCGGGTGGGTCGCTGCCGTCGATCGGTCGCGCGATACCCCAATCCATCAGCACGACCTCACCGTAACGCCCGACCATGATGTTCGCGGGCTTGATGTCGCGATGGATGATGCCGCGGTCGTGGGCGAAGGCCAGCGCGCGCAGGAGACCGATGAAGATGTTCACACGCGTCTCGAAGGTGAAGCGCTTGTGCGCCTCGGCGTCGCCGGCCGCGAGCCGCTCGATCACCTCCTCGAGCGTCTCACCCTCCACGTACTTCATGACGAAGAAGTAGTTGCCGTCGTCGTCGAGTCCGACGTCGTGGATGGGCACGATGTTCGGATGCTCGAGGCTGCCGATGGTGCGCACCTCTTCCACGAAGCGCGCGAGCCCGCGGTCGCTGACCTCGCGACGGATCTGCTTCACCGCGACCTGGCGACCGATGTCGTGATCGCGCGCGAGGGTGACCGTGCCCATGCCGCCCTCGCCCAGCAGCTTGCCGGGCTCGTAGCGAACGCGCCCTTCATGCACGAGCTGAAGCTCGGTGCCCGTGGCCTCGACGCGCGGCAGCACGGTGCTGGTGCGGCTCGCAGGCCCCGTCGTCGTCCGGACTTCGTCACTGGGCGCTGGCGTCTCGCCGCGCGGATCCGCCATGGTGTCCGCAGTATCCGGCGCCATGGTCTCGGCGAGCTCGTCCGTCGGCTGTGTAGCGTTCACGCGACCATCATCGGGCGCAGGCGGCTGGAGCGCAACGGTGTCCTCATATGGGGCGCCCCACCCGGCCGGCCCGCTCGAAGACTCGCTCGCTCGGTTCTCGGTGGGTGCAGATGGCATGGAGGGTAGGACGTCGGCGAACGCCGACCGCTACAGGCAATCGTGCCTCAGGCCAGTCGTCTCCGGCGCCGGACGCGGCGGATCGCAGACGACGCTGCGCTCACTGCGTGCTCGCATGCGCGTCCTCTAGCGAGGAGAAACCGCCAGACGGGAAGCCCGCACCCGGGGGACGGCGGCCTTGCACATGCGAGCGCTTGGCACGGATCACACTGGTCGCGTGGTGCGCGCGCAAGGCTGCCTCGCCGCACGCGCCAAGTCGGGTTTGGATCGGGAGGCGACTTGGCAGGCGCGGAGCCCCCTCCGTGCGGCCCGTCCGGCTACGTGGCGCACCTGCGATACGACGCATCGATGTCGCCGTGGGGCCGACGCTCGTCGTGGGCCCCACAGAGGGCATGAAGGCTTGCGCCCCCGAACCGACAGCGGCTACCTCACGGAACATGCATCTGCACGGCGTCGAGTTCGCGAACTACAAATGCTTTCACGAACCGACGACGATCCTGCTCGATCCGTCGATGACGGGGATCGCACTCTCCGGGCCCAGGAGGTTCATCACTGCCTGGATGGTCACGCCGCGTCCGCTGGGTGCGGACGCTTCGGCGGCGATGTCGACGCCGAGGTCATTCACGATCACCAGCAAGGACCCATAGGCCGTGTTCCCCTGCGCGTCATGACCAACGAGCGTGGCGGTCGCCGGATCTGGATCCAGGCGTGGACCTGCGCTGTGCGCACCGTCGCTGCAGCCGAGCGCGGCGGTCGCGAAGGCGCACGAGAGCGAAACTCGACTGCTCGGCTCATCCCAATCCCTCCCAAAGGGTTAGCGCGGTCTGCCAACGCGCGCTCCGAACCTAGCACTCTCTGGATTGCCGAGCCGCAGACCCGCCGCCCCATTGTGTCTAGTCGCTGGACAAAATCCGAAGTTTGCTGCGAATTTCGAAGGTTCCAGATCGTCGCTCGTGGTTCTTGACTCGCCGCGCCCGGCGCGGCCCTAACCGACGATCAGGTTCAGGATCCTTCCGGGGACCCAGATGACCTTGCGCAGGGTCTTGCCCGCGAGCTGTGCCTGAATGACGTCGAGCGCCTTGGCCGCGGTCAGCGCGGTGTCTTCGCTGGCGTCCTTGGCCAGCATCAGCTTGCCGCGCAGCTTGCCGTTGATCTGCACGGGCACCTCCACCTCGTCGTCGATGCACAGCGCCTCGTCGAACTCGGGCCAGCCGGCGAATTGCACGCTGGGCTCGTGACCGAGCTTCAGCCAGCACTCCTCCGCCAGGTGGGGCGCGAAGGGGTGGAGCAGGCGCACGAGGTCGCCCGCGACAGAGGCCGGCACGTGCGCTGCCGACACCAGCGCGTTGGTCAGCACCATCATGGCGCTGATGGCGGTGTTGAAGCGCAGACCCTCGATGTCGCCCGTCACCTTCTGGATCGTGCGGTGCATGAGCTTCGCGAGCGCCTCGTCCGGCGCGACGTCTTCAGCGCGCAAGACGGAGGCGTAGACGCGATCGAGGAAGCGCCGCACGCCGCTGATGCTCGAGGTGTTCCAGGGCTTGGTCGCCTCGAGCGGGCCCATGAACATCTCGTACACGCGCAGCGCGTCGGCGCCGAAGCGCATCACGACCTCGTCGGGATTCACCACGTTGCCGCGCGCCTTGCTCATCTTGTGGGCGCGCGCCGTGACGCGCGTCTCGCCCTCCGCGCTGAGCACGAACTCGCCCTCCGCGTTCTTGCTGACGGCCGACTCCTTCACCTTCTCGCCCGCCTCGGTCGTGTACTCGACCTCGCCCAGGATCATGCCCTGGTGCACCAGCTTGCCGAAGGGCTCGGGCACGGAGACGTAGCCCGCGTCGTACAGCACCATGTGCCAGAAGCGTGCGTAGAGCAGGTGCAGCACGGCGTGCTCGGCGCCGCCCATGTAGAGCGAAACGGGCAGCCAGCGCTTGGCGGCCTCGGCGTCGATGGCGGCGTCGTCGTTGTGCGGCGCGAGGTAGCGCAGGTAGTACCAACACGAGCCCGCCCACTGGGGCATGGTGTTGGTCTCGCGGGCGAACCACTTTCCGTCCTTCTGAAAGAAGCGCCAATCGATGGCGCGCGTGAGCACGCCCGCGGGATCCTCACCGGGCCGGAAGTCGTCCAGCTCGGGCAGGCGCACCGGCAGCTCCGACTCCTCGACGGCGATGGCCTCGTCGTAACGGATGGTGTAGTCGGCGCCCGCGCGTGGATCGCCTGCGGTCTCGACCGGGAAGTAGATGGGGAAAGGCTCGCCCCAGTAGCGCTGGCGGCTGAAGATCCAGTCGCGCAGCTTGGTCTCGACGCGCCGCTTGCCCTGCCCCTTCGCTTCGAGGTCGGCGATGATGCGCGCCTTGAACTCGGCGGTGCTCAGGCCGTCGTAGGCGCCGGAGTTCACGGCCACGCCCTCGCCCACCATGGCGGACTCGAGCGGCTTGCCCGTGGCTTCGCCGCTCTCGCTCACGACCTCGATGATGGGGATGTCGAAGGTCTGGGCGAACTCGAAGTCGCGCTCGTCGTGCGCGGGCACGGCCATGATGGCGCCCGTGCCGTAGCCCATGAGCACGTAGTCCGCGACCCAGATAGGCACGCGCGCGCCGTTCACGGGGTTCTGCGCGTAGCCGCCGGTGAAGACGCCCGTCTTCTCCTTGGCGGTCTTGCGATCGAGGTCGCTCTTGTTGGCAGCTTCCTTCACGTAGGCCTCGACGGCCGCGCGCTGCGCGTCGCTCGTCACCTTGGCCACGCTCTCGTGCTCGGGCGCGACGACCATGAAGGTGGCGCCGAAGAGCGTGTCGGGACGCGTGGTGAAGATCGACAGCTCACCCTCGGCGTCGACCAAGGGGAAGTTCACCTCGGCGCCCTCGGAGCGGCCGATCCACTCGCGCTGCATGGTGGCCGTGCTCTTGGGCCAGTCGACTCCGTCGAGCCCTTCGAGCAGGCGGTCGGCGTACTCCGTGATCTTCAGGACCCACTGGCGCAGAGGTCGACGCTCCACCGGGTGTTGGCCGCGCTCGCTGACGCCGCCGATCACCTCCTCGTTGGCCAGCACCGTTCCCAGCTCGGGACACCAGTTGACCGCGACCTCGTTCTGATAGGCCAGCCCGCGCTCGAAGAGCTTGAGGAAGATCCACTGCGTCCAGCGCACGTAGCTCGGATCCGTGGTGTCGACCTCGCGCGACCAGTCGTAGCTGAAGCCCAGCATCTTGAGCTGGCGCCGGAAGGTGTCGATGTTCTGCTGCGTGGTCTCGCGCGGATGGGTGCCGGTCTTGATGGCGTACTGCTCCGCCGGCAGACCGAACGCGTCCCAGCCCATCGGGTGCAGCACGCCATGACCCAGCGCGCGGTGATAGCGCGAGAGGATGTCCGTGGCCGTGTAGCCCTCGGGGTGGCCGACGTGCAGCCCCGCACCCGAGGGATAGGGGAACATGTCGAGGATGTAGAAGCGCGGCTCCTTATGCTCGTCGGTGCGGAAGGTGTCGTGCTCTTGCCAGTAGGCCTGCCAGCGGGGCTCGACCTCAGCGGGCTCGTATCGTTCGTCGCTCATTGCGCGGGGTTGTAGCACGGAGCCTGCCCCGCGCCCCGCCGATTGAGTCTAGCGAGCCCGTGTCACATGCCGCAGGCGCCGGCCGTGCAGATGTAAACGAAGTCGCACACGGGCCCGGTGCCGCAGCCGCAGGAGCCCGCGTTGCAGGTGTCCGACGACGAGGTGCACTCGGTGCCGCAGTAGCCGCAGTTGTTCTTGTCGCTGTTGATGTCCGTGCAGCCGCTCGAGCAGCAGGTCTGCCCCGATCCGCACAGGGTCATGCCGGGCGCGGTGGAGCAGGCGCAGCTGCCGTCCGTGGCGCAGATGTCGCCGCGTCCGGACATGCCCGCGCAGCCCGCGCAGCACTCGGCGGACTCGTCGACGCGACCGTCGCAGTCGTTGTCGATGCCGTCACAGAGCTCCGGGTGACCCGGATACGCCGTGTCGTGGGCGTCGTCGCAGTCGCAGCCGCTGAGGTCGCCGGACATCTGGTCCGCCACCGTGCAGGCGTCGAAGCGGTCCATGTCGTTGTCGCCACAGCCCGTGTCGTGGCCGTCGCAGTCCTGATCCATGCGGTCGCCGCAGATCTCGACGCTGGGCACGCAGGCGCCCGAGTCCGGTCGCGTACCGGTGTCGATGCGCGCACCCGAATCGGTGAACATCGCCGCGTCGGTGCCCGTGCTGCCATCCGTCGGATGAGTGGACGAGTCGTGGCCGGTGCCGCCGTCGGTGCTGCTTCCGCCGCCGCAGGCGACGAGGGAGAGGGCCGCGGGCAGGCCGAGGACGAGCAGGAGGCGGGGAGAGACGAGGGAAGCGTTCATCGGGGGGCTCCGTGGGCTGGGGACAGGGGAAAGCTAGCCTTGATTGGATCACCGCCGCAAGCTCGAGCGCGCTTGCTTCGCGCAGGTTTGGTATGCTGGCGACCATGGGCAACCCCACCAAACCGAGCGGCCCGGACGCTTCGAGACCGGCCGCGAACGAGGAGCTGGCCGTGCCCTCCCCGGCCGCCGCCAAGGGCCATCCCGTCCTCTGGGCCGTCGTGCTCTTGCTGCTCGGTCTCGGGCTGTTGGTGGGTGAAGAGCTCTTCGCGCTGAAGCGCGCCGACGACGCCCTCGAGAGCGGCCGCGTCGTGGTGAGCGTGGCGTCCGACCACGTCGACCCCAGCACCGAGGGCCACCTGGTCCACCTCACGGGGCAGCTCTCCACGCGCGAGGTCCTGGTCGATCCCCTCTTCCACGTCTCGATCAGCGCCCTGCGCCTCTCGCGCCACGTCGAGATGTATCAATGGCACGAGGAGATGACCGAGCGTCAGGTGCGCGCCGACGGCGGCACGCGTCAGCTGCGCGAGCCGCGCTACGCCGGCATCTGGTCCGCCACGCCCATCGACTCCGACGGCTTCGAGCAGGAGGACGGCCACGAGAACCCCGAATTCCCCGCGGAAGATCAGACGTTCGTGGCCACGCGGCCCGAGGTCGGGGCCTTCTCCGTGCCGGCCGATCTGCTGAACGCGGTGCAGGACTCGGAGCCGTTCACGCCCGACGGGGCCGCCGCCAGCAGCGTGGATCTCGCCGGCAGGCAGGGACAGATCTGGGGCGACTCCATCTACGTGGGTCAGGATCCGGCGCGCCCCCGGGCCGGCGATCTGCGCGTGACCTTCCAGCGCACGCCCTTCACCACGGTCACCGTGGTGGGCGCGCAGCAGGGCAGCCAGATCGGGACCTGGAGCGCGCCCAGCGGCCGCGAGCTCGCGCCCCATCTGGAGCTCGGCACCGAGGACGCGGGCGCCGCGGCGCGCGACATCACGGACGTCAACACGCCCCTGACCTGGGCCCTGCGCCTGCTCGGCTGGCTCGCGGTCTGGATCGGCCTCTGGCTCTTGCTGCGCCGCGCCATGGGCACGGAGCGCTACGTCCGCGTCGGACGCATGCTCGAGGCCGGCGCCATCGTGCCCGCCTTCGCGTTGGCGACGCCCCTGTGCGTGCTGGTCGTGGGCGGCCTGTGGACCGCGCACCGCCCCGTGACAGGCGGGCTCCTGCTGACCCTGGGCACCGTGAGCGCGATCTTCGGGGTCTGGCTGGTGCGTCGCCGGCTCGCGCGCAAGAAATCCAAAACTCCGACCAAGAGTGGTGTTACGCCCTAGCGGTGGGCCCCATGATCCTGAACCTCCGTAGTGACGGAGGCTCGGGTCGCGATGGTCCTCGTCCCCAGCGCCTGACCCAGGGTTTGGAGTAGCGATGAACCCGAGAACCATCTTCCTTGTTTGTGCCACCTTGGCCGTGGCGGCCATCGCCATCGCCACGATGTTCTGGCCACCGGCGGCGTGGGCCTTCGCCGTCGCGGTGCCGCCCATCCTGCTCGGCGCCTACGACATGCTGCAGACGCACCACGCGCTGCGGCGCAACTACCCGCTCGTGGGCCGTGGACGCTACCTGCTCGAGTCCTTCAGGCCGGAGATCAATCAGTACTTCGTCGAGACCAACACCTCGGGCATGCCCTTCAATCGCGAGAACCGCTCGCTCATCTACCAGCGCGCGAAGGGCGAGCTCGACACCGTACCCTTCGGCACGCAGCGCGACGTCTACGCCGTGGGCTACGAGTGGATCAACCACTCCATCGCGGCCAAGGAGCACGCGCCGGAGCTGCCCCGCGTCATGGTGGGCGGCAAGGACTGCACGCGTCCGTACAGTCTGTCCCTGCTCAACGTCAGCGCCATGAGCTTCGGCTCCTTGAGCCAGAACGCCATCAAGGCGCTGAACCGCGCGGCCAAGGCCGGCGGCTTCGCGCACAACACGGGTGAAGGCGGCCTCAGCCCGCATCACGAGCAGGGCGGCGACCTGATCTGGCAGATCGGCACGGGCTACTTCGGCGCGCGCACGGCCGCGGGCGGCTTCTCGGACGAGCGCTTCGCGGCCAAGGCCACGACCGACGCGGTCAAGATGGTGGAGATCAAGGTGAGCCAGGGCGCCAAGCCTGGCCACGGCGGCATCCTGCCGGCGGCCAAGGTCACGCACGAGATCTCGGAGATTCGCCATGTGCCCATGGGCCAGGACGTGATCTCTCCGCCGGCCCACAGCGCCTTCCGCACGCCGATCGAGATGATGCAGTTCATCGCCAAGCTGCGCGATCTGACGGATGGCAAGCCCATCGGCTTCAAGCTCTGCATCGGCAAGCATCGCGAGTTCTTCGCCATCGTGAAGGCCATGCTCGAGACCGGCGTCCTGCCCGACTTCATCACGGTGGACGGAGCGGAGGGTGGCACGGGCGCGGCACCCCTCGAGTTCTCGAACGTGGTCGGCACGCCTCTGGTGGAGGGTCTGGTCTTCGTCCACAACGCGCTCAGCGGCGCGGGGCTGCGCGACGAGATCCGCGTGATCGCCGCGGGCAAGGTCGCGAGCGGCTTCGACGTCGCGCACAAGCTGGCCGTCGGCGCGGACGCCACCAACGCCGCGCGCGCCATGATGTTCGCGCTGGGCTGCATCCAGGCTCGACGCTGCAACACCAACGAGTGCCCCGTGGGCATCGCCACGCAGCTGCCTTCGCTCATGCAAGGCCTGGTCGTTCCGGATAAGGCCGAGCGCGTGCGTCAGTACCACGACGCCACACTACGCTCGCTGAACGAGCTCGTGGCCGCCGCGGGCCTCGAGAGCCCCGCCGACCTTCGGCCCTGGCACATCCATCGCCGCGTCTCACCGACCGACGTGCGCCGCTACGATCAGATCTACGACTACATCGAGCCGGGTTCGCTGCTCGGGGCCCACATCCCCAAGGCCTACGCGCGCGCCTGGCGTGCGGCCCGTCCCGACTCCTTCCACGTCTCCGACACGCATCAGCGAGCGTCCTACGTGCAGCTCGAGACTCCGTGAACGCGCGCGAGGGGGCGCTGGCGCGGCTGCGCGCCTACCTCAACGTGCCCGGAGACGCGGTGCGGCTGCTCGTGCACGGTCCGGAGATGCCCCTGCTCTCCGACTTCGCCGCGGCGGCGCCCTGGCTGAGCCTGGAGGCGCAGAGCCCGGCGAGTCACAGCTCCTCGAGTCACAGCTCCTCGAGTCACAGCTCCTTGAGTCACAGTGCGGGCCTGGAGCTCCGAGGTCCCCGTCCGCACGGATCCATTCGCTTCGAGGGCGAGCTCGAGGGGCGACTCGTCGAGAGCCTGGCCGAGACGCTGCGCACACTGGCCACGGGAGAGATCGGCTGGGACACCCCGGCGACCCCCGCGTTGCTCGCGGACCTGCCCGGCATGGTGAAGCTCCGCGTCTACGTCGGCCCCCACTGCCCCTTCTGTCCCTCGGTGGCCGCGGCGGCGCTGCGCATGGCCTGCGCGACACCCAGGATCGAGGTCGACATCGTGCGCGCCGATCAATGCCAGGACCGAAGCATCACGTCGGTGCCGACCGTGACCCTCGACGACGCGCTGCTCAGCCAAGGCGCCATCGGGGAGTACGAGCTGGCCGAGCGGCTGCTCGCGCGCCAGGACCCAGGTTGAATGGGCCAGGCGGGCCCCGCGTCGAAGCCCTCGCCATGAATCCGAATGTTGGCCAAGCTCCTCGGTATGCCCAAGGCTGACGAGAGCGCACCTGGTGGCGTGAATCGCGGTCCCGCCCGCGCCATCGGGACGGCCGCGACCTTGCTGGCCGCCGCGCGTTCCGTCGTGGCCGAACGAGGCGACGGGGAAGAGGCCGCCGTCGAGCTGCTGGGCACCCACGCCTTCGAGTACTACGGCGAGGGCCTGCGCCAGTACATGGCGCTACGCATCGGGGAGAGCGAAGCCAAACCGCTCCTGGTCGCGCTGCGGGAGCGCTTCGCCCAGCTCTCGCCCGAGGACGCGCTCTCGCCGCCGGGTGCGCGTGCGCGGCTCTATGCGCTGGCTCGCGGCCTGTCGACGGCGCCGAGCAAGCCCACGGGCACGTTGAAGTGGCGCACGCCGCGCAGGACGATGACGGGACGCTCGGGCATCGAACGCATCCGCGAGGGCGCCCTGGGCGACGAGAGCGAGCTGCTCGAGCTCTCCTTCGCCCGCGGCCTCTCCAAGCCGGAGCTGGCCTTCGTGCTCGAGGTCACGGAGGAGGAGATCACGGAGCGTCTGACGCAGGCGGTGGCGCGCGCGAGACAGGTGCTCGACACCGGCGCCGTCGATCCCAGCCTGCCCACGGCGCTGATCGAGGCCTTCGCGCTCGAGTCGGAGGAGCGCCTGGAGCGCGCCACGCCCGTGGACGAAGAGGCCCTTCCCTCCGGGACTCGCCTGGGCTCGCGCTACGTGGTGGACGCGCACATCGGCGCTGGCGCCTTCGCGGATGTCTACCGAGCCCACGACACGGAGGTGGAAGGCCACGTGGTGGCGCTGAAGCTGCTGCGACGTCCGTCGCGCAGCGAAGCGGCGCGGGAGCGCGCCCTGCGCGAGCTGCACCTGATCGCGTCGGTCTTCCATCCCTCCATCGTGCACTTCAACGACAACGGCTGGTACGAGGAGCGGCTGTGGTTCGCCATGCCCTGGTACGAGGGCGAGAGCCTCGAAGCGCGCATGGCGCGCGCGCCGCTCACGCGCGAAGAGGCCAAGAACATCTTCGTGCCGCTGGCGCGTGCGCTGGCGGCCATGCACGCCTCGGGCATCCGACATCAGGACGTGAAGCCCGACAACATCTTCCTCGCACGTCTCGGCGGCGTGGGGCATGGCGGCCAGGACGACGTGCTGCCGGTGCTGCTGGATCTGGGCGTCGCGGCCAAGGACGCCGAGCTGCTGCTGGCGGGCACGCCGACCTACTTCGCCCCCGAGGTGGCGGCGCAGTTCGCCCAGATGGAGAACAGCTCGATCATCGGCCCCAAGGCGGACGTCTTCTCCCTCGCCCTCGCGCTGCGCAACGCGCTCGAGCCCACGACCGCCGACGACGTGGTGGCGGGATCCCTCGATCGCTTCATCGAGACGCGCGCGGTGGAGGCCCCGCCCCCGCCGACCGGCAAGGAGCTGCGCTTCTTGCGTCCCCACCTGGCGCGCTGGCTGTCCGCGGATCCAGAAGAGAGGCCCAACGCCACGGAGTTGGCGGAACAGCTCAGCGTGCTCACGGCGCCCGAAGAGCGACGCGCCCGCACCGTCCGTCTGCTGCGCATCGTCCTGCCGCTGCTGGTCGCCATCACCTCGGTCTTCCTGGTCGTGGGCTGGAAGCTGAGCGAACGCGCCCAGGCGGAGCAGTTGCTCGCCACCAAGGCGCGCGCGGAGGCGACGGACGCCCAGGCCAACCTCCAGCAGGAGTCGACGCGACGCCAGGAGCTGGAGGCGGCCATCGCCCGGGCACGGCAGCGCGTGGAGAGCGGACAGCTCAGCACGGACGAGCTGACCCAGGAATTGGTGAAGACCGAGGGCCAGCTCGAGGTCACGCAGAGCCAGGTCGAATCGCTTCAGCGTCGCACGCACACCCTGAGCACGCAGCTCACCGCAGCCCAGAGCCAGAGCGCGGAGCTCTCCCAGAACCTCACGCGCGCCCAGGCCGCGGGCAGCCAGGCACGCAACGAAGCGAACAGCCTCCAGACCCAGCTCCAGGCGTCCCAGGCGGAGGTGCAGAGACGAGCGTCCGACCTCGCGCAGAGCCGTCAGGAGCTCGCCCAGGCCCAGAGCGACGCGCGGGACGCCAGCGGTCAACTCGCGACCCTCACGACGCAGCTCACGCAGGCCAGGGCCGAGGCGCGCACCGCGACGGCGGAGCGCGACCGACTCAGCAGCGAGCTCGAGGCCGAGCGCCAGCGCGCCGCCGAGCTGACGCGTCAGCTCGCGCAGGCCCGATCGGCGAGCACACCGCGCGCGCCCGTCTACTCGCCCCCAGGGGTGAACGTGTCGCCGCCCACGCCGACGACCACGACCCAGCAGCCGGTGCCGATCACGGATCCCACCACGCCACCATCGAACATGCGTCCCGGGGTCCGCGTGCGCGTCGGGCGCTGACGCGAAGGCCGCGCGGCTCAGCCGACCATGGCGTGAACCGCGATGCCGCCGTGCTTGGTGTGGAAGGCCGGATGGAGATCGAGGCCCGTGACGTAGGCGAGCTTGCGATCGGCGACCAGGAGGCCGACCGCGGGGCGCTCGGGCAGCGCGGCGACGACGGATCCCAGGCGCTGGTGCAGGGCGACCAGCGTCTTGCCCCGCGACACGCGCTGGCCGAAGGGCATGTTGGACACCAGCGCCGAGCCCGCCTTCAGCTCGGGCCAGTGCGCGGGGGCGTCCGACAGGCTGGCGTGCACGAAGCGCACGTCCGCCGCCACACCGGCGCGCTCCGCGTTGGCCGTCGCTGCCGCGATGGCGCCCGGGTCTCGGTCACTGCCGACCAGTGCAAAGGGCAAGGCGGGCAGCGCCCGCGCGTCGGCGGAGGCGCAGATCTCGGCGAAGGCCGCAGCGTCGAAGAGCGGTGAGTCCATGAAGGCGAAGCGACGACCCCGGCCGGGCGCCAGGCGTCGCGCCATCATCGCAGCCTCGATCACCAGCGTGCCGG
>Ga0210033_1002291_pt1 | contig 16490 bp, 8 predicted proteins | sample CryGeymeta201501_FD_185465 | JGI IMG/M metagenome (GOLD analysis project Ga0210033, IMG submission 185465) | Groundwater microbial communities from Crystal Geyser aquifers in Utah, USA - Crystal Geyser metaG 2015-01 (SPAdes) (version 2) | ecosystem: Environmental > Aquatic > Deep subsurface >... | reverse complement strand
GTTGTCGGTGTTTGCGCGCTTCTTCGGGCCGCGGGCGTGGGAGGCGCGGGCGGTGGTGATCAAGGACTGGGCGGCCGATCCCTGGACGCGTGGGTGCCCGGTCGGCTCGATGACCCCCGGCACGATGATCCCGTTCGGGCCGGCGCTCCGCGAGCCTTGCGGACGGATCCACTGGGCAGGCACCGAGACGGCCCGTCAGTGGAACGGCTACATGGAGGGCGCGCTGGAGGCCGGGGCGCGCGCGGCCACGGAGGTCCTGGTAGGCTGATCGCGCAGAGTGCACACAGGCCGTGGACATTGGGGGGGGAGCCCCTACCTTCCCAGAACGTTCGTCGCTCACGCCCCCATCGCTCCCGGAGAGCACCTGCCATGAACACCATCGTCCCTCTCGAGACCCTCCTCAACGCGGTGCAGCAGCGCACCGGCCTCCACGCCTCCGACGAGGCGCTGGCCTGCGTCCGCGCCACCCTGAGCGTCCTGGGCCTGACCCTCTACCGCGCCGACCGCACCCGCCTCGCTCACGCCCTGCCCTCCGAGCTGACCGCCGCCCTCCTCGACGTCGCGGAGGAGGGGCTCACCCTGGACTCCGAGGCCTTCTTCGCCCGGGTCGGCCAGCAGGAGAACGTCCGCGCCGGCTTCGCCGCCGAGCACGCCCAGGTCGTCCTCCAGGCACTTGCCGAGCACACCTCCGCGGACCTCCACGCCTTCCTCGCCGCGCGCCTCTCGGACGACCTCATGGCCTGGCTCCGCCCACGTCAGGCCCCGCGCGCCACCCCTCCGAAGCTCCGATACGACGTCCGCCAGACCTCGCGGACCCTCGCCAGCGGCCGCCCGGGCGCCCTGCACGCGCTGGCTGAGGGCAGGCCCGACAACGCGCACGCCAACTCGGTCGCACGCAGCGATGACCCGCACGGGGACCGCAAGCTCTCTGGCGCCCGCAAGGCCGGCGGCTCCTCCAGCCCCCTGGCGGAGGCCCACGTCGAGACCGAGCGCACGATCGCCGAGTTCAAGAACGCGTGAAGGTGACGTCGCCCGACGAGCCCTGTCCGCTACCTCCCCCACCACCGACAAGCCCCTGGTGACGCGGACACCGTGTGTCCGCGCCCACTGCACCGTCGTCCTCCATCCGAGCGTGCACCCCCATGCATCAGGATGGATACGAACAGGGTCGCAGCTCGGCCCGTCCACCGCCTTGCCTCGACGGCCTCATGCGCATTGGCTCGTGGACTGTTCAGGGTCTGCGATTGGACTGTTCGCGGTCACTCCACAGGTCGCCGAACCGGCAGGCCAGGCGCGCCCCGACCCATGAAGCCCCCACCGGAGCTCGCGTCTGTCGGACTCGACGCCGAAGTTTGGAGGCTCGATCTCGGTGGCACAGGGGTTGCCCTGTAGCGTCGCATCTGCGCCGGAAGCAAGTTCGCGTCACCCGGCTAGCCCAGCCTGCGTCGCGACACCCACTGAGACGCACGGCGGTCTACAGGACGCATTCCATGCCACGTGGAGGGACTCAGTTCATGGGACGAAACATCATATTGAAATCGGCTGTCCTCCTGACAGCCATCCTGGTCCTTCAGGGACTCAGCTGCGAATCGAACAACACAAAGAGTGAAAACATTGAAGATCAGACAAATAACAATAAGAACAACACATCTAATAATGATGTAAACAACCAAAATAACGATAACACATCAAACAACAGCAACAACGCATCAAACAACGGCAACAACGCATCAAACAACGGCGCGCCCACGTGTGGAGACGACGTCTGCGAGGGCACAGAGGACTGCTTCACCTGCCCCGCCGACTGCGACGTGTGCTGCGGAGACGGCGAGTGCACGGCTGGCCACGGCGAGACCTGCGCCACCTGTCCCGCCGACTGCGAGGCCCAGTGCGGGGCCGAGGTCGGCGCGCTCGGCGGCGCGTGCTTCCCCAATGGGACGTGCAACCAGGGGCTGACCTGCGAGGCGGACATCTGCGCTGACCAGCGGGGAATCGAAGGCTTTGCTTGCGCGGCGGGGAACCGATGCAACGGCGAGTCGCTGGCGTGTGAAGCCGACATCTGCGTCAACGTCAGCGGTCGAGAGGGCCAGCTCTGCCGCGGGGGCGGGTGTGACGCTGGCCTGACCTGCGAGGGCAACCTGTGCGTGGACCGCCGAGGGGAAGACGGCTACCCCTGCCGCGCCGACAGCACCTGCGACGGCACCCTCGAGTGCGTAGGCACCGCCTGCCTCGACACCTGCGGCGTCGAGGGAAACACGTGCTGCAGCGAGGGGGACGCCTGCGACGCCGGCCTGACCTGTCAGAGCGGCGCGTGCGTCGATCTGACCGGGGCCGAGGGCGGCGCCTGCTACCCGAATCAGACCTGCAACGCCGGGTTCCTCTGCAACGGCGGGCAGTGCGTGGCAACCTGCGCCGGGAGCGCACCTCCCGCGGACCTGAGCACCGGTGTCTGTGCGGGCCTGCTCAAGGTCTGCTCCGGCACTGACTGGGTCGACCCGAGCTACACCGGCATCGCGGGCTACGAGCTCGTCGAACAGGCGTGCGACAGCCTCGACAACGACTGCGATGGCAACGTGGATGAAGGGTGTGATTGCACCACCGGCGACACACAACCCTGTGGTAACGACGCAGGAGAGTGTGAGCAAGGGATCCAAACATGTAATTCCGGAGGTCGGTGGGGAGATTGCGAAGGCGGTCGAGTCGCTTACATAGAGATCTGTGACGGTCTCGACAACGACTGCAACGGCACCCCGGACGATGGCCTGATGCCTCCCCCTGCGACGAAGAACCGCGGGGTGTGCCAGGGCCTCGTACAGACCTGCGACGGCCAGGCCGGGTGGAAGGAGCCCACCTACACCGCGATCGCGCAGTACGAGGCGACAGAGTCGACCTGCGACGGCCTCGACAATGACTGCGACGGACAGACCGACGAGAGCCTTCAGGCGCCGCTGGCCAGCCGACAGCAGGGGGTCTGCGCCGGAGCGGTCAAGGTCTGCAACGGCAGCTGGATCGAGCCCAACTACGCCACGATCACCGGGTACCAGTCGGCCGAGTCCCTGTGCGACGACCTCGACAACGACTGTGACGGACTGCTCGACGAGGCTGAGGCCAGCCTCAGCTGCGTCTGTCAGCCCGGAGCACAGCAAAACTGCGGAGTGGACACCGGGGAGTGCGCCTTCGGCACCCAGACCTGTCTCGCCGCAGGCGAGTGGAGCAGTTGCACTGGAGGGACCGGGGCCGCCACCGAGCAATGCAATGGCCGCGACGACGACTGCGACGGGCAGAACGACGACAACCTCACAGCCCCCGCCGCCGCAAAGCAGAACGGGGTCTGCGGTGACTGCACCAAGTCGTGTGGCGGCGCCAACGGGTGGCGTGAGCCGACCTACGCGGGCATCAACGGCTGCGCAGAGAAATCTACCCTGTCCGTGAGCCTCCCGACCTCCGCCGGCATCTCGAGCTGTGGCGCCTGGCTCCCTGGACAGTGCGAGGATGCTGCCGCCCCCAGACTGATCGGAGGGTTCTGGGGCCTGACCTGTCGCTGCTCGCTCTACCAGACCAACGAGACGACCTGCGACAGTCACGACAACGACTGTGACGGCCAGCTCGACGGCGCCGACAGCGACGTCCCCTATCCCGATAACGACCTGTTCGAGCCCAACAACACGGCGGCCCAGGCGGCGCTCCTGGGGAGCTCACCGTTCTTCCCGAGCCTCGACACCGTGGTGCAGCAGGACGGCTCGTTCAACGCGGGCGACAGCGTGGACTGGTATCGAACGGACTTCCTCAACCTCGGACCGGCCCGTGACTACTTCGAGTGCACCGTCAGCGGCAGTGACCTCGCGGACGGGCTCCGGGTCAAGGTGTTTGTGGGTCTGCGCACCGGCTGTGACGCCGGTTGCACCAACAACGCCGGGACAAACGTGTGCTGTGGCCTGACGGACAACACCACCACGGGCTACTCGACCTCCAACGGCTGCATCTCTGGCCACAATGGTGAGTGGACGCGCGCCCTTGAGAGCGCCAACCTCGGCGACGGCGAGTCCGTGCGCCTTCGGATGGACATGGTGAAGCAGACCTTCTTCTGGAACGCTGCGCCTTGCGACCAGCGGGGCCTGCTGATGAACGGCCGACTGTACGTGAGGGTGACGTCCGTGAGCGGCACCATGGACCGCTGCCTCAACAACTACCGGGTGAGCTGTCGGTTCACCAACTGAGCCGACCCCCCGACGGCCGCGGCGTGAGGTCCAGCGCCACGCCAGCGGCCCCCTCCTACTCCACATACCCCATCGCGCGCAGCATCTTGCGCTCCTCCTCGTCCGGCCCGGCCCCATCGGGCTCCGGGGCGAGGTGCGCGCGCTGGAAGGCCTCAAGCGTGTCGAGCAGGGCGCGGTAGGCCTCGGGGGCGCGGACGCGCAGGTTCCGGCGCTCCTCGGGGTCCGCCTCGAGGTCGTAGAGGAAGTCGCGGCGGTCGGTGTTGAGCGCGGAGCGGTACTGCGCCCAGTGGTCCGGCCACGACCGGCGCATGGCCGCCTGGTCGGTGGGGTCGAAGCGGACGAGCTTGTACCGCCCCTGACGGACCATCCACCGCGAGACGCCGCTGGAGCGGAACTCGGCGAACAGGGGGCGGCGAGCGTCAGCGGGGACGTGGCCGGTGAGCACGGGCACCATGTTCTGGCCGGACGCCCGCCAGCCCGGCGGAGGCCGCAGCCCGGCCAGATCGAGCAGCGTGGGCATCACATCCACGCTCTGCCAGGGCCGGCTGTCGACGGTGCCCGCCCCGCCGGTCAACGCAGGGGTCTTGACAAGGAGCGGAACGTGTACGTTCGGCTCCCACATGTGGTAGCTGTGCAGGAACGCGCCGTGCTCCCCCAGCAGCTCCCCGTGGTCCGCCACGACGACGACCGTGAGCCCATCCCACAGGCCTCGCGCCTTCAGCGACCTGAACAGCTCGCCGAGCGCGGCGTCCGTCTCGGCGAGCTCCGCGTCGTAGACATCGCGGGTCCGGGCGACGACGGCCTCAGCGGGTGGCTCGGCGACCTCCTTGAGCGGGTTGCGCAGCGGCTCGACGTCGCGGCGAGTGCTCCAGCGGTCGAACGCCAGCGCCGGGTCGTAGGGGGTGTGGGGGTCCACGAGGAAGAGCCAGAGGAACCACGGTCGGCGCTGCGCCCCCACCCACGCCAGCGCCCGGTCCACGACCGCCCCGCCCGCCGGGTCCGGCCCCAGCTCCTCGCCGTCCACGAACGTCCCGAAGCCCTGATCGAAGCCGTAGGCGCGGCCCACCGTGGGGTTGGCGACGAACGCGCCCGTGGCGTAGCCATGGGCGGCGAAGACCTCGGCGAGCGTGGTCTGCTCGGGCCCGAGCCGAGAGCCGCCCCGCTCCACCCCGTGCTCGACCCGAAAGCGCGACGTCATCAGGGACGCCACCGACGGGCGGGTCCACGTCGCGTTGGCGTAGCAGCGATCGAACCGCAGCCCCTCCGAGGCCAGCGTGTCGAGGTTCGGCGAGGTCGGGCGGAGCGCGCCGAAGGCGCTGAGGCGATCGAGTCGGGTGGCGTCGAGCGTAAGCAGGAGGACCGGGGCACCCTCGACGCGCGGGGCGGCCCGCTGGAGGATCGGCGTGGGCGGGCCGAGCCCCTCCGGCGACGGCGCCGTCGGCTCAGCCTCCGACGTCGCTGCGGCGGGCGTGGACTCGGCCAATGGAGGCGAGGGTGAGCAGGCGGCGCAACCTCCGAGGGTGAGCGTGAGACAGGTGAGCACCAGGCGGTCGCCCGGGCTGCCGCGCCCGACCGCGCCGCGGCGCGCCTGTTGCCCTGTCTGGCCCTGTACCCTCATGGCTGCTCCGCATCGCGTGCACCGGCCAACCGGTGCGGCCAGGAGCAGGGCGTGGCCTGGTCCACGCCCTCAGTCCTGGCTGCGCAGCGCCTCGAGGAAGGTGTGCAGCGCGCCGATGCTCTCCACGCTCATCGCGGTGAACTCGAGCCCCATGCCGGCCTCGGTGACCCGGGCGATGCGAGCCTGCGAGACGATGCGTGGCGAGTGCTCCAGGCCGCTCTGGAAGATCGAGACGTAGCAGATCGTCTCCTCCGGCAGCGACAGCGACGCCTTGACGAAGGCCCCCGTTGGCGAAAGGTCGACCACCGTGCCGAGGATCATCACGTCGTCCTCCTCGGTCGTGACCTCGATGGCGTACGACGCGGTGACGCGGTCAAAGAGGCGAGAGTGCTTTCCGTGATCGTCCGATTCCGTCATGGCCGGCATGGTGGGCAAGGCGGACGTGCAGACGCCCGCAAGTTCGACGACAAGACCGATGGCACGGAGCGTAGTGTGCGCCCCGACGAGGTGTCAAGCCTCGCCGCGTGGCCGTCCGGGGCGATCGCAACGTCGTGGCGCACGGTCCACACCACCCTCGTCACGGCTCGCCGTCCGCGGCGAGCCGTCGACGGCGATTGGCCGACCGAAGCCGGTCCGTCAGGACATGGATCACCGCCTGGCAGAGCGCCGGATAGACGTGCAGCAGCCGCTCGAAGGTGTAGCTGTCGATGGCGAGCAGCGTGGTCGGCATCCGCGCGACGGCCGAGTCGATGCGTGGCGCGTTGTCCAGCACCGAGAGCTCTCCGAGGAAGTCGCGCTTGCTCAGCAACGCGATCTCACGCCCCTCGCGCAGCAGCGTCACCTCGCCCTCGATGATGACGAACAGGTGTTGTCCCGGCTCGCCCTCCCGGTAGATGACCTCCCACGCCGCGAAGCTGACCTCGCGGGACACCTCGGCGACCGGCACGAGCTCCTCCGCCGACAGCGCCGAGAAGATCGGCACGCCGAGCAGCAGAAAGACGTTCCGGATGCCCGACTGCGAGATGTTCCTGTTCTGGGGTTGGAGCTTGTCGGCCACGTCGGGTGCTGGTCGGGTTGCTCGGGATGCGCAGCGCGCGAGCCCGAGATGGAGCGGGCGATGAGGCGCGGTGCGCCCCTCACGTCCCGCAGATTACCATATCGCCGAAAAAAAACAGACCCATTGCACGGCGGCGCCTGCCTCAGGCCGGCCTGGCGCTCTGGGTCGCTGTGGCGCGCAGCCGCTGGGAGAGGATGCGGATGATGCGGGTGGCGAAGGAGGGATGCAGCTCGAGCATATTCATGAACAGGTCGCGCGGGAGCGCCAGCAACGTCGTGGCCTCCGCCGCGCGGACCGAGGCGCTGCGCGGCGCGTCGTCCAGCAGCGCCAGCTCGCCGAAGTACTCGCCATCCCCCAACGTTGCCAGCGTGTCCTGCCCCATCACGACCTCGACGCGGCCGACCAGGATCATGTACATCTCCAGCCCCTCCTCACCCTCCCGGCAGATGTACTGACCCGGCCCGTACGTGCGGGGCTCCACGGCCCCGACGACCGACCGCAGCTCGCTCCCTCCGATGCCGGCGAAGATCGGGAACTTCTTGAGCCAGAACACACGGCCGACCGGGTCGTTCATGTCCACGCTGGCCGAGTCCCGGTCCCGCCGGTGCATCCAGCTCCAGATGTGCACCAGCCAGGGGTCGTCCTCGGCCAGGCGGTCCTCGATCTCCGGGTACAGGATGGCCGGCAGCAGGTCCGCGCTCCGACGCGCCGTGCCCACCCGGCGCTCGATCAGCGCCACGATGACCTTCAGCGCCGGGTCCACCACGTGCTGATCCAGCAGCTCGATGGCGTTGGAGCGCTGCCGCGCGTTCGGGCTCTTGTAGTTCAGGTAGGCCCGGTGGATCGCGTTGCGATCGTACAGCAGGGCGAGCAGCCGGAAGGTGCGGTCCTCGGAGGCCTCCCGCAGGATGGACACCTCCTCGATGAGGAAGTCGTGGGCGCGGTCCAGCGGCTCGACGACCTTGTCCAGCCAGGCGTAGCGCTTGAGTCGCTCGATCTCGACCAGGACGCGGCGGCGGAGCCAGACGGCGTCGATCGGGAGCTCGTGGGCGTCGGTGACGCGCCAGAGGGCGAGCACGGCCGTGTTCGCCACGCTGGAGTGGTCGTCCTCGGCCTGCTCGAGCAGCAGCCGCAGGGCCTCGGGCTCGCGGCGCTGCTCGAGCACCTTGATCAGCCCGGCGCGGGACGGGCTCGGCAGGTCGGGGCGACCGAGCTGGGCGGCGATCTGCTGCAGCAGGCCCCCGTCGTATTGGACGAGCGCCTCGATGGCCGTCGGGCGCAGGTCCGGGCGCTCCAGACAGTCGAACAGGGGGTGCACGTGGTCGTCGAGCCGGAGCTGGCCCATGGCCTCGACCGCCTCGCGGCGTTTGTCCGGCGAGGGCGAGTCGAGCATGGCGACGAGCTCGGCGACGTAGCGGAGGGAGGCGAGGTCGAGCTTGGGCTGGGTGCGGTTGACGAAGGTCTCCAGATCCTGGCTCTGCCCGAACAGGTGGGGCCCCGGCTCACCCTGGACGCTGACCAGACCGGCGAGCGCAGCCACGCGAGGGTCCTCGTGCACGACGAGGGGCTCGACGACCTCGGTGAGGCTGTGGTTGGGGTGCTGCGAGAGGTACGCCAGGGCCTCGCGCAGGGCCTGCGGCGGTCGCTCGGGCGCGAGGATCTGCCGCCAGACCACGGCGCCCAGCTCCATCTTGCGCTGCAACGCCACGTCGAGCGCCGCCGCGGCGACATCCCCGTCCGGGTCGGTCAGCAGGGGCAGCACGCCGCGCACGTCCAGCTCCAGATCGAGGTCGCGGATGAGCTCGATGGCGTAGAGCCGGGTCTCGGCGTCGTCGCTGCGCAGGCGATGGCGCAGATCGTCGATGGCGCGGGGGCCGAGGCTGCGCCGGAAATAGCGCCCCATGCCGCTCTCCCCCTCGGAGCTGCGAAGCGCCTTGTAGAGGGCGGTGCGATAGTGAGGGGCGATGAGCAGGCCGACAGCCGCCGCCACGGCGCAGCCGAGCACGATCGCGGGCGAGATCAGGTGCAGATCGGCCACCGCGGGCGTGAAGATGAGCAGCGGCACGGCGGCAAGCACGGTGGCGAGGCGGTAGATCACGCCGTCGATCAGGGTCTTGGCGCGCTCGGTCTTGCGAGACTCCAGCGGCGAGACGAGCATCTGCACGCCGCTGCGGGTCAGCGCGTACTGCCCCACCCGCTCGGTGAACGCCATGCCCAGCAGGATCACGAACGCCCCGTCGAAGCCGACCAGCCCGGCGACGAAGTAGCCGCCGCCGCCCACCACCATCAGTAGCGACGTCGCCGTGATCGTCAGCCCGATCCCCATCCACTGCACGAGCCGGTTGGTGCCGAACAGCGCCAACACGAAGATCATCCCGTTGGCGATCCAGTAATACATCCCCAGGAACGAGGCGAGCTCGTCGCGACCGAGTCGGGCCTGAAGCTCCCCGCTGAACTGGTAATCCACCAGCACGCTGACGGCCTGCATCAAGAAGACGAACAGCGCCAGCCGCCACAGGATCGGCATGGCCACGATGCTCTTGAGCCCGTCCACCACCTCCGAGAGCAGCCCGGACGGCTCGACCTCGACCGGCGCCGGCTTGACCGAGGGGCGCGCCTCGGGCTCGACGACCGCCACGTCGAGCCGCCGGAGCAGCCACGGCACGGACGCCATCGGCCAGATCAGCAGCAGCGCGGCCAGCAGCAGCAGGTCCTCCGAGGACAGCACGGTCAGCAGCAGCGGCACCACCGCCCCGCCCACGCAACCCCCAAGCGTCCCGATCCCGGCCAGCACGGGAATCAGCCGCTTGCTCTGACGTGTCGGCAGCATGGTCGCGACGATGTTCCAGGCCTGGACCGCGATCAGATAGCCGATCGCCGGACACCAGATGATCACCGCCCAGCTCATCGCCTCCGGCGCGAGGTTGAACGTCAGGCCGATCACGACGAACGACGCCACGGCGAGCACCAGCAGCGTGATGTAGCGCGACTGGACGCCCCAGCGCTTCATCGCCGCGACGTACGCCAGGCTCAGCCCGGCCGTGAACAGCCCCGTGAGCAGGAACACCCACGGCAGCACCGAGAGCGGCCACGTCGACAGAAACAGCGCCTTGGACGCCGACGCCACCACGATGGCCGAGGCCGTCGTGGCCGCGAACAGCGACCCGAGGTCAAAGACCCGGGCGCGGTCGCCGGGCTCGAGCCCGAAGATTGAGAGCATGCGGTCCATCATGAAACGTGCGCGATCCCTGCCTCCGCCGACGCCCACGGCGTGCGAGGTCGTGCGACGCCCGTCGCCCGCCCCTCGCCCCGCGCCCGCCGCGACTCCGGTGCAGTGCCCCGGCGCTTGCAGCGCACGATCACCGCACGAGAGAATCCGCCCACACGATGCGCGACCACGCTCGGTGCGTCAAACCCCCTGTCGTCCCTTCTTTGGTCGTTCAGCCGGGTCATACGACACCGCTTTTGCCTCTGCATCGCGGAGTCACTATGCTGCCGACACGACGTGACGACCTCCGCTCGTCAGACCTCTGAGGAGACCCCCATGACCCGCTGGACCCCCTGGTTCATTGCCCTCTGCTTCGTGCTCGCCGCTTGCAGCCCCGACCGGGCCCAGAACAGCGACCGAAACAACTCTATATTCAACAACGCGACCAACAACAACACCAACAACGCCACCAACAACGCCACCAACAACGGTCAGGAGGACGCAGGCAACAACGGCCAGGAGGACGTCGGCAACAACGACCCGCCCGACACCGACCTGCCCGACGACGCGGCGGACGCCGATGACCCGCCCGACCTCGGCCCCCTCGACACCGACCTGCCCGACACCGATCCCCCGGACACCGACCTGCCGGACACCGATCCTCCGGACAGCGATCCCCCCGACCTCGGCCCACCCGACGTCGGCCCCCCGGACACCGACCTGCCCGACGTCGATCCCACCACAGACGACGATGACGACGGGATCCTCAACGGCGACGACAACTGCCCGCAGGACCCCAACAACGGCCAGAGCGACCGCGACAACGACGGCGTGGGCGATGCCTGCGACAACTGTCCGGCCCACCTCAACACCAACCAGTCCGACACCGACGGCGACGGCATCGGCGACGTCTGCGACGACGATGACCGCGACGGCGTGCTCAACGTCAACGACAACTGCCCCGGCGCTTCCAACCCCGGTCAGCGCGACACCGACGACGACGGCATCGGCGACGTCTGCGACAACTGCCGGATGACGGCCAACTTCAGCCAGCTCGACACCGACGGCGACGGCATCGGCGACGCCTGTGAGCTCCCCGGCGACGACGACGGCGACACCGTCGCCGACGCCGACGACAACTGCCCCGCCGTCCCGAACTTCAGCCAGTCCGACATCGACCAGGACGGCATCGGCGACAGCTGCGACAACTGCCCGCGCACCGCCAACTTCAGCCAGCGCGACACCAACGGCGACGGCGTCGGCGATGCCTGCCAGAGCGACCAGGACGGCGACGGCTTCACGTCGAACGACAACTGCCCCGCCATCTTCAACCCCCAGCAGGGCGACCGGGACAGTGACACCGTCGGCGACGCTTGCGACAACTGCCCCGCCACCCCGAACGCCGACCAGGCCGATGGCAACGGTGACGGACGGGGCGACGCGTGCACGGCCGTCGACACGCCCGTGCCGGTGACCCTGTCGCTGGCCTGGCCGGGCGCCAACCGTGATCTCGACCTCCACCTCGTGCACCCGAACGGCACCTGGTTCGACGAGATCTGGTCGGTGTACTGGCTCAACCAGACCCCGATCTGGGCGACGCCCGGTCTGGTCGACGTAACGGCCGGCGGCGACGCCCCCGAGCAGATCATCGCGCAGGCGCTGCCCCCCGGCCGGTACATGGTCGGCGTGGCGTACTACCGCAACAGCGAGACCACAGCGGCGGTGACGCCGACCCTGACCGTCACCTGCGACGGGCAGACCCAGACCGTCGCAGGCCCGACCCTCACCAACCCGACGCAGGGCAACGCAGACCCGAACCCGAATACAGCCGACCTGTGGCACGCAGTCTGGCTCGATGTGCCCTCGTGCACCTTGACCACGGCCAACGCGACCCCCACGCCCATGACCTGCGTTGGAGGAAACAACTGCACCTGCCCGACGTGTGACGATGGAGTCTGTTTCCAGAACACATGCGAGAATCAGTGCAACCCCTCCTCCGGTGAGTGTGTGGACCTCTGCAGCAGCGCGAACTGCGGGGCGAACGCCGCCTGCAACCCCGCCGATGGCATCTGCTACACGGCCAACCTCTCCCTGTGCGAGCCCTGCGAGTTCGACGGCCAGTGCACCGGCGGCCTCTGCCTCGACAACCCCAACGTCCCCGGCGAGCGCACCTGCTCCCGCCCCTGCGGCACGCCAAACACCACGTGCCCGGCCGACTACACCTGCGTGGGCGTCGGGTCGGCCGCGCACTGCGAGCCCGACCTCGGGACCTGCGTCGACCGCTGCGCGGCGGTCACCTGCACCGGCGAGGACGTCTGCGACCCGTTCACCGGCCAGTGCCGCCCGGAGGTCTGCCAGCTCAACACCCAGTGCGGCGCCAACAACTACTGCGATCGCCAGGATGGCATGTGCTACACCACCGGCGGCGGTATGCTGCCGCTCGGCTCGACCTGCCAGGCCGACGCCGACTGCTCCGTCGGCGCCATCTGCGCCGGCCTCACACCGACCTGCCGCAGCATCTGCGACACCAACGCCGACTGCCCGATGAACGTGGTGTGCTCCCAGGATCTCTTCTTCCAGGGGCGGCTGTCCTGCGGCGGGGGCTCCTGAGCGAGGCGTCGGGCTCGGACACGAGCCCGACGCACACTCCTTTCCCCTCCCACCACTCGCCGCGCTCTGCTATCGTGTCGGCCTCACGTCGAACCTGCCCGCGATGCCCCGAACGACCGGACGGCTCCGGGCGTCGACCGCCCACCGAGGTCCCATGGCTCACCCGCTCGAAGACATCATCCGCAACGCCGACGGCTTCATCGTCATCGGCGACTCCTCCGAGGATCGGTTCCCCGCCCAGTCGTTCCATAGCTACACCGCGGTCAACAAGAAGGTGTACTGCCTGGACCTCGGGGGCCTGACCGAGTCCCGCGGCGGCAGCAAGGGCAAGAAGGTCTACACCACCGTCGCGGACCTCCCCGCCGATCACGACGACCTCGCCGTGATCTGGGTCAAGCCCCACAGCGCCTCCCGCGCCGTGGACATCGCCCACGAAGCCGGCTGCAAGCGCGTCTGGTTCAGCTTCCAGACCGGGCACAAGGACGCGGTGGCGCGAGCGAAGGAGCTCGGGATGGAGGTCGTGGAGATCGGCCGCTGCCCGGTGCACTACATGGACGAGATGGTCGGGGCCTGCAAGGCGCACACGGCCATCCTCAAGGTGTCGGGCAGCTACAACAGGCCGCCCCAGCTCGACCCGGACGCCAAGCGCCGCGAGCTCTGGTAGCATGAAGGCCCAACAAACTCCTTTTGTGACAGAGCAATAGCATCCTCGCTGAGCGTTCGGCGACCATCGGTGGACGACGCAGGATGCTGCCGCTGCCGGGGCCCGTGCAGCCCACCGGTGACATTGTCGCGAAGACAGTCGAGCCGCCGGCTCCCCCGAGCTCACGGTGCAGGCGGGAGCTCGACCGCCCCGAGCGGTGACGCCGGCAGGCGCTGCGCCTCGCCGGCGCGCTGGCCCTTGGCCGGACAGGGGCCGAACACCACCGCGACGATATGGTCACGCTGGTCGTTGATGAGCATCAGCGTGCCGCCGGGCTGCGGTCGCCCGTCGAGGGTCACCTCGCTCGGGCCACGGTGTGCCGGAGCCTGAGTCAGCTCGATGTGGTAGAAGGTCTGGTAGTAGCGATAGTGCAGCTTGAAGCGGGTCCATGAGGTCGGGACCCGTGGGGTGAACCGCAGCGCGTCGGCTTCGCGCTCGATGCCGAAGATGACCTCGTGCATCAGCCGGTAGAGCCAGGCCGCCGAGCCGGTGTACCAGGTCCATCCGCCGCGGCCGGTGTGGGGGGGGCGGGTGTAGATGTCGGCGGCCAGGACGTACGGCTCGACCTTGTAGTGGTCGACCGCCGCCGGGTTCAGGGCGTGGATGATCGGGTTGAGCAGCGAGACGACCGAGGCGACCTCGTCGCTGCGACCAGCCAGCGCGAGCGCCCACGCCGCCCAGACCGCTGCGTGGGAGTAGTGGCCGCCGTTCTCGCGGACGCCGGGCGGATAGCCCTTGATGTAGCCGGGGTCGAGGCCGGTGTGGTCGAACGGCGGCACAAAGAGCGGCATCACCTGATGCTCCAGGGAGACGAGCTGGTCCCACATCGCGTCAAGCGCAAGCTCGCGGCGGTCGGATGCACCCACGCCCGAGATCGTCGCCCAGCTCTGCGGCAGGGAGTCGATCTGGCACACGTCGTTGTCCGCCGAGCCCAGCGGCTTGCCGTCGTCGAACCACGCGCGGCGGTACCACTGACCGTCCCAGGCGTGCTCCTCGATATGCGCCTCAAGCGCCGCGACCTGCGCGGCGCACCGCGCAGCCAACGCCCCATCCCCTCGGCGCTCGGCCACCACCGCGAAGCGTGTCAGGACGTGGTGAAGGAAGAAGCCGAGCCAGACGCTCTCACCGCGTCCCTCGTGGCCGACGCGGTTCATCCCGTCGTTCCAGTCGCCGCCGCCCATCAGCGGCAGGCCGTGCACGCCGACCCTGGCGCTGTGCTCAATCGCCCGTGTGCAGTGCTCATACAGGCTCCCGCGCTCATCCGACTGGCCGGGCAGGTCGTAGTAGCTCTCCTCGCCCTCATCGAGCGCTCGGCCCGTAAGGTAGGGGAGCGACTCGTCGAGCACGCCCGTGTCTCCCGTGAAGGTCACGTACCGGGCGACCGCGTACGGCAGCCACAGGTAGTCGTCCGAGCAGAGGGTGCGAACGCCGCGCCCACCGGGCGGATGCCACCAATGCTGCACGTCGCCCTCGACGAACTGCCGCCCCGCGCAGCGCAAGAGATGCTCGCGCGCCACCTCGGGTGCCTCGTGGAGCAGGGCCACACAGTCCTGGAGCTGGTCACGGAAGCCGTAGGCCCCGCCCGACTGATAGAACCCGGTGCGCCCCCACAGCCGCGCCGAAAGCGCCTGATACGGCAGCCAGCCGTTCACCATGATGTCCATGGCGGGGTCAGGCGTCTCGGCGTGCAACACGCCGAGCTTGTCGTTCCAGAACCTCCAGACCTCCTCCAACGCCACGTGCGCGGCGGCCACCGTCCGATGGCGTTGGATCAGCGCGACCGCCTCCGCCGTGCCCTGCGCCGCGCCGAGGATGAAGACGAGCTCACGCGTGGCGCCTGCGGCCACGTCCACCTGCGCCATGATCGCCGCGCACGGGTCCAGCCCCGGCCCCAGTCGGCCCGAGAGCTGTCGAAGCCGCAGCGCCGCCGGGCTCGACGGGTCGACGTTGCGTCCAAGCACCTCGGCGCGATCGCCGCTGACGGTCCGCCGGGGCTCGCTGCAGTCAAAGAAGGCCACCGTCTCAGCGCCGTCGTTGTTGTAGTTGTTGCGCGCCAGGATCGCGCCAGTCAGCGGCTCCAGCTCCGTGACCACGTACATCCCGTGCTTCGACCGCAGGTCGCCGAGCACGAGGTCCATGGAGGCAAGAACGCTCATGGCGCGGCTGCGGGGGCCGCGGTTTTCGAGCCGCAGCACCAGAAACTTCACGGGCGCATCGACCGCCACGTAGGTCGTGAGCCGGCTGTCCAGCCCATCCTCGCTGTGCTCGAAGATGGTGTAGCCAAAGCCGTGACGGCACGTGGTCTCTGCGTCGTCAGCACCCAGCGAGCCCGTGGGGCTGAAGATGCGGCCACCCCGCTCGGTGCGCACGAACACGCACTCACCGCTGGGGTCCACGACGGCGTCGTTGCTCCATGGCGTCAGCCGGAACAGCTGCGCGTTGCGATACCAGGTGTAGGCGCTGCCGCTCTCGCTGATCACCGTGCCGAGCTGCGGGTTGGCGATCACGTTCACCCACGGCGACGGCGTATGGGTCCCGGGTGCCAGCTCGACGACGTACTCACGCCCGTCGGCGGTGAAGCCACCCGTGCCGTTGGCGAAGATCAAGTCGGCCCGCCGGAGCCGCTGCGCCGCGTCCAGCGACCGCTTCAGCGGCACCTTGCGCGCCGGCGGCAACATCGACACCCGCGGCGGCGCAGCCACCGCGCGCTGCCAGCGCACGAGCTGCTGCTCCAGCGAGCCGCTGACGTCACGAATGACGATGCGCGCCACCGCCTGCAGCAACACGCGGTCCTCCTCGGGGAAGCTGTCGATCTGTCGCAGGAACACGCCGCCGGGTTTGTCGAGGAGCTGGGCCTCGGTGCCGGCGGCGACCAGGCCCAGGATCCGCTCGTCGAGCTCACGCCGATACCCTCCGACGCTCTCGTTCCAGATCACCAGATCCGTCCGCAAGCCGCGCATGCGCCACAGGGCGTGCGCCCGAAGGACATCGTGCACCAGGGCCAGGTTGTTGCCGTCCGTGATGTGCAGCAGCATGATCGGGAGATCGCCCGAGATCGCGTGCCCCCACAACCCCGA
>Ga0210033_1002286_pt1 | contig 16504 bp, 15 predicted proteins | sample CryGeymeta201501_FD_185465 | JGI IMG/M metagenome (GOLD analysis project Ga0210033, IMG submission 185465) | Groundwater microbial communities from Crystal Geyser aquifers in Utah, USA - Crystal Geyser metaG 2015-01 (SPAdes) (version 2) | ecosystem: Environmental > Aquatic > Deep subsurface >... | reverse complement strand
GCTCCTCGGCGGGCCATGCGTGTGTCGGTGCGAACGGCGTGGGCGGCTTCGTCATGCCTACCCAACACTCTTACCTCATGACGGATTCCACCAAAATCAACAAATCCTTCCAGCCCGGGAGCCGCCGCATTTCCGAGGTTTATGCCCCTCTCTCCCAACGTGTCAGGACGTCAGGGTCCCCCTCGGACATGCCGCGTGTCGCGCGAAGGCGCACCGATGCCCGGAGGTCGCCATCGGCAAGCCCCGCACCGACAGAACCGACGGTGCCGCTGCAGTTGAGCCCCTTGCCCATGAGCGTGAGGACGATGCCCAGGATCCACATGGAGAACATGCCGCCCAGCGTCGCGATGATCAGGACCTTTTGTAGCCGCTTCATTCGGGCTGCGGCCCGGTCGTTCGCGGGCACCTGCCATCGGTTCAGACCGACGCCGAGGAACGTCGGTTCGGAGTGCACCTTCTTGACTCGGTACCAGACGACGAGGGTCCTCACCCACACGGGCAGGAGGACGAACACCGCAGCCGCGGCGAAGCAGATCATCCAGGGATCGACCAAGGCGATGACCGCACTACCTGGCATGGGCACCGCAGACGGTGAGCCGCAGCGAATGACGCACGGCGACGCCCTGACCCTTCGCGATCTGCCTCCGGCCGACGAAGAACCAGCCGCGCCATCAAGCAAGCCAGGCGCAGAGTAGGGCGCAAGAACCGGCCCGCGGCTCGGCACGGAGTCGCGAGCGCCTCCGTGCGCGCAGTCGCGCCTGCTGGTCGGCGTCACCCGGTCGTGCCCGCGCGGGAGGCCATTGCCGCGGACGCGCCGAGCCCGCATGCTCGGGCGCATGGACGACTTCGTGTTGCAGGAGCCCCACGCGGGCGTGGGTGGAGAGCACGTGATCGACGTTCGGGTGCCGCCCGAATTGAAGACGCTGAATGGGCACTTCCCCGGAGATCCGATCGTGCCCGGCGTGTCTCAGGTGCTGCTGGTGGAGCGCGGCGCGCGCCTGGTCTGGCCCGATCTCGGCGAGCCGTCGGCGATGGTGCGCTTGAAGTTCATGCAGACCCTGCGTCCCGGCGACGAGCTGTCGCTCGACTTGAAGCGCGAGCAGGAGACGGACGTTCGTTTCCGCATCCTGCGCAAGGGCACGGACGAGGAGTGCAGCCGCGGCGTGCTGCGCTTCACGGCGAACTGAACGGCACGGGCCTCGGGGCGAGCGGCTCGCCGCACGGTGATTCGTCCGACGCTTCCGACATGAGGTGTAGGGTGGAGCGCGACGTCGGTCACGCGATTCGGAACACGGCGGCGTCCGAGTCCGAGTCCGAGTCGGGCCACGGGCACCGACCACGGCCACCGACCACGACCACCGACCACGGCCACCGACCACGGCCACCGACCGTGGGCGCGGACCACGGGCACGGACCGCGGGCACGGACCAAGGCCGCCGTCCCCCTGGGGAGCGCCCCTCCCGGGCGGCTTTCTTCTCCAAGGCTGTCCCAGACGGACTCGTGCTCCATGTCGAGGGACAAGCCCCCACCCTACGGACGCGAGCGCTACGCCTGAGCGGCGTCGTTCGCGAGCACGCGCTCGTGCTCCGTCATGATGAGCGCGCGGGTTCGATCCATCAGCGCTCGGGCGTCGGTCCCGCAGTCCTCGGGCTCGATCTTGCCCAGCCAGCGCAGCTCGAAGTGGATGGGCTGCTCGGGCACGAAGCGCTCCTTGTTCAGACCGGGCGGGCGCGCGTCGACGTAGACCAGCAAGACGGGCACGTGGGCGCGCAATGCAGCCTCGAAGGCGCCGCGACGGAATCGCCTCAGGCCATGCGTCGGAGAGCGCGTACCTTCGGGGAAGACGATCAGCGGGCGGCCTTCCTCGAGTTTGGCGACCATGCGATCGAGGGCAGGTGTTCCGTCCCCGTCGCCCTTCACGCCAGGTCCGGGCACGTAGTCCGCGGCGCGCATCAGCGGCCCCGCGAGCCAGCTCCGGAGCCAGGAGGCCTTCACCGTGGTCGTGATGCGCGGCACCCAGCCCAGCAAGAAGACGACGTCGATCAGAGTCGGGTGGTTCGACACCAGCACGAAGGCGCCCTCGCGCGGCACGAAGTCGGGCAAGGGGACGCGCTCGTAGGAGATCAGCCCCGCGACCTTCATCCAGAAGAGAAACGACGGATAGATGAAGCCGAGGAAGCGCGAGGCGAGGCGGCGATAGCGCGCGCGACGCCAGACGAAGAGACGCACGAGCGGGAAGAACACCACACCGAGCAAGACGCCCGCCGTGAAGAACTGGAAGAACGAGAAGAAGGCCAAGAGCAGCCTCAGCTTCTGCTTCATCCCTGCTGCGACCCCTCGGCGCCGGCGTCCAGCGGCTCACCGACCCGAATCACCATCGAGGTGTTGATGCCGCCGAAGGCGAAGTTGTTGCTGACGAAGACGCGCTCCGTCGTGTCGCGGCACTCGCGCACGTAGTCGAGGGGCGCGCACTCGGGATCGACCTCGTCGAGGTTCTTGCCCGCGGGCAGGAAGCCGTCTCGCAACGCGCCCAGACACCACGCGGCCTCGATGGCGCCGCACGCGCCCAGGGTGTGACCGACGAAGCCCTTCAGGGACGAGACGGGGACCTTGCCTCCGAAGACCTGGAAGGTGGCCTGGCTCTCGGCGATGTCACCGACGGGCGTGCCCGTGCCGTGGGCGTTCACGTAGCCGACCTCGTTCGGCGCGATGTGCGCGTCCGCTAGGGCGAGCTCGATCACGGCGCGCATGCCCTCGGGGTCAGGCGAGGTCATGTGACCGCCGTCGCAGTTGCTGGCGTAGCCCAGCACCTCGCCCAGGATCTCTGCGCCGCGCGCGCGGGCGTGCTCGAGCTCCTCGAGCACCAGGGTGCCGGCGGCCTCACCCACGACCAGGCCGTCGCGTCGCCGATCGAAGGGGCGCGGGCTCTCGTCGGGCGAGTCGTTGAAGTGCACGCTGGTCGCCATCAAGAGATCGAAGGTGACGGCCGTGGTGTAGTGCATCTCTTCGGCGCCGCCGCAGATCATCACGTCCTGCGTGCCGGCGCGGATCAGCTCGTAGCCTTCACCGATGGCCTGCGAGCCGCTGGTGCAGGCGGTGCACGTCGAGGCGACGCGGCCCTTGAGGCGATAGTGCTTGGCCAGGTTGGCCGCGCAGGTGTGGGCCATGAAGCGCAAGAACGCGTTGGACTGCAGCCCGCGCATGCTGCCCTCGAGCATCAGGGGACCGCTGAAGCGCTCGAGCTCGGAGCTGCTGCCGGAGGTGGAGCCGTAGGCGACGCCGGCGCGCCCGGAGTCGAAGAGCGCCTCGTCGAGCTTGGCCTGATCGACCGCCTGCTCCGTGGCGTGGAGCGCGAGCAGGGCCACGCGGCCCATGGTGCGACGCACCTTGCGATCGTAGTGCTTGAGCAGGTCCACGCCCTCGACCGGAGCGCCCAGACGACCCTGCATGTCCTTCATGCGATCGAACTCGGGCATGAAGCGCACGCCTCCGCGACCGGCCTTCAGCGACTCGAGGCTCTCGGCGACGCTGGCGCCGATGGGCGTGGTCGCGCCCATGCCCGTGATCACGACGCGGCGCTTCATGGCATCACCCCCGAGGGTGAGAGAAGATCGGTCTCCTCCGCGTAGCGCGGCAGAGCCCAGGGTTCGACCACGGTCTCTTCACCGCGCAGGAGCGTGAGCACCATGGCGCGCGTCTGGTTGAAGATCTCCTCCGTGCGCATGTCGACGTCCTGACGCGAGCGCGGGCCACCGACCTTCACCAGCGGGCCGAAGACCTCGCGTCCGAGCAGCGAGCGCCCGGTGTTGCCACGGTAGTAGTCGCCGCGCTCGTGCAGGACCTCGCCCGCAGCCGCGAACAGGCGCCGGAAGTTCTCCATCACCGCCCGGATCGGCTCGCGTCGCCGCAGCAGCGCCTTGAGGTCGCGCCGGTTCAGGTGCTCGTCGCGCGCGTAGGAGTCGAACCAGAGGTTGTAGTAGAGCGCGGTGTCGAAGAAGACCTTGGCCTTGAACAGCTCGTAGCTGCCCAGCGTGGGGTAGAGGTCGATGTAGAGCAGGCGCGTCACGTCGATGCGGAACTGCAGGAACTCCTCGTACAGATCCACGGAGCGCGACAGCTCTTCGCCGGCCACGTCGCGCCGGATCAGATCGGTGACGAGATCACACTCGATGCCGATGAAGTCCGTGCCCTGGGAGTAGAAGGGATCGATGAAGGCCGCGGCATCCCCGACGACGGCCCAGCGCTCGGCGGAGAAGACACGCTTGGCGCCGAAGCTGAGCTGGGTGAGGAAGCCGTGGTCGAGCAAGTCGGCGCCGGCCAAGAGCTCGCGTGGAGCACGATAGCCATCCAGCCGCGTGCGCAGACCCTGGGCGGTCGTGAGCGCGCGATCCCAGCCGGAGCGCTCGGTGACGAAGCCGACCGAGGTCACGCCGTGGCTGAGCGGGATGAACCAGATCCAGTGGCCGCGATAGCAGAAGTGGTTGGTCGAGAGGAATCGCGCCGTGTCCTCGGCCCGCGCACGGAACTCGGGGTGCTCGACGCCGTCGATGTTCGCGACGCCTCGGTAGCGCGCCCAGCTCGCGCCCACGCGATGCTGCTCCTCGGCGACCTTCAGCCCCTCGAGGCGTGCGATCATGCCGCCGCGACCCGTGCTGTCCACGACCCAGCGCGCCTGCCAGCGCTCAATGCCGGAGTCCTCCTCCACGTCGAAGGTGTGAGGCGTCCCGGTCTTCGACAGCTGAAGGTGACTCACGCGTGCGCCGAGGTGCACGTCGACGCCGTCGGCGGCGTTCATGCGCAGCAGATCCTCCTCCAGCCGCAGGCGATCGAGCTGGAAGCTCGGATAGGGCGGCAGGTGGGCGAGGCCGAGCTCGCTCATCTCAGGCAGAGGGGCGTCGCGCTTCTCGGTGTCGAAGAAGAAGCGCAGGCCGTTCTTGGGCAGGTGCTCCTCGTAGATGTAGCGCGCGAGTCCGAGGCGATGGACCAGGTAGTGGGAGCCGATCTCGACGGTGGACTCGCCCACCTTGTAGCTGCGCTCGGTCTCCCGCTCGAAGAGCGCGACCGAAAGCTCGGGCAACGACATGCGGATCTGCCGCGCCAAGAGATTTCCCGAGAGACCACCCCCAAGGATGGCGACGTCGACTTTCCGCTCCATAGGACCCTCCGACCCCAAAAGGCGTCATCAGCGGCGAGACCATAGCAGCGGCGGAGGCGTGTAGCCACGCACGCGGATCGGGGAGGTGGGCCCGGTGGTGGCGCTCGGCCCGGGCCTCCGGGCTTCTGCCTGTCAGTGATTGCAAGCCCTGCATGCGTGGGCTATGCGTGCCGATTCGGAGAGTGCGAGGCGTGCCGGTTCGGTGACGCCAACGCGAGGAGCGACAGGAGGGCTCGATGGCAAACGACTCGGTCGATGTGCTCATCTGCGGTGGTGGTCTGGCGGGCCTCACCCTGGCGCGACAGCTGCGCCGAGAGCAGCCGGAGCTCCGGGTGATGGTGGTCGAGAGCCAGCCCCGACCTCTGCCCGCGGCGTGCCACAAGGTGGGCGAGTCGAGCGTCGAGCTCGGCTCCCATTACTTCGCCGAAGTCGTTGGATTAAAAGACTATTTGAACAAGGAGCACCTGCCCAAGAACGGCCTGCGCTTCTTCGTCGGGCAGCCCGGCACGGCCATCGCCGATCGCACGGAGATCGGCCCCGTGGAGCTGCCTCGCCTGCCCTCCTTCCAGATGGATCGGGGCAAGCTCGAGAACGACCTGCGCGCCATGGTCGAGGAGGCCGGCGCCATCCTGCTCGAGGGCGCGAAGGTGGTCGACGTCGAGATCGGGACGGGCACGACGGCGCATCGGGCACGCGTCGTGGACGCCACGGGCGAGGAGAGGGAGATCGTCGCTCGCTGGCTGGTGGACGCCACCGGACGCCGTCACTTGCTTCAGCGCAATTTAGACATGGCTCGTCCCGGACGCCCGGCGGCGAGCGCAGCGTGGTTCCGAGTCCACGAGAAGCTCGAGGTGGGCGAGCTGGTGCCGGAGCAAGAAGAGCGCTGGCACACGCGCGACATCGACCACACGCGCTGGCTCTCCACCAACCACCTGATGGGTCCCGGCTACTGGGTCTGGCTGATCCCGCTCTCCACCGGTCATACGTCGATCGGCATCGTCACCGACCACGTGCACCACGACCCGTCGAGCTACGCCAAGAAGGACAAGGCCCTGGCGTGGATCGCGGCGCACGAACCGGCGCTGTCGCGCTGGCTCGAGGGCCGGAAGCTCGAGGACTTCAAGGTCCTGCGCCACTACAGCTCAGCCAGCGAGAGGCTCTTCTCGACCGAGGACCGCTGGGCCTGCGTGGGCGAGTCGGGTCAATTCGTCGACCCGCTCTACAGCCCCGGCTCCGACTTCATCGGCACGCTGAACTGCCTGACCTCCCGCTTCATCCGCGAGGACCGAGCCGGCACGCTGACGCCGGAGCTGTCCAACGAGCTGACGCGCATGATGCCGGCCTGGACCGAGGACTGCCTGCGCACGGTGGGCGACAACGGCGTCTTCTTCGGCCGCGCGGAGGTCTTCGCGCCCAAGCTGTGGTGGGACTTCACCCACTACTGGGATTGCGCCTGCACCTACTTCTTCAACAAGGGCTACGAGTTCTCGCTGGAGGAGCACCGCCGCATCCGCGAGCCGCTCGAGAAGCTCTTCGCCATGAACCGAAAGGCGCAGGATCTCTTCGACGCCTGGGCGCGCATGACGCCACCCGACGCGACGCGCCGCAAGCCCTTCGTCGGCCTGCCGCCCTACCCCTGCTTCTTGACCGATCAGCACATGGCCCTGGCCGAGCCCGCTCTGGGCGACGCGCTCTTCCCGCGCCTCGAAGGCCACGTGGCCCTGGGCGAAGAGGTGCTGCGCGAGGTCTTCCTGCGCGCTCTATGCGAGGTCGGCGAGGCCGGCGCCAAGGAGCTGGGCGCGGTGGTGAAGCTGGCCGAGTGGCGACCCGCCATCGACGCGCAGCGCGTCTCCCTCGAGGCGCTGCCCCGGGCCGAGCGCAACCGCCTGATCCCCTCCGTCACGCGCGACATGGATCGCGCCTTCGGACGCGCCCACGACGACGGCACCCCACTCTTCAAGTTGCTCTCCCTGGCCGGACTCGAGATCGGTGAAGAGACGACGCAGGCTCACGCTTGACTGCACGCCGAACCCGAACGGGTTGCCGCACCTCAAAAGAATGAGATTTTCGAATGACCCGCGATGAAATTCTGAAGAACGTAGTGGAGATCCTGGCTGACTCCTTCGAGATCGATCCCGAGGAGATCAAGCCGGAGTCCAAGCTCTACGAGGAGCTCGGTCTCGACTCCATCGACGCGGTCGACATCTTCGTCCAGCTGCGTGAGCTCACGGGGCGCCGTCCCAACCCGGACGTGGCGCGCGAGATCCGCACGGTCGAGGAGCTCGTCTCCTTCGTGGAGAGCGAGCTTGCCGCGGCCGCCGCGGGAGAGCCCGAGCCCGACCTGCCTCCGCCGAGCGCGGGCGCGTGACCTCCGAGAGGCCCGCGCTGAGCGAGCTCGGGGAGCGCGTGCTGTCGCGCATGCCGCACAAGCCTCCGATGCTGATCCTCGACGACGTCGAGGAGGTCGGAGCGATGCACATCGTGTGCAAGGCGCGCATCGGCGCGGACCACGTCCTGCTCGATGAGGGGCGCATCTCGAGCTTCTTCGCGGTCGAGCTGATCGCCCAGAGCGCCGCGGCGCTGATGGTCCATCGCGCGCTCGTGGGCGGGCTCGCGCCCACCACGGGCATGTTGCTGGGCACGCGCAAGATCACCCTGGAACGTGGCTCCTTCGAGGTCGGCGACGACGTCACGGTGCGCGCCGAGGAGATCTGGGGCGCGGGAGCCCTGGCCCAGTTCAACGGACGCGTCGAGGTCGCCGGGGTGCTGGTCGCCGAGGGCAGCATCAACGTGATGACGGGCAACGTCCCGGGCTGATCTCAGCTCGGATCGGGACGCTTCAGCAGGAGCCGCGCGGCGGGGGCGAAGAGCAGGCTCGCGCCCACGCCCAGAGCCACGGTGAGGCCCATGGCCCGCAGCGCCGGCTGGGCGCTCAGGGCCAGCATGCCGAAGGAGAGCAGCGTCGAGGCGCAGGCGACCAAGAGGCCGGCCAGGGTCGCGTGGAAGTCGTCACCGACGCTGCCGAGGCGCGCGCTCTCGACCACGAAGACGCCGTAGTCGACGCCCATGCTCAGCACGAGCAAGAGCGCCACCACGTGCAGCAGCGTCAAGGACACGCCCGCGAGCGAGAGCAAGCCCACGGCGACGACGCCGCCGAGCAGCGCCGGCAGCATGGCCGCGAGGGCCGGACGCAGACTGCGGTAGCGCAGCAGCAGAAGAAGAAGCACGACCGCGAGGCCGGCGAGCAACATCTGGCTCGTGCGCTCGCGCAGCAGGCGGTAGGCGCCCGCGAGCAGCTCGCCCTGATCGAAGAGGCGCACGCCATCGACGTGCGAGAGCCGGGCGTCGAGGGCCGCGGGATCGCGCACGCCGCGCACGAAGGTCAGCACGGCCACGCCGTCGTCCAGAGCCAGGAGGAAGGGCGCGACCAGTGACTCGAGGGGCGTGCCACGCAGATCCTCGGGGCGCAGCAGCGGATGCTCGCCTTCGAGATCACGTGAGAAGGGCGCGAAGAGCTCGGGGCGAAAGCCCTCGGCTTCGAGGGCCGTCAGCACGCGTCCACCGAGCTCGGGATGCGCCACCAGATCCGCCAGCCCCGCGCGCTGGGACGCGAGCGAAGGCAGGAGCGTGCTCACGGCCTGATAGCGCTCGAGGGATCCCTCCGCGCGCGCCTGCTCCAGGATGGGCAAGGCCGCCTCCGTGCGCTCGAGCGCCTGCTCCTGGTTGGCGCCGAAGGCCACCACGAAGCGCCCCGCGTCCATGCGCGCCACGCGTTCGCGCACGCGCGTGTCCTCGGCCTGCATGCCGGCGTCGAGGCTCGAGAGCCCGGACAGCGAGTCGGCGAATTGAATCCGCGTGAGCCCGAAGCCGCTCGCCAGCAGCAAGACCGCACCGGAGATCAGCAGGGCGCGCGACCAGAGTCGACTGGTGAGGCGCTCGCCGAGGCGCCCCAGGCTCGAGAGCAGCGCGGTGGGTTTGGGCGGCGTCTGACGCAACCAGGGCGCGACCAGGAAGAGCGTGGCCAAGAGCGCCGCGCCCACGCCGAAGGAGGAGAAGACCGCCATCTGACGGATGCCCGTGAAGCCGGTCCAGGCCAGGCCCGCGAGGCCGGCGATGGTGGTGATGGCGCCGAGCACCAGCCCGGGGCGCAGGCTCTTCAACGTCGCCCAGGGTCCGTCGGCATGGGGCGCCAGGGCCTGATGCGAGAAGTAGTGCGCCACGTAGTCGATGGACACGCCCACGAGCGTCGCGCCGAAGGCCAGCGTCAGCCCGTGCAGGCGCCCGAAAAAGAGCTCGCTGGCGACGAAGGCGCCCGCGACACCGACGGCGATGGGCACGTTGCCCAGCAGCAGCCACGACCAGGAACGGTAGAGCAGCAGCAGCAGCAGGCAGACGCCGAGGCTTCCCAGCAGGCCCACGCGGCTGACGTCGGACCGCACGCTGGCCTCCGAGGCCAGGGCGAGCCGATGCACGCTCGCCTGCTCGAGCCGTAGCGCACCACCGTGGACTGCGTTCACCTGCGCGAAGGCCTGGGCGATGGCGTCCTCGATCGGGCGCGCGCGGCGGGTGTCGAAGGGCGAGTGGGCGGTGGCCAGGAGCACGACGCCGTGACGACCATCCGCGCTGAGGAAGTGTCCCTCGGACACGCTCAAGCCGCCGCGCTGTTGCTCCGCCAGGCGGTCGAGGCGCGCGGGGAAGAGCAGCAGCGGATCCTCGGGCGCCAGGCTGCGCAGGAAGGGCCCCGCCAGGCCGCCGAGCTGTTGCTTCAGGTGTGCGGCGCGCGTGCGCAGGTCCGCGTCCGAGAGCGTGCCCCAGGGCTCCCGCGCCAACGCCACGCGGCGCGGGAAGTAGAGCCGATAGAAGGCCTGATTCAGTTCGGGGTCGGGGCCAGCGCGAACCCAAGCCACATCGGGCGCGTGGACCAAGTGCTGCGCGAGTTCACCCGCGGCCTGCGCCGCCGTGGCGCCATCGGGGCCCTCGATCGTGAGCGTGAGCGTGCGGTTCAGGTCGGAGGCGGCGACGCTGCGGAGGAGCGCGCCCATGCGTGCGTCTTCGGCCGGTGGCAGAAACTCGGTGATCTCCGTGCTGACACGCAGGCGCGCCAGAGCGACGCCGCCCACGGCGAGGCAGGCGAGCGTGATCAGGGCGGCGACGAGGCGGGCGGGGCGCACGCCGAGAGGCTACTCGGGCAGGCGGAAGAGGCGCGAGTGTTCATCGGCCGAGTAGTGTCGCGCGGGATCGACCTGGGTGAAGGTGGTCACGGTCACGTCACCGCTGGTCTCGACCATGCGGATGCGGGTGAGGGCGAGGCCGTGGCCGTGCAGGGAGAGCTGGCGCAGGAAGCGCGAGAGCTGGGCCTCACGGGGCCGCAGGGTCAGCGTGAAGTCGTCGCCTTCGCTGGAGAAGTCGAGGGTGTAGCTGCGCTCGAGGGCCGCTCGATCGCCCGCGAGCACGTCGCGGAAGGCGCCGACGAAGCCGCGCACCACGGGGCTCTGGCCGAGGTCGAGCACGCGACGCTCGCCGGGCGAGACGAGCGTGACGTGGTCGCCTTCGAGCAGCGCCCAGCTGGGCGTGGGCGAGGTGACCTTGCGCAGCATCCGTCCCGGAGGCGTGAAGTAGATCTCGCCGTCGCTCTCGAGCGGCAGGCTGAGCAGCGCCACGTGCTTCTCTTCGTGGAAGCGCGCGTACAGGCCGGGCATGGCGGCGAAGGCGCGCAGCAAAGCGTCCACGCTGGGATGGCTGGCGGCGCTCGTGGGTTGGGCCGCGGCGTCGGGCGAGCTCGTCAGAGGCGAGGCGGCGAGCAGCACGAGCGCGGCCGTGACGACCAGCGCGGCGCGCCCGGAGCGTCGACGAGAGCCCGCGCGAGCTTCAGAAGATGGCGCGGATCTGGCGTTGAATCTCATGCGGAGTCTCCAGCAGCATCACGCCGTTGCGCGTCGTGACGAGGGTGGTCCAGGCGCGCGCGGCGCGGCGCCCGGCGTCGACGTTGTCGACCTGATAGCCCAGGTGGATGCGCTGCTCGTAGTCGATGCAGAAGGCGTGGACGCGGTAGCGCTCGCCGAAGCGCAGGGGATAGGCGTGGCGGCAGCGCGTCTCGATGACCAAGAGCCCGTAGCCCAGCGCCTGGAAGTCACGGATGTCGAGATCGACACCCGAGAAGAGCTTGGTGCGCGCGATCTCAAGGTATTTGTAATAGTTGCCATGCCAGACGATGCCGAGGGGGTCGCAGTCGTGAAAGGGCACGACGTCCTCATGGACGATGGCGTGGGCCGGAATCTTCACGACCCGCTCGCCTCGAGCGTCATGTCCACCGCAGGGAGAGGCAGCTCGTCCGCGCGCAGCGCCTCGAGCATGGCCTCGATGTCCAGGTCCATGCGGCGATCCTCGACGTTCATGGGCACGCGCGCGCGCACGGCCGCGTGCATGGCCAAGAGCGGTGCGCCGAAGCGATCGAGACCGCGAAGGTCCATGGCCTGCACCAGCGCCAGGAGGTGGATCACGGCCACGGTCTCGCTCAGATCGAGCACGCGTCGGGCCTCGCGGGCGGAGATGGCGCCCATGCTGACCTTGTCCTGATTGTGCGACTCCGTGCTGCGGCTGAAGACGCTCGCCGGCATGGTCATCTTGAGCGCCTCGGCCGTGAGCGCGCTCGCGGTGATCTCCATGGCCTTGAAGCCGTGATGCGTGAACCTGTCCTCGCCCTGCCGCGCCACCAGGTTGGCGGGCAGCCCGGCGTTGGTGTGCGGGTTGTTCAGCAGGCTGAGCTGACGGTCGAGCAGGTCGGCGACGTTGGCGCACACGTTCTTGAGCGTATCCGTCGCCAGGCAGGCGTGGCCGCCGTAGAAGTTGCCGCCGTGCAGGAAGCTGCCCGTCTCGGGATCGAGCAAGGGATTGTCGTCGACGCCGAGAACTTCTGTCTCGAGCAGCGCGCGCGTGAAGGGCAGCGCGTCGAAGAGCAGACCCACGACGTGGGGCGAGCAGCGCATGGAGTAGGGATCCTGCACGCGGGCGCTCTCGAAGCTCGATCCTTCGAGGCTGGCGCGGATGGCCGTGGCCGTGGCGCGCTGCCCGGGGTGGGGCTTGAGCGCGAAGATGCGATCGTCGTAGTGGCCGGCGGCGCCGTCGAGCACGGCGCAGGCCATGGCCGACTCCAGAGCCGCGAGGCGTCCGAGGCGCTCGGCGCGCACCCAGCTCAAACAGCCGAGGGCGGCCATCATGGCCGTCCCGTTCATCAGCGCCAGGCCCTCCTTGGGGCGCAGCGTCAGGGGCGTGAGGCCCGCCTCCGCGAGCACTTCGCTGGCCGGACGTGTGGCGCCCTCGAAGAGCACCTCGCGCTCGCCCACCAGCGTCGCGGCCAGGTAGGAGAGGGGCGTCAGATCGCCGCTGGCGCCGACGGACCCTTCCTCCGGGATGCGCGGCAGGATGCGTCGCTCCAGCAGCGTCATCATGCGCTCGAGCAGTGCGACGGTCACCCCCGAGTAGCCGCGTGACAGGGACGCCGCGCGCACGGCGACCACGGCCGCGCTCTCGACCTCGGACAGGGCCGCGCCCGTGCCGCAGCCGTGATAGCGCAAGAGATGCAGGGGCAGGATCTCGGCCACCTCGGGCACGACGTCGAACTCGGCCGAGGCGCCGTAGCCGGTGGTGATGCCGTACACGCGTCGACGCTCCGTGAGCAGCTGCTCGACCATGGCGGCGCTGGCGGCGAGGCGCTCGCGCAGAACCGGATCGGGATCGAGCACAGCGCGGGCGCGGCCCGTGGCCAGATCGTGGATGTCTTCGACGCTCGGAGCGCGCACGCCGAGGAGCACCTCCCGAAGCGGTGACGAGTGTGTGGATGCGGTCACGGGGTCTTCCAGAATTCGAAAAAGTTGAACCAGTTGTCCGGCGCCGAGCGCGCGTAGTGTTCGAGCCTTTGGGCATAGCGCGCGGCGTACTCGCGCGCCGCCTCCTGCCTCGCGCCGCGCTTCAAGACGACCTTCTCCGCGAAAGGCTCGCAGTGCAGCTCGTAGTGATCGGGCGCGCGGTAGACGCCCACCGTGAAGAAGACGGGGCAGCGCAGAGTCGACGCCAGCAGGTAGGGTCCCGTGGGCATCAGCGCCGTGCCTCCGAGGAAGTCCACCTCGGCCAGGTTGGCGCTCTCGGGCACGCGATCCGCGAGGATGGCCACCATCGCGCCCTGATCCACCAGCTCCTTCACGCGCAGCATGAAGCGCATGTCGCCTTCGTCGATCTCGACCACGCGCTCGGCCATCTCGGGCGAGAGCGCGCGATACAGGGAGTTGATCTGCTTGGCGTTCGCCGTGTGCACCAGCGGATACACGGGCATGTCGAAGTCGGCGCTGGCGCCGCGCATGGCGTAGAAGCTGCCGAGGTGCGCGCCGAGCAGGAGCGCGCCGCGACCCTCGCGCACCAGCTGCTCGAGGTGCTCGTGTCCGTCGCGCGTGAAGCGAAAGCGCTTGGTCTCACCCCGCAGGAAGTAGGTGCCGTCGAGCGCGACCTCAGCGAAGCGAAAGAGCTGCCGGTGCACACGTCGGAAGCTGGTCGGCTCGTCGACGCGGCGCAGGAACTCGCGCGTGGCCTTGCGCGCGTTGGCGGAGAAGAGCGCGTAGTAGAAGGTGACGACGAGGAGCAGGCCGCGCGTCATCGTGCGGCCTGCGAGGCGGGCCACGAGCAACGTCAGGCGCAGGACGAGGTCGTTGCCGCGCTCCTCCTCTTCGCGCCAGCGTCCGACCTTCGCCGCTTCGGCCGCCTCGCTCACGACTGACCTCGGGGACCGAGGCGCAGGGGCGGGATGATGGCGCCGAAGAGGAAGGCCATCACCTTCCGGAACATCAACCGCGAGTGCATGAGGCTGATCCAGACGTTGTCGCGGAAGGCGTGGAAGTGGGAGACGCCGCCCTCGTCGGCGGCGAGGTAGCGCACGTTCGTCGGGATGTTGATCACGGGCGCGCCGGACCAGACCATGCGCACGGCGATCTCGGGATCGAAGTCCATGGCGTCTCCGCGCGGGGCGGCGCGCAGGGCGGCGCGCACGGGGTACACGCGGAAGCCGCACATGGCGTCGCCGATCACGCCGGCGCCCGTCTCCATGCGGATCCAGAAGGTGGTGATGCGTCGGCCCACGCGTCGCGCCGAGGGCGCGCTGTCGTCGTAGCGAGGATCGCCGAGCACCAGGGCCGTCGGTTGGTTGCGCGCCGCCTCGAGCAGCTTCGGTGCGTCCGCGAGGTCGTGCTGGAGATCGGCGTCGACCTGCAGCGCGTGGCTGAAGCCCGCCTCGTCCGCGACCACGAGGCCCGTCTTCACCGCGGCACCCTTGCCCCCGTTCTGTTCGCGATGGATGACGCAGGCCAGGCCCTCGGCGGCCAGGGCGTCGACCGCCGCGCGGCCGGGCTCGGCGCTCCCGTCGTCGATCACCAGCACCTGCTCGACCAGCGGCACGAGCTGCTCGACCACGGCGCGGATGGTGAGCGGGTTGTCGTAGGTGGGCACGATGGCGCAGACGCGGAAGGCGCTCATGACTCGCGCTCGGGCTTCGCGCCGAACAGGGCCAACACGTCCTCGCGCCGGAGCTTGCCGCTCTCCTGACGGGGCAGCCGCTCCACGAAGCGGTAGCGACGGGGCAGCACCACGGGCGCCAGATGTTGCAGCAGCGCGCGCCGCAGCTCGGCGACGCTGCGCTCGGGCGCCACGACGGCGGCCCAGGTCGCGTGGCCGCGCGCGCCTCCCACCTCGACGGCGACCACGGCCGCGTCCCGGACGCCGTCGATGGCCAACAGGCGCGCCTCGATCTCCGCCAGCGCCACGCGCGTGCCCCCGACCTTGATCACTCCGTCCGCGCGACCGAGCAGGCGAAAACGACCGTCTTCGAGCAGCTCGGCGCGGTCCGCGTGGCGGTAGGGGCGAGGCGCGTCGGCGTCGAGCAGCGGCGAGTCGAGCAGCATGTGCCCGTCCTGATCGAAGGAGAGGTTCACGCCCTCGAACAGGCGATAGGGCTCGGCGCCGTCGATGCCCGCGCGGCGATGGGCGATGCCCCCCGTCTCGGTGGATCCGAGCACCTCGGTGATCGACCAGTCGAAGCGCTGCGCGAGCTGATGCGAGGTCTCCTCGGCCAGAGCGGCGCCGGAGGAGAAGACGCGCGTCAGCGTGGGCAGCTCGCCCTGAGCCAGGTCGCGCAGACCGCGCAGGTGGGCGGGCACGCTGACCAGCACGTCGACCTCGCGCTGGCGCAGCGAGTCGGCCAACGCCAGGGCGTGGTAGGCGGGATCGCGATCGAAGGCGCCGCCGCTGATCAGGGGCAGGAGCAGGCCGAAGAGCAGGCCGTAGATGTGATAGGGCGGCACCACGGCCAGCACGCGAGCGCACTCGACGTCGGGGAAGGCGAGGAAGAGCGCCTGCGCTTCGCCGAGCAGCTGCGCGGCCGTCTTGGGGCACGCCTTGGGCGCGCCGGTGGTGCCCGAGGTGTGGATCACCACCAGGGGCTGGTCCGGTTCCAGGGCGATGCCCAGCTGGGTGTAGGGCAGGGGCGCGGCCAGAGCCTCGCGCACGTCGAAGCCGAGATCGCTCTCGCCGTTGTGGATCACGGTGCGCACGCCCTTCTCGAGGCGCAGGGCGCGAATGGTCTCGGGCTGGGCGTTGGCGGGCATGGCTACGGAGTAGCCGGCGCGAACGGCGCCCAGGAACGCCAACAGAAAGGCCAGGCGATCGCGACAGACGACGACCACGCGCTCACCCGGCTGCGCGGGGGGCAGCGCCGCGGCCAGAGCCTCGACCGCGCCCCGCAGCTGATGCGCCGTGACGTCTTGGACGCCGAAGGCCACGAGCGCGTCGGGCGCGTGCCGGCCCAGGACGGCGGGCAGCGCGCTCATGCTTCGCCCTGTTCGCGCGGCGGCCAGAGCTTGGCCAGCAGCTTGTCGTGCGGCCCACGGCCGTAGGCGCGGAAACGAAAGCGACGCAGCAGATACTCGCTCGTGAAGAGCAGACCCATCAGCCCGTAGGCGACGCCACCCGTCCAGATGGCCCAAGCGCGCGTCATGCCGAGCAGTGCGAGCACGAGGCTCATGCCGGCGTTGACCAAGAACAATCCGCACCAGACCCAGGTCGTCTGGCGACAGTGGGCGACCTCGCCCACCGAGAGCTCGCTCTTCTGCATGCGGGCGAAGCGCTCGATCATGCTCACGTCCCCGCGCAGGCTGGCCCCGAACTGCAAGAGCAGCGCGAGGTTGACCAGCACGGGCAGCGCGAGCACGAAGCGCGCGTCGTTCAGCCAGGCGCCGAGCAGGAGCAGCGCCAGGATCGAGAGCGGGACCCTGAGCGCCGCGGCCAGGTGCTCCCGGGGCGCGCGACGGG
>Ga0210033_1002283_pt1 | contig 16524 bp, 13 predicted proteins | sample CryGeymeta201501_FD_185465 | JGI IMG/M metagenome (GOLD analysis project Ga0210033, IMG submission 185465) | Groundwater microbial communities from Crystal Geyser aquifers in Utah, USA - Crystal Geyser metaG 2015-01 (SPAdes) (version 2) | ecosystem: Environmental > Aquatic > Deep subsurface >... | reverse complement strand
CCGCTCCAACGCTCCAACAGCGCGCACTTCTCACCGTGTGTCACGGACCCGCTCCAACAGCGCGCACTTCTCACCGTGTGTCACGGACCCGCTCCAACAGCGCGCACTTCTCACCGTGGGGTGCAGGACTTGTCCTGCACCGACGTCGCGGGCACGTGAGCATTGACCCTCCATCAGAACAAAGCGGCGCCTGGTGCGTATCATCCAACCATGAAGCTACGTCGCTCGCTCGCCGCGCTGCTCGGCCTCGGCCTCCTGGCCGCCGCCCTGGGCATCTTCATCGCCGCCCCGTCCGCCGAGGGCCGCGCCGCTCGTCGCGTCAGCCTCCAGCGCGCCGCCGAGTGGGGTGTGTGGAAGATGCACGCCGGCCACGTGACCAGCCTGGAAGAGCTGGCCGCCGAGCTGCCGCCCTTCGTGCACCGCGGCCGACCCTCGGCGACGCCTCCTCCCACCGCCGTGCCCGTCGTGCCCTATCACCCGGTCCAGGCGCGCAAGCCCGTGCTCTACCTCTACTCGTCGGAGGTGTGCCGTGCGACGGGCGTGCAGATTCACGTGGGCCTCCGCGTCGGCGGCAGCACGCTCTACTACCCACAGGCCACGGCGAGTCACCACGGACTCGACTTCCGCGGTGTGCTCTATCCCGCCCAGCTCACGGGCGATTGCCCCACCCCGACCGGCATGCCCCGCGCGCCCCGCGGTCACTTCTGGAACGACCTACGCGCCGTGCCCGCCAGCGTCTTCGAGACCTCCTCGGGCGAGGCGGAGCGCTTCATCTTCTACGACGCGCTCACGGACCTGCGCGTCCCCTTCGTCTTCTATGGTGCAGGCGATCACGGCAGCGTGAGCGCGCGTCCGGGCCGCCAGCCCCAGGTCGGCGTCGACGATGTCGTCTACGTGGTCCATGGCGGCACGTACCGTCGCCTCGTGCCCAGCGGACCCTCACCCACACCCATCGCTGGCGGCGACTCGCGCCCGATGCAGACCCTCGAAGGCGAGCTCCGGTCGCAGCTGCTCGCACGTGGCCTGACCGCCGACGAGGCCCAGAGCCTGCTCGCCACCTGGCACCCCGACCTGATCGAAGCCCTGGGCGATCGCCGCATCTACTTCGTCGACCGCGCCGACTATGACGCCATGCTGCCGCTGACCATCAGCCCACGGCCCCGCCAGATGGTTCGGGTTGGCCTGGTTATCGACATTCCCTGACACGTCCCCGCGCGCGGATATTTTGACCCCCGCCTTCCAGCAGCCTAGGCTCGCGTAGGAAGGTACACACTTGGGAGCACAGTATACTACATCTGGAGGCACGGTCCTCGCGCCCGTGGAGGAGGGTCGACGCCACGAGGTGCTCGGCCTCCTGGCTGCGGCGGCGACCTTGCTCACGACCCTCTCCCTCGCCAGCTATGGCGCAGGTGCGGGCGACAACTGGGTCGGTCCGCTGGGTCAGTCCGTCGCGAACGTTCTGGCCTCGGCCTTCGGCGTGGCAGCCTGGTGGATCGCGGTCGAGTTCGGCCTGCTCACACTGAGGCTCTTCAGCCGGCGCTCGGCGCTGCTCGGCCTGGCGACATTGGCCTCGACGCTCGTGATCGTCCTGGTCGCCTGCGCGCTGCTCCACCTGATGCTCTCGGGGCAGACGGTCTTTGGCGATCACAAGCCCGGCGGTCTCTTGGGCGAGGTGCTGGGCGAGGTGCTGCGATCCATCGTCGGCCTGGCCGGCGCCTACGTCGTCGGTGCCACGACGCTGCTCGTGACTCTGGTCCTGCGCACGCCCGTGTCGGTCACGCAGACCCTGCGGCGCGCGGGCGCGGGCCTGCGCTCGGCGGGTCAGCGGCTGCGTGGGGGTGGCGTGGCCCTGCTGGAAGCATGGCGTGAGGCGCGTGACCTCGAGCGTGAAGAGCTCGAGACGGCTCGGCGCGCCGACGCTCCGCGCATCGCGGGCGTGGACGACGAAGACGACGAAGACGGCGAGGCGCTGGTGATCGCCAACGACGATCAGGCGAGCGTGACGCCCGAGGAAGCGGAGGATCCGGAGGAGTCGGAAGACGACGAGGGCGACGAGCTCGCGATCGACCCACACGCGCCGCCGATGGCCGTCGGCGTCAAGAAGGGGCGCAAGAAGAGGGCGAAGGGCGACCCCGACGGGCCGCGCATCGTCGCGCCCAAGCAGAAGGTCGACAAGCCCGCCGAGACCCTGGCCATCGACACGGCCCCGCCTTCGCGTCACGGACCCTTCGAGCTGCCGCCCACGACCTTGCTCGACGAAGCGCCCGAGGCCGAGGTGCGCATCGACGTGGCGACTCTACGCGAGAACGCGGCGCGCCTGACGGAGAAGCTCGCGGCCTACGGCGTGAAGGGCCGCGTGGACGAGATCCATCCTGGGCCCGTGGTCACGATGTACGAATTCGAGCCCCAGAGCGGCACGAAGATCTCCAAGATCGCAGGTCTCAGCGACGATCTTGCGATGGCCCTCGCGGCCCAGAAGGTGCGCATCGTCGCGCCCATCCCGGGCAAGGCGCGCGTGGGCTTCGAGCTGCCGAACGACGTGCGCCAGATGGTGCACCTGCGCGAGGTGCTCGAGGACGATCGCTGGAGCAAGCTGAAGGCGAACCTGCCGATCGCGCTGGGCAAGGACATCGCGGGTCAGCCAGTGTACGGCGATCTGTCGCGCATGCCCCATCTGCTCGTCGCGGGCGCCACCGGCTCGGGCAAGAGCGTCGGGCTCAACGTGATGCTGACCTCGCTCTTGATGCGCAAGACGCCCGAAGAGGTGCGCATGCTGATGATCGACCCGAAGGTGGTCGAGCTCGCGGTCTTCGACGGCATCCCGCACATGCTCTTGCCCGTCGTCACGGACATGAAGAAGGCGGCCCTCGCGCTGCGCTGGGCCGTGGACGAGATGGAGCGTCGCTACCAGCTCTTCGCCGACGCGGGCGCACGCAACATCGGCAGCTTCAACCAGCGCGTCGACAAGGTGCTCCGTGGCGAGCTCGCGCACGAGAAGCTCTTCCCCAGCCGCAAGGGCAAGCTGCGCGCGCAAGGTCCGAACGGCGAAGAAGTGCTCGTGAACCCGGACGGCGACGAGAAGCCCGACGCGCTGATCGATCCGCCCGAGAAGCTGCCCTACGTGGTCGTGGTCGTGGACGAGTTCGCCGACCTGATGATGGTCGCCGCCAAGGACGTGGAGTCGGCCATCGCGCGCCTGGCGCAGAAGGCACGCGCCGCGGGCATCCACGTGATCCTCGCCACGCAGCGTCCCAGCGTCGACGTGATCACCGGCATGATCAAAGCGAACTTCCCCGCGCGCATGGCCTTCAAGGTCAGTCAGCGCGAGGACAGCAAGACCATCCTCGGGCGCATGGGCGCGGAGCACCTGCTCGGCATGGGCGACATGTTGATGATCCCGCCCGGCTCGGGCGATCTGCATCGCGTGCACTCGGCCTACATCAGCGAAGAAGAAGTGAAGCTCGTGTGCGACCACCTGCGCGAGCAGGGCAAGCCCAAGTACGACGAGAAGATCCTCGAGCCGCGCGACGAAGACGGCAACCTCGAGGACGGTCCGGCGAGCGACGATCCCGTGTACGATCGCGCCGTCGCCGCCGTGGCGCAGGCCGGCTACTGCTCGATCAGCCACATCCAGCGTCAGCTCAGCGTCGGCTACAACAAGGCCGCCAAGCTGGTCGACCGCATGGAGAAGGAAGGCGTCGTCGGCCCCGCCACCAGCAAAGCCGGTGGCCGCCGGGAAGTCCTCGTCACGGCGATCTGAGGTCGACGATTCCATCGCGAGGCGCTACCCCGAGACTCGATGACGGACGACGAGTTCTACGGGCAAGCGTTCGACGTCGCGCGCAACCTGGTCGCGTACGACAAATACGGCGGGGAGAGTGATCGCGCTCTGCGCGCGTTGGTCAGGCGCACGGCGGGCCGCGACCGGGCGGCGTGCGCGGCGGCGCTCGATCTCCTGAGCGCCGTCGTCGCGACCGTCCGCGAGACAGTGCCGCGACACGTTCGTCCGCGTGAAGAAGAGACGGGCAACGCGCGCTTCGAGGACATCGACTTCGACGCCTGCATGGCCGAGGTCGACGTGCACCGGCCGGGCGCAGCAATCGAGGCCAAGCGCGCCGCCGTGAGCTGGGCGATCCTGTACGACTACCTGATGTGATCCGAGCCGCTGGCGCTTTGGGAACCTCGGGCGGCGCTTGCTGTCGACCCCAGCATGAGACGTTGGCTCTTCATGGTCGTGCTCGCGGGATGCGGCTCCCCGCTCCAGGCGGCTCGCGTCGAGCACCCCGTCTGCGTAGTCGCGGCTCCCGTTGAGCCTGAGACGCCCGCGCCCGGCCGCGCCGGCGTGATCGAGTGGCGGGCCGCCGAGACGCCCATGGAATGGTCTTCGCTCGACCCGACGGCACGACGCTCGACACCGAGCCCGTCGTGACCCGCATCCGCGACCTCACGCGCGACGAGGCGCTCGCGGCCTGCGACGCTTGCCACGGAGTCTACGGCGGCTGGGGCATGCTCTCGACTGAAGGCTGCATGTGCCGCACGCGCGACGTCGGAACCGAGTGTCGCGACGGACTGGAGTGCGAAGGCGAATGCGAGCCCACCGGGACCGAGCCCGTGCGCGTCGACGGTGCGCTCGTCGGCCGCCGCTGGGTGGGTCAGTGCTCCGAGTTTCGCGTGAAGTTCGGCTGCCACGCGCGCATTCCCGACGCCGCGTCGTTGGCGCCTTTGTTGCCCGCGCGAGGCTTGGTGCACGCGCCGACCCTCTGCGTCGACTGAGCTCTCCCTGGGCTTGGAGCCGGCGCCTACTTGGTGATGTCGCCCTGGTACCAGCGGTCCAGGTGCTCGAGCGGCCTGGGTCGGGAAGCCATGTGCGAAGAACTCGCTCACCTCCGCGGGCAGCGGTCGGCCCGTGGTCGTGTCGAAGGCCTCGAGCGTGGCGGCGTCGACGCCTTCCACGCGCTCTTGGAGCGAGACCGTGAGTCGAGGTTCGGCGCTGGCGCGGTCGAGAAATGCGTCGAGTGCGTCGACGAGAGTGACCACGCTGTGGTCTGCCTTCGTTCGATCCTCGGCTGCGCACGCGGCGCCTTGGTCGTCTCGAATACCGCCACCCGATCGGAGAAGCGAGCCTTGGCGCTCAGGCGCTCAGGCGGATGACACGTCCCCAGAGCAGCTGTTCGCCTGCATCACCCTCGGGGGTGACAACCCAGAGCAGCTTGGCCGGAGGCTTGACCGTGGGCGCGGGCGCGTAGCCGTCGGTCAGGTAGATGACACCGTTGTATTGCGTGTTCTGTTCGCGCATCCAGCGGAAGACGGGATCGAAGGCCGTGCCTCCTCGGCCGGAGCTGTCGCCGGGCAGCTTGCCGCGGTAGTTCCACACGCGCTGCACGGCGGCGTCGCACTCGACGATGGTGATCTCCGCGCCCCAGCGCCACATGCCGTGGACCTCCGAGAAGAGCAGCGACAGCGCCTGGTCGCTCACGCTGCCCGAGGTGTCGAGCGCCACCAGCAGCTTCTGGAAGCGCTTCACCCGGATGCCCTGCACCACTCGGCGCTGAAGGTGATCGCGGTGCTCCGGACGTTCTTTGCTCACGCGGATCCAGCCGGCGAACTCGGCGTAGCGTTTGCTCTCGCGCCGTTGCGTCGCGACGATGCGCGTGCGTTCGCTGCTGGCGGCGAAGATGCGCAGAGTTCGGCGCCAGTTCACCTGCGGGCTGCGTCGCCGCAGGATTGCCTGCACCAGAGCGCGCAGAGGACCCGGCATGGTGCCCCAGCTCTGCGCGGAGCAGCGGTCCTTGGCCGAGAGGATGAGGTTGTCGAGCGCGCCCTCCATGGCCACGCTCATGCCTTCGGTCTGGTCGCCGCCCCAGGCGCCGTGGTCGCCGTGGCGCGCGCTGGGCATGGCGCCTGCGGTCGAGCCGTCGTCCTCGCCGCCGTCATTGTCTTCGCCCTCGCCGCCGTCCGGGTCGCCGCTTTCACTCGCCATGCCCCCACCCGACGCCTCCGCGCGGCGCTGCGACTCGTCGTCGAGCAGCGCGTCGTAGTACCACTGCACGCTCTGATCCGGCAGCAGCTCGAGGTCCTCGAATGAGTCGAGCGTGATCGCGTCCCCGGGCAGCTCGCACACGACGCTCTGCGCCTTGAATCCCACCCACTGGTTCACCACCAGATCCGCGGCGACGTCGTAGACGTCACGCCGATGCACGCGTGGGTCGAAGCGGAAAGGGTGCTTGAAGAGCAGGTGCAGCGCCTCGTGCTGCACGACGCCGATGCGCTCACTGGGCTTCAGCGACATGAAGTAGTCGGGGTTCACGCGCAGCCGCACGCCGTCTGGCGTCAGCGCCACACCCACACTGGGCGTGCTCGCGTCGATCACCCGCGGCACGCCCGCCAAGAGGTGGCCGAAGAAGGGTCGCGCCAGCACGAGCTGGGAGATGCAGCGCGATAGCTCCTGCTCGGCCTCCATCTAGATTCCGTCGAGCAGCATCAGGGACAGGCGCGCGTCCTTCACCATCTCGCGCACCTTGGCGTGGCCGCCCACCGAGAGATCGCGGTGCAGGCTCACGCGTAGATCGTTGGGCAACACGTCGAGGAGCAGGAACTGCAGCAGGTTGTCCGTATGCGTGGGGCCCGGCCGGTAGTCTGCCTGGGTCAGGTGCAGGTAGAGGCGCGTGCAGATGGTGGAGAGCCGATCGACGCGTCGCGCCTGATCCTTGCCCTGAGCGAGCTCGACGACGCGCTTGGCCACGACCTCGAACTTCGGCGCGTCCAGGATCTCGCTCGGATCGATCAGCGCGGAGAGGTCGTCGTTCACGTGCGCCATGAACGCGGCCACCGTGACCTCGTCCAGCGCGCTCATCGCCAGCACGTGCACCAGATCGAAGTTCGCCTTCAGATCCTCGATCTCGCCGATCTGCTCGAAGAACTGCGTCAGCGTGCGTGGCGTGGTGCGCGCGCCCGTGATCACCTCCGGGTAGGTCAGCACGAAGTCGACACCGCGCGGATCCACGCCCTCCTTCAGCGCCCATGCGGCCCAGGCGCGCACGTCGAAGCGCATGGTCAAGTGCAGCATGCGGGTGAGCATGGCGTCGTCCATGGGCGTGACCGAGTAGTCGCCACCCTCCGGGTTCGCCGTGGCCACGATCTGCCACTTCGGCGGCAGCGCCCAGCTGAACATCTCGAAGTTCTGCAGCAGCTGCATCAGCCCGCGCAGGATGCGATCGTCCGCGCGGTTCAGGTCGTCGAGCAGCAAGATGCCGGGGCCCTCTTCCGTCGGCACCCAGTCGGGCGGCAGGAAGGTCGTGTACTCGTCGCCGATCACCTCGGGGTCGGGATCCACGCGCGTCGGCAGGCCGTGCAGATCGCCCATCTCCTCGAACTGGGCGGGCGCGCAGTAGGCGATCTGCCAGCCCTTCCGGGCGCAATAGTCCTGCACCAGCGCCGTCTTGCCGATGCCGTGCATGCCCCAGATGCACACCGGCGTGGCGCGCCGTCCTTGCTCCTGCAGCGCCAGGTTGGTGCGGAAGAGGTGATCCAGCGTCTCCTGGATTTGGACGCTGTCGAGGCGCGCGCCGTGGAAGAGGTAGGATTCACTCATGATCGTCTCCGCGACGGCAGATTGCAGCCGGGCGATATGATATGCACGCCGCATGATCAGGCACCACGTTCGAGACTCCTGGGACGACGCTGTTTGCGACAAAGAGGGGCTAGGCGAGCTCCGCATCGAGAACGTCGACTTCTCGAAGGGCTTGCCCGAGGCCTTCGGCAAGCTGCCGTCGGGCTGCGACGTCATCCTTCGGAACTGCAAGGTCGGCCCGCTGCCCGCGGCCGCGATGGCGGGTGAAGGCAAGCTGAAGCTCAGCTTCGAGTACTGCACCGGCAAGTTCGAGCCGCTGAAGAAGCAGGCTCTCCTCGAGGGCACGGGCCGGATCGAGATGATCGTCTACAAGCGAGACTCGGGTCGCCGCGACAAGGCCTGGGGCTATATCCGCAGCCTGGGTGATGACGGAGTCGGCGACCCCGAGCTGCGAAAGTGGGCCTTCGATCTGCGCGCGCGAGGCGCGAAGGAGATCGCACCGCCGGCTCGCGTCGAGCACCTTCGGTTGATGACCTTCTCGGCCAAGCCCGTGCGCATGGCGGCGCTCGAGTTCCTCGAGGCTCACTGGCCGAACCCGATCGAGCAGGCGCCCGAGAAGGCCAGCTTCTTCCTCGCGGGCAAGCCCATCTACCACGCGGCCAAGGAGCTGAAGGAGCGCATCACGGCGCGCGGCTACAAGGTCGTGACCAAGCCCGAGAAGGCCGACTATGCGCTGCTCCTCGATCAGCCCAAGGACAAGCTGCAGCAGGCGCTCGACGCCAACCTGCCCATCGCGCTCGAGCAGCATCTGAAGGTCCATCTGGACGCGTCCGAGGGGCCCGCCGCCGCGCTGAGCGAGGCACAAGAAGGCCGACTCGCGGATCTCCTCCTCGACAAGGATCCGAAGACGGTGGCCTGGGCGCTGGGCATGCTCGCGAGCGTCGAGCTGACCACGGACGTGCTGACCAGCCTGGTGCTGACGATGATGTTCAGCCCCGAGGCCAAGAACCGCAAAGCGGCCAAGCTGCACCTCTTGGGGCACGCACCCGAGGCCCTCGTGAATCACTTCCGCACGGACCGCCGGCAGTACGCGTCCCTCGCGGATGGCGGCAAGCTGCGGAATCTCGCGCACGAGATGGAGCGCCTCGGCCTGAACGGACCGCAGTTCGCCCTCGGCCTGCTGCACTGCATCTGCGTCCAGCGCGACAACGGCTACCTCTCGGACGAAGTGCTGATCGCGGTGCTGGACTGGCCCGAGACGCTGGAGCAGGCCTTCCGCAGCCTGAGCAGCCTGCAGCGAGTCTCCCTTCCTCGGATGAAGGGCAGCTTCTGGCCGCACATGCGCGAGCTGACGGAGTGCCGCACTCTGCGTGTGGTCGGCGGCAAGCACACCAGCACCGATCACATGGACGAGCTCGTCGCCATGCCGAAGCTGGAGACGATCGAGTACTGGGTGAGCCCCGCGCGCCTCGACTTGCTGGCGCCGCTGGCCGGCAAGCTCCAGGGCCTCGAAGCCAGGGGCGCACCGAGCGAGCTCACCAGCGTCGAGCCGCTGGCGAACTTCGAGCAGCTGAGGATGCTGAGCATCGGCCACACGGAGGTCACGGATCTCTCGCCCCTCGCGGGTCTGCCGCTCGTGAACCTGCAGGTCGGCGAGACCAAAGTCTCGGACCTCTCCGTACTGCGGGAGTTGCCCGAGCTCCAATACCTGAACATCAGCCGCTGCCCGGTAACTGACCTCGAGCCCATCCGCAGCCTGAGCAAGCTGCGCGGTCTCTACCTCAGCCACATCCCGGTGCAGCATTGGTCCGTGCTCGGGAGCCTGCCCGAGCTCCAGAACCTCGACCTCTGGGGACAACAGGTAGACTTCGCCGCCTTCCCGGTCATGCCGAAGCTCGAGCGCATCAGCATGCCCTGGTGCAAGGTCACGAACCTGAGCGCGCTCGGTCAGCAACCCGCGCTGCGCTACATCAGCGCCACGCGGATGGACGCCGACCCGGCGGACGTGGCCGCCTTCCGCGCCGCGAACCCGCAGTGCCAGCTCAGCGTTTGACCGCTCCGCTCGGTGCTCAGTGCGCCGTACCCAACTCGAATTCGGCGCTCACCACGCTTCTCTCAGTTTCCTCATTCGAGCGCGTTTCCGGGTCGGAGCAGTGCACTACCCAGGCAGATCGACCGGCCTCCAGCTCGAAGGCTGCAAGCGTATCCACGTCGGCACTCTCACCTGGCAAGAGGGTCAGCGGTGTCTCGGACGGGCAGCAGCCTACGGCGGTTTCTGGTGGAAACCAGCGACCATCCGGTTCCACGCGCATGAGGATCCCGCGGACAGGCCCGGCGTGCGAGACCGTGATGCTCTCTCTGCTGTTGTTGTACAGCGGCGCGCGCGGCACCTCGTCCCTCTGGCTTGGCCGCAGGCGCAGCTCGACCTCAGCGGACGCAGGTAGAACGCGCCCCATGGAATTGACCACGAGTCCGTGCTCGCCGGTGAGACTGCTGCGCACGCTGATGACACGTTCGTCCCCGTGGACGTCTAGACGCGACCGCCGCGTCTGGGGGGCTCCGTCTGAGGACTCGTACCGAAATTCGAGCTGGTATTCGCCCTCCCATGAAGCCTGGCTCGAAGGCGCCGCCGCCGCCGAGCGCAGCCTCGCTCGTGTCCTCTTTGAGCTGGCCGAGGAGCGTGGCCTCGGTCCACACTGGGCCGCGTCGTTCTTCCCCGCCTGAGCCAAAGCCCATGAGCAGTCTGAGTCAGCGCATCACCGAAGCGCTCGCGCTTCCGCCGCGTGGCGTCACGGCTGTGCTCGATCTGATCGAGGGCGGGGCCACCGTGCCCTTCATCGCGCGCTACCGGAAGGAGGCGACGGGAGGCCTCGATGAGGTGCAGATCCGCGCCATCGCCGAGCGCGCCGACTACCTGCGCGACCTCGACGCCCGCAAGCTCACCGTGCTCGCAGCCATCGAGGAGCAGGGCAAGCTCACGCCGAGCCTGCGTGCACGCATCGACGCCTGCCGGAGCAAGACCGAGCTCGAAGATCTCTACCTGCCCTTCAAGCGCAGTCGGCGCACCAAGGCGATGATCGCGCGCGAGCAAGGCCTCGAGCCTTTGGCCCGACGCATCCTCGAGCAGCCTTCGCGAGGGAACCTTCGAGACGAGGCCGCGCGCTTCGTCGATGCCGCGAAGGAGGTGCCGAACATCGAAGCCGCCCTCGCGGGCGCTCGAGAGATCGTGACGGAGACGGTGTCCGAGGAGGCGAGCGTGCGGGCCTATCAGCGCGAGACCTTCGCGCGCCAGGGCGTGCTGCGCGCCAAGGTCATCGGCGCCAAGAAGAAGGAGCGCACGAAGTTCGAGGACTACTACGATTTCGCCGACCGCCTCGAACGTCTGCCATCGCACCGCTACCTCGCCATCTGTCGCGGCGAAGCGGAGGGCGTGCTGCGCGCCAAGGTCGAGGTCGATGACAGGCGCGTGAAGCAGCGCATCGCCCAGCTGATGTGTCACGACGTGCGCTCTCCCTTCGGAGCGGAGCTCGAACAAGCCATCGACGTCGCCTACAGCAAGCGTCTCACGCCGAGCATCACCAAGCAGGTGCGCGCCGACGCGGCGGTCATGGCCGAGAGGCAAGCTATCCAGGTGTTCGCGGAAAACCTCGAGAACCTGCTGCTCGCGGCGCCCTTCGGTGAACGCGCCGTGGTCGCCATCGATCCGGGCATTCGCACCGGCTGCAAATGCGTGGCTCTGAGCGCCACGGGTCGCTTCCTCGCCAACATCACCATCTACCCGCTGCGCTCCGAGGGCGAGAAGGCGCGAGCCGAGGCCGAGCTCGTCTCCTTCGTCCGCAAGCACGCGCCCGCCGCGGTCGCCGTGGGCGACGGAACCGGCGGCCGCGAGACCGAGTCCTTCACGCGCGACGCATTGAAGAGAGCGCACATCGACGCGAGCGTCGTCTCGGTCAGCGAAGCCGGCGCCAGCATCTACAGCGCGTCGGACATCGCGCGGGAAGAGCACCCCGACCTCGACCTCACCGTGCGCGGCGCCATTTCCATCGGTCGTCGCCTGCAAGATCCCCTCGCCGAGCTGGTGAAGCTCGACCCCAAATCCATCGGCGTCGGCCAGTACCAACACGACGTCGATCAAAGCGCCCTGGGCAAGAAGCTCGGCGAGGTCGTGGAGAGCTGCGTGAACCGCGTCGGCGTCGATCTCAACACCGCCAGCGCACCGCTGCTCTCCCACGTCGCCGGCATCGGACCGAAGCTGGCCCAGAACATCGTCGCGCACCGCGACAGCAAGGGACGCTTCGACGGTCGACGCGCGCTCCTGCGTGTGAAGGGCCTCGGCCCCAAAGCCTTCGAGCAAGCGGCGGGCTTTTTGCGGGTCCGTGACGCCAAGAGCCCCCTCGACGCCAGCGGCGTACACCCCGAGCGCTATGCCCTGGTCGAGCGCATGGCGAAGGATCTCCGTCTGAAGGTGGCGGACCTCGTGGGCGACTCCAGCAAGGCGCGCGCGATCGATCTCCAGCGCTACGTGGGCGACGGAGTGGGTGAGCCCACGCTGCGCGACATCGTGGCCGAGCTCGAGAAGCCCGGACGCGACCCGCGCGAGCGCTTCGAGATCACCAGCTTCCGCGACGACGTGCGCGAGCTCGAGGACCTGAAGGAGGGCATGCAGCTACAGGGCCTGGTCACCAACGTCACGGCCTTCGGAGCCTTCGTGAACATCGGTGTGCATCAGGACGGCCTGTTGCACATCAGCCAGCTCGCGGATCACTTCGTGCGCGACCCGACCACCGAGGTGAAGGTCGGTCAGCGTGTGATCGTGCGCGTCTTGTCCGTCGACCTCGCGCGCCGTCGCATCTCCCTCAGCCGCAAGGGCGTCGCGGGAAACTAGCGGGGCGCGAAGCGCCGACTCGCGGCTCAATCCCAGCGGGAGCTGACGGTCATGCGGATCTCGCCGACGGTGCCTTCGCCGCGACCGCCGACGTTCTGGACCAGCAGACGGTAGGTGCCGTTCACGTTGTCGTCGCGATAGATGCCGTGGTCGATGTAGTGGGTGGGCAGCGGGCCGGTCATGGTCGCGCCATCCCAGAGGGTGACGGGCTCCTGGCCGGTCGAGGGCTCGAGGCCGATCCACAAGCTCGACGGGTCGCTGTGCTCGATGTCGATGTCGAGGATGATGTCCTCGGGCACGCTGGCCTGGCCGTAGACGATGATGGGAGTCGCCTCGGGCTCGCTCATGACCACGCTCGGGATCGAGGCTTCGCCGCCGACCACGAAGGTGTCGCGCATCCAGCCGAGGGCGCAATAGCCCTGGCCGTAGACGCTCGCGGCGATGCAGATCTGTCCGTCGTTGCAGTCGGAGTCGAGGTCGCAATCATTCTGCAGGCCCGGCTGACTCGCGATGTCGCGGCACTTGCCGATGCCGGTGTCGGCGGCCCGACCGACACAGCGCAGACCGTCGCTGCACTCGTCGTTGCTCGCGCAGTCCTCACCGCCGACGGGCACGGCCACGGCCTCGAGCAGATGCTCGAGCGTGCGGGTGCCGACCCAGTAGAGGCTCGCCAACACGTCGACCGTCTCGACGGGTCGCGCGGCGACGATGGAGGTCACGGCGCGTGAGGGCACGCTCGCGGCGCTGAGCTCTTCGGGGCTGGCGGCGTTGGCGAAGGCGAGCACGCGCTCGGCCTCGAGGTAGGTGAAGTCGACTCCGTCGAAGGTGCCGAGCAGGGCGTTGTCGCCGGGCACGTAGTCGTTGAGCAGGGCGAACTCCGAGAGGCGCGCCATGGCGGTCGGACCGACCCAGCTCACCGCGTCGACCTCGGCCAGGGTGTCGAAGAGATCGTCGTCGCGCGTACCGAAGACGCCGTCCGCGCCGTCGCGATGCGCCACGAGGTTGTTGGCAGCGCGCCGGTCGAGGGCGACCGCGTCGTCGAGCAATTCGAAGCTCGTGCCCTCACCATCGTTGAGCAGGCGCAGCACGCCGTAGCCCACGCGCGTCCCCTCGAGGGCAGCGACGCTCGCGGCCGCGCCATCGGCGGAGTCAAAGTCGAGATCCACGGAGGCCGTGCAGCCGGTGAGCACGAGGAGGGCGGCGAGGAAGGTGCGCATGCCCCTCTCCGTCGCAAGATGCGTGCCCCCACTTGTCGCGATTAACCGCAATGATTGCGGCACTTCGAATGGCTGGTGGCGTGGCGCACCTGGCTTATCGACCAGCCAGCGCGCGCTTTCCCTGTGACCAGGGTCGGCCGTGCAGTTGACGCTTCGAAATAGTTAGCGGACTAGTTAGCTCATGAAATCGGTCGAAATCGGCATCTTCCACGCGAAGACGCACCTGTCCGAGATCATCCAGCGCGTGACCGCCGGCGAGCGCTTCTACATCACGCGTCGAGGCAAGCCAGTCGCGGTGCTCGGTCCAGCCTCGGAGGAGCTGCTGCCGCTCGAGCGCGGATGTGCGAAGAATGCCGGCTACCGCATGTCGAGCGACTTCGACGTGCCCCTCGGCGATCTCGACGACTACATGTGATGCGCGTCCTGCTGGATACCCACGCGCTGCTCTGGTTCTTGTTCGACGACCCCCGGCTCTCGGCTCGAGCCGTGGAGGTGATCGAAGACGGCGAGGTCGCGAAGCTGCTGAGCGTCGCCAGCCTGTGGGAGATCACCATCAAGACACAGCTCGGAGAGCTCGACCTGGGCATGCCGATCGAGGCGTTCTTGGCGGACTTCGTCCGTGGACGAGTGCTCGACGTCTTGCCCATCGAGCTGCCGCACCTCCTCACCTACCACGCGCTGGCGCTTCACCATCGCGACCCGTTCGACCGGTTGCTGGTCGCGCAGGCGAGCACCCTCGACGTCCCCCTCGTCACCTCGGACAGCGCCTTCGATGCGTACGACATCGTGACTATCTGGGACTAGAACCGGCCGTGCTAGCCTGGGCCGCATGCCGGAGCTGCCGGAGGTCGAGGTCACGCGTCGGGAGCTCGCGCCAGCGCTGCTGGGGCGCGTAATCGCACGCGTGCACACCAGCGTGCCGAGTTACTTCTTCCTGACGCCGCCGCGGACCCTCGCACGCAGGCTGAAGGGTCGACGCGCGGACGAGCTGCAGCGTCACGGCAAGTACTTGCTCCTCGGTCTGGACTCGGGCGCGCGCGTTCTGCTCCACCTGGGCATGACGGGGCAGCTCTTCATGGACGGCGCGTCGAGCGTGCGCCTGCTCTCGTCTGCCGCCGCCGCGAGCTTGGCCCCCGAAGAGCAGATGCGCTTCACTCCGGACGCGCACACGCACGTCACCCTCGCGTTCGAAGACGGAGGACCGCGCATGCACTTCAGGGACGTGCGCAAGTTCGGCAAGGTGGAGTGGCTGCCCGAGGGTCAGGGCTCGCCGCGTCTGGACAAGCTCGGCGTCGACGCGCTGCTGGCCACGGGCGAGCAGTTGCACGCCTCGACGCGGAAGCGACGCGCGCCGATCAAGAGCGTCTTGCTCGATCAGAGCGTGCTCGCGGGTGTCGGCAACATCTACGCCGACGAGGCGCTCTTCCTCGCCCATGTGCATCCGACGCTCGTCGCCCATCGCGTCAGCCGCGCACGCTGTCATGCGCTGGTCGCCGCGGTGCAGCGCGTGATGCTGCGCAGCATCGAGACCGGTGGGTCCTCCATCAGCGACTACGTGCGTCCGGGCGGCGACGACGGCGGCTATCAGGACGAACGCCGCGTCTACGCGCGCACGGGCGAGCCCTGTCCCGAGTGTGGCGCGGTGATTCAGCGCATCGTGGTCGGCACTCGCGGCACGCACTTCTGTCCGCGCTGCCAGCGCTGAGCCGCGGCGGGTGTTCGCGTCGTTGCTGACCGGAACCATGATGGGTCTCACCTTGGTCAGTCGATGGATGGCGCAGGCCATCCACTGTGATTGAGCCGCTCTACACGTAGGGTCCGCAGCGACCGGCGGACATGTGGCAGGTGTAGATGTCGCCCATGGGGCACTCGGCGGCCGAGGCGCAGGCGCACTGGCCGACCGGGATGCAACGATCCGTCCAGCACGTGCCCTCCACTTCAGGCACCTGTCCGTCGGGGCAGACGGGCTCGACCCGTCGACAGGTCACGGCGCTGCGGTTGCAGTTCGCTCCCGCTTCGCACGAGCCGAGGTGCGCGATGGGCTCCGTGGGGCAGGTCGAGCTGCCCATGAAGGTGCTGCCGTCGCAGCCACAGGAGGAGACGATGTCGTCGACGCAGGGCATGGCCGGCATGCACGTCCATGCGTCGCCGCAGGCGGGACCGCCCTGGCACGCGACTCCTCCTGCACACGGTGCCGCCGCGCTGCATGCCACGCTCGCGTCTGGCCCGGCGTCGCTCGGTCCCGAGTCGACGCTCGGTCCCGAGTCGACGCTCGAATCGCTGGATCCCGAGTCACTGGATCCCGAGTCACCGACGCTCGAGTCGTCGGGCGTGGCGTCCATGCTCGAGTCACTCACGCTCGTGTCGGCGCTCGCATCCAGGGGCATGTACGCATCGCGCCCCGCATCACCGCCGCTGCTGCTGCTGCCACCGCAGCCAAAGCTGGAGAGCGTCAGCACGAAGCCCAAGATCGAGACAGCAGCCAAGCGCATGAAGAACCTCCAGCGTCCAGCATAGCGCAGCATCCGAAGATCGCGGCCAACGGCTTCGGTCGATCGCCTGCGTCGACGGTTCGCGGCGCGGGACAAGTCCTCGCGCCCCACGTGTCAGGGTTGTCGGATCGCGGCCAACGGCTTCGGTCGATCGCCTGCGTCGACGGTTCGCGGCGCGGGACAAGTCCTCGCGCCCCACGTGTCAGGGTTGTCGGATCGGGGCCGAGGGCATGGGTCGATCGCCTGCGTCGACGGTTCGCGGCGCGGGACAAGTCCTCGCGCCCCACGTGTCAGGGTTGTCGGATCGGGGCCGAGGGCATGGGTCGATCGCCTGCGTCGACGGTTCGCGGCGCGGGACAA
>Ga0210033_1002271_pt1 | contig 16591 bp, 20 predicted proteins | sample CryGeymeta201501_FD_185465 | JGI IMG/M metagenome (GOLD analysis project Ga0210033, IMG submission 185465) | Groundwater microbial communities from Crystal Geyser aquifers in Utah, USA - Crystal Geyser metaG 2015-01 (SPAdes) (version 2) | ecosystem: Environmental > Aquatic > Deep subsurface >... | reverse complement strand
TTAATATGGTACTTCGGTCTCACAAGTGCGCTCGTTAAATGAGCTATAGAGGCTATCCGAAAACTAGAATTTTGGCAGTGGGGATGATTTGAATTGAAGGGAGAGGCAGCTATAATGGGAGGCAAAAGAAAAAAGTGATAATAGGTTTGCAGTGCTCTAGCAAGCAAAAGGCAGCTGGCCTTCCCGACAATTTGGCTGAATGTTTCTTATTCGTAGCGCATGTTCCAGTGCGCAGGGTTGAACATTTTAGCGAAAGGTTCACCTGGGTAACCTATGAGCCCCGAACATGTTGCCTTAATGGAACCGATGGCTTAGAATGCAGTACAACAGGCGTAAGGGGAAAACGCTCTAGCGTAAAAAGTAGAGGGAAGGAGGGTAATCATGTCGCTTGTACCAGAGTTTGAGATAGGTTTGTGGAATGCCTGGATCCTCACACTATATCTTCCATTGCATCCTCTTATTATGATGCTAATTGATAAAGTGGTGGGTACCGGGGATATGTTTAAAAAAATGGAGGCTCCTGCTTATAACAAGGCTGAGAAGATAATCAGCATTTTTAGTAACTTTGTTTTGTTTTTTGGACTCTTTATATACTCTGTTTTTCTGCCGTTACAATTAGGGACGATATGGTTTTATATAGGCCTTGCTCTCTGTGTATTAGGGATGATTGCCTGGACGATAGCTATAGTGAATATTGCCAATATCCCGCTCGGTGAGCCGTGGACCAATGGACTCTATCGTTTTTCAAGACATCCCATGACTCTGTCTTCGTTTCTAATATTTATAGGTGCAGGCATAGCTTCGGCCTCATGGCTTTTCTTGCTGCTTTCGGTTGTACTCATAATCTTGTTTGCTATTCTTATAAGTGCTGAAGAACGACACTGCCTTGAGAAATTTGGTGATACCTATCGCAATTATATGGATAGGACTCCAAGATGGATAGGAATAGCGAAGTCCGTAACAGGAGGATAGTTCTACCTCTTAATTCCCGGTTACACCTTAGCAGCCTGCATCAGAGCGAACTGAACGAAAGGGCGGAATGTTCAGCGCTGTGCCGACTTTGCAACCTAATATGTTAGAATAGGCAAGATATTGTGATGGTGAGGGAGCACTATGGACATTAAAATGCTGACAGTATATTTTGTGATTGGCGGAGTTATAGTCTCCGCCGCAACCTATTTTGGGAGTCAGTCAAAGAGTCTGCTTGCTGCATTTATTGCTTTTTTACCCACTATTAGCGTGGTAACTCTCTGCAGCATATACTTTGCTAACGGAACGGAAGCTGCTGTTTCTTATGCCAAAAGTATGCTAATACTATTGCCTCCTTGGGTGCTCTATGTCGTTGCTGTAATCTTTCTTTTGCCGCGTATAGGCCTAGCGGGCTCGCTCATCGTGGGCATCGCAGCCTATTTGGGAATAGCATTTCTAATCATGAGACTAACATAGTCTCGCACTGCTCCAGTGCTCCTGAACTTAACTAAAATCACCTATCTGATTTGACTGGATTAGCCGTGACCTAATGGTTCCCAGTCGCATTGTACAGAAGTCCAAAATGTGTCATTGTGTTAACTTCGTCCTGGCCAAAGCGCTGGTTAAGTGAGCTATAGAGGCTATCCGAAAACTAGAATTTTGGCCGTGGGGATGATTTGAATTGAAGGGAGAGGCAGCTATAGTGGGAGGTAAAAATGAAAAATGATAATAGGTTTGCAGTGCTCTAGCACGCAAAAGGCAGCTGGCCTTCCCAACAATTTGGCTGAATGTTGGATATCGCGTATTAAACAACACTCGGAGGTAAAATTATGAACTTTCTTGAACAACTGGTAAACAATTTAATAGGCCGCTATACTTCAACATGCTGTGTTAGTAATCTTGAATGAATGTAAGATGAGTTAGCAATGCCTTCTGTTGAAGAGGTACTGGAGAAGTTAAAGAGTAATTCTAGGCCTGATCAGTTAGAAGGGATGGCCAGATACGGGATGGCAGTCGAACGAAGATTAGGGGTGTCAATCCCCGACATCAGAAAGATAGCGAAAGAACTGGGGAAGGACAACAAGCTTGCACTTGAGTTATGGAAGACCGGAATAGCTGAAGCAAGAATCATAGCAGCGATGATCGACGATCCTGAGAAGCTGACAGAGGGTCAGATGGAAGATTGGGTGAAGGACATCAACTCTTGGGATGTCTGCGACCAGGTGTGCATGAACCTTTTCGAAAAGACCCCTCTCGCTTGGCAGAAAATCATCGATTGGTCTGAGCGTGAAGAAGAGTTCGTCAAGAGGACTGCTTTCGCGCTGATAGCTTGTCTTGCCTGGCATGATAAGAAGGCGGAGGACGAGAAATTCATCGAATTGTTTCCGGTGATAATACGAGGGGCTGTGGACGAGCGTAATTTCGTGAAGAAAGCCGTCAACTGGGCGCTCAGGAACATCGGGAAAAGGAACCTGAACCTAAACAAAGCTGCAATTAATGCCGCTAAGGAAATTCACCGACTCGACTCGAAGGCTGCTCGCTGGATCGCTTTCGATACCCTCAGGGAACTGGAGAGCGAAGCTGTCCAGATGAGGCTTAAGAGATGAACAAAAGTAGAAATCGTTCATACACGTAGGTAAGAATATCATGGTGGTCTGGGTCATATTAGTAGTTGCCTTGGTTGCAGTCGGAGTTATATTAACTGGGTGTCAAAGAGTTAGCATTCCACGGCAGGTTAATCTTGAAGGCATAGAAACCTCTGAGGCGATCGAAGCCTATAACCGGATCAATCAATGGCCACAGTTTAAATTTCTGCGGCGCTTGGTCGTGCGTGAATTAAGGAAGTACCATCCCGACGGTGTGATGGTAGATGTTGGCTGTGGACCAGGTTATTTGATCGCAGTCATGGCGAGATCATTTCCACACCTTAATTTTATTGGAGTGGATATCGCGGCAGAGATGGTTCAACAGGCAACTCGCAATCTTTCTTCTCAGGGATTCGGTAAGCGGGTTGAAATTCGGCATGGGGATGTTCAGGAATTGCCATTCGAGGATGGTACTGTGGATTTTGTTGTCAGCACACTGTCTTTACATCACTGGTCACAGCCAAACCAAGCCCTGCAGGAGATTTGCAGAGTCCTTAAGCCACGAGGACAGTTTCTCATATTTGATTTAAGGAGAGATGCCCCGCGGTTCTTTTACTGGCTTCTTCACTTTGCCGAGACATTCGTAGTGCCTACTGCTATGAGAAGTGTTAGGGAGCCAACTGGCTCGGCCCGGGCAGCCTACACACCCGATGAAGCAGAAGCCCTTCTTTCTGGAACGTCATTTCGACAGTGGAAGACCAAGCGAGGGTTTGGCTGGATGTTTATCTGGGGAGGCAAAAATGAAAAATGATAATAGGTCTGTAGTGCTCTAGCAAGCAAAAGGCAACTGGTCTTCCCAACAATTTGGCTGAATGTGCACACGTATATTAGGTTTGCGTTCAGTTTATCTGGCTATTTCAATACCACCAATCTGGCGGAGAGTCAGAACCGTTGGCATACCACCAGTCACTGTAACTAGTCTCACTTCTCCAGAAAGTCCAAGATGCATACATCCCTTCATCTGAAACGGCTATACCTACACCGATATGCTTAATGTGTGGACAAAGTAGCCAAGTTCTATGTTTGGGGCTTCCCATCCAACTGCTAACAATGTCACTCGCTGTGTTGTAATATAAAGAACCTGGACCTCCTCCCCAGCAATTTTCAGCGTAGGGTTCGTACATGGAGGAGTGAAAAAGTTCACCTCGCCTAGCCATTTCTCTGCTGTGTTCCCTTGCTATTTCGTGTAACTCGTCATCCCAGATGAGTGGTGCTATGTCTCGGGATGACCTTTCCGAATTCACGAGTGTAAGAACCTCACGCTCTAGCGTTTCTATCTTGCTTCGTGCTTTCTCTGCTTCTTTTACATTGCTAATGAAAGGTTTAGCCTCATTTACGGCAATGGCAAAACTCATTCCCTCTACTGCCTCACCTACAAATTTAAAAGTTACTATGCCTATCACGTCTCCGTTGAAGTTTATCAACGGACCACCGCTATTCCCTGGATTGATGGCAGCGTCCGTTTGAACATAGCGTACCGAGTCGCTGTAGCGGAGGGCCGAAATTACTCCCCTAGAAATAGTGGCATTACCCTCCAAACCGAGAGAATAACCTACGGCTATGACCTCTTCTCCGCTTTCCAGTCTATCAGAATTACCAAGCGTTACTACTGGAAAATCAAACCCGCTGGCTGTAATCTTGAGAATTGCCAAATCTCGAAGTTCATCTCTGCCAATCACACTACCTCCGTATTGTTCTCCGCTTATAAACGTGATTGTTGCTGATTCGACATCTTCAACAACGTGGTTGCATGTGAGTATGTAACCTGACTTATCAATAACCATTCCTGAACCCATGCCATCCTCAACCTCCACCCTGACCACTGCAGGCTCAACCTTCGCTACAGCACTAGTTACATCCCCCTGTGCCGGGCCGGTCTCCTTAAGGAATTCGGCGACCTTTCCAGCTTGAGTTGTAATAACATCCAAGGAAGTATCCTTGTAGGTGGCTAGGGGTTCAATGCCTGCAAAAGCACATATCAGAGTAATTCCCACTACTGAAAAAAACACTAGCTTGAAACTGGGTTTTATCCGTTTATATTTTCGGCTACGCAATACTGAAATAATCCAGATTAGGAATCCAATCTCTAATAGGAGCGTTACGGTACCTGATATCGGATCACTTTGGTGGGTAAATAGGAGGTAACCAGTCCAAGTTGCCAACCCTAAGCCGGCAATAACTAGGAGACTTAGAAATAGCTTACGAATCTTCATAAACCTTGACCTATACTCGATCGCATCCCTTAGGGCTAAACCAGCTATAATCAGTCCTCCGGCAAGAACCAAAATACCCCATGTGTTTGGTGCCCCCCAGATACCAAGCAAAATTGATACTCCAACAATGACGATAATAGCTCTAACAATATTTACCGCCAGTATGGTGGCAGGTTGGGGAGCTTTTACTTTAGCCAAATAAGACCTCAGTTTAGGTAAATAAAGATTGACCATCTTTTCACTTAGGCTAATAGCTACCCATATTAGGGAGAAAACAAACAGGCTGGCTATTATCTTGCCAGCTATCGTTGTGGCTTCTGATGGTAATGCCGAAATTTGAATAGCTATATAAGCGCCTAATAAAAGGAACCAGTGTAGGAAAGGGTTACGTGTCTTCTCAATAACTAATTGTCTTCCTTCCCACTTCGTCTTGAGTAGCCACTGGTTGAAAGCATCATAGGCAATCCTTCTAAGCCACAGACCAGCGACCCAGAAGGCAACGAAGACCAACACTGGGATAGCTACTGCGAGCCAATTGTCGTTTATCCACTCAATTAACTGAATCATTATGCTTGCTTACTCCCGCTACTGCTAATTATAAATCCACCAGTGGAAAATAGAGAATTACACTCCCCTTAAATGACTCACACTCTACATTCCTCAAATCTAGGCCCAGCTTACATAATTCGCTTTCAGTATAAATGAGGTAGGCGTTAGATACCAGACCATAGTCGACAAGAGGGTTAACTTTGGGGATAACAAAGATGTTATCCTACCTCTGGCCAGCATTCTGACAGTTTGTATAATCAGGAGTGTACATTCCACTCTTCATTGACCTCTTGACAAAGTTTGAAACTTATGATAATCTTTTGATAAACTATAGTGTATAATAGATGAAGGAGGCTGAAATGGAAGAAACAGGTATAGTTATAAGGTGCATGTACAATAATCAAGGTTGGAAAGCGCCTTGCATTAAGCCTGGGGAAGACCCGGAATGTGAGCTGTGCTTTAATCCACTCGTGGGGATTAGGCCACCAAAACGAGGCGATAAAATCTGCTCTGGTCATTGTTGGGAACGCTATATATGTACCGATTACAGGTGGGGGTGTTATCCCAAAGGTAACACCTTTGCCCGAGCTTACAAAGGAATGAAGGTATTCTTTGTCTACAAGCACTTTGCGGGTGACTATACAATCTGGGGCACTACCATAGTGGTCAGCGTAGATTCGAAGCCCATGCAGACCGGTAAGGACTTTGAAGACGGCCATAAATTTATCCACTTTGAGCCTTTTGAACAGTTGCCAAAGGAAGAATGGGTATCAGGCCTATCTGATAAGCAGTTGGTTGGTGCAGAGTGGCGTCAGGGCCGTTTTCGTTATATAAATAGAGATCAGGAATTACACCTAGAAAAGCTAATCAAAGGGGAAACATCTGAAATAACTCAAGGCGGCGCAATTACCACCCTACCATCAGGTACATCTATCTTGAATATTGAAGTGAGCCCACACATCAACGAAAGGCTAGAAGAAATAGCCCACCAGGAGGGCAGACAGAAAGATGAGATTATTCGCGAAGCTATTGCAGAATGGTTAAAGGAAAGAGAGAGGTGAGAAAGGTTATCTTCTAAACGAGATAGGTGAGTCTTTGCGTGCTGTGTTTGAGGTCGACGATGAGGAAGAGGACGCCACCTAGAATCCATAGTCAACAATCTGACGTTCTGTTCAATTCGAGAAACGACTCGATGATTTCATAGCGATATATCCAAAAAGCGCAGTGAATTTTGTCATTAGAACATAGGTAGGCTCTGGTAGAAGATAGGCACTCCTCAATTGGCAATGTTGCTTGCAATTATATAAGTATGTAGAATGACAATTAGAGTGCCTCAAAGCGTAAGGGTAACATCGCACAAGACCATTTGAGTCCTCTGTATGAGAGACTTGCAATGGACAAGCTCAAAGAAGCGATCTATCTAGCAACGTCAGGGAGACTTGAGGAAGCCAAAAAAGGCTTCGAAGAAATCCTGCTTGAAGATCCCAAGAATGCCGATGTCTTATATAACCTAGGGATGTGTTTTACTGACCTAGGCCAGCCGCACAAAGCTGTGATAGTTTTAAAGAAATCCATAGAATATAATCCTAAACATTCCAACTGTTATGTAGCCCTTGGTTACGCTTACACCAGCTCTTCTATCGCCTGTGGTTGTGATTATCTATAATTATACGGCTGTTTAGCCCCGGGCTCTTAAAGGAGGGTGGAGATGGAAGTAGTGCAAAGGTCGTTCATACTCAGTGAAGCCGAGAAGGTGTGGTTGACTAGTAACCAGCACTTTGATCATGCTAACATCATTAAGTATTGCAATCGTCCGTTCACTTCTGTTGAGGAGATGAACGCAGCCCTCCTTAACAATTGGAACAATGCTGTTGCACCCAGCGATTTGGTTTACTTCTTGGGTGACTTTTCCTTCGGCAGGGGTTCGCGTAGTGTGAGGTGGTGGTTGAAGCGATTACACGGTCAAATTGTCTACATCAAGGGCTCGCACGACCACGGTATAAGGACTACGAGTACGATACCCAACGTACTCCGCGTAGTCCTGTCGGAGATAGTGTCCGTGAACTCGTTGGACTTTCTCTTGGTACACGATGCGCACGATGCAGTTGTGAATGGTTGGAATGGGTGGATAATACATGGGCACAATCACGATAACAGACCTTTTATGGACGCTAGAAGCATGCGCATAAACGTCAGCGTCGAGGCGATTGACTACAAGCCGATTACTTTGGCTAAGGTGTACAAAGAGGTAGTTGGACTGTAAATGTTCCTATCCTGATGCGGGTACGTCTTTGCGAAACCTTGTTATACAATGGGGACATAGAATAAGAAAAGGGGACGAAATGAGGAGGGTTTTGGTGTGAGGTCAAGCGTAGATACTGCAAGGAGAGTTCATACTTTGATAAACGCCGAAAGGAGAAGACGGGGGTTGGGACCTGTCTACTGGAGCAGGGGGTGTGCAAACTACGCGCAGAGTTCTGCGGATAGTTGCGCAGAGATGGGTCGACTTGTCATGCTCGCCTTTTGTACTGGGATGGTGGTGAGAATCTCGCTTTTGGTAGTAGGCACTTTACTCCCAGAGCAATCGTTAATTGTTGGATGCGCAGTAGGGCAGGCCACAGGGATAACCTTCTGAACCCGCGAGCTACGATGGCCGGCGTAGGTGTTGCGAGAACGGGGAAGGGAACGTATGTAGCTTGGATATTCAGCAGGGTGCCACCAACATACCCCGATTGTCCGGGGTATAGGGTTCGTCGGCAGCGGGGCGGATTTTTCAGGAAGATAGCAAAGTTTTTGTTCGGGAAGTGAAATATAGGTGAAGTAGCAGTAGATTTCAATGAAGACCGGAGGAAAGGGCAATGAAACCTGGATCATTAATTTGCGATAGGTTGGATCTTAACACCAGAGAGAACATTGATGGCCTGCATCGCTTGTTGCGGAAGATCGCTAGTGACAAGAGAAACTACCGCACTTTAACAGTCGAGGGCAATTATTACTTTAATCTACCTGAACAAGTCGCGCCAGAGTCTCCTGGTTGGTACGTGATCTTTGATAGTGATAGCGCCAAACCTTTGTATGTGGGAGAAGCTAACAATCTGAATCGTCGCCTTAATTCGCGCCAAGGCAGCTTGGATAACTTCGCGAATTCCCAACGTAAGGCCGACGCAGAACGAAACTTCATCAAGCGCTTCTATACTATTGGTCTACTAAAAAACCTGAAAGTGCTTCTCATTTCAGAAGGCGAGGTATGTCAAGCCTTCAAACTCCCATTCCCTTTAAGTACCGTTGACCATATAAATATAGAGAAGTTTATCAGCCTCTTTAGGTGGCAATTGTAACTGAATTCATTCCTGTGTATTTAGATTCCTCTAGGAGCCACTCTAAAGTAGCATACCCTGCACCTAGTTTCTTGCGCCGTGAGATTTAACCAATCCTAGGGCGCTGTCCATAATAGACTAAACAAAGCTTATTTTGTTACTTGTTACACATTCTAGCGTTTTGTGCAATTTGGCAAATACACTATAATTAAACCTGCGTGGAGGTAATAAGAAATGTCTGAGATAAAGGTGGATTGCACAGGTGAAACCTGTCCGATCCCTTTAGTTGAAACCCGGAAGGCCTTAAGGAAAGCAAAAGAAGGTGACATTGTGGAGGTTATCGGAACTCATCCTTCTTCTAAAAAAGAGATACCAATGGCCGTCAAAGCTCTGGGGCTGGAACTTATGGACATTCAGGAGAAAGACGGAGTTTGGAAAATAAGGATACGCAGGTAGAAGGAGGAAGTAACTATGGCTAATAAAGCTACTATTGTAGTTCATAGCGGTGATATGGACAAGGTTTTCAGTGCCCTTATTATAGCTAATGGGGCACTGGCGATGGGGATGGAAGCATCGCTCTTCTTTACCTTTTGGGGTCTTCAACGCCTCAAGAAAGGCGGGTTGGAAAGGGGACCACTATCAAAAATGAACATTCTAGGCCTCGGCAAGTGGATGGTTAAACGGAGGATGAAGAAGGCTGGTGTGGCCTCTTTAGAGAAGCTCCTGCAGGACTTCACGGAGCTTGGGGGTAAAATCATTGCCTGCGACATGACTATGAAAATAATGGGGGTAAAGAAAGAAGACCTCCGTGATGATTTGATATCAGATTACGCTTCGGTGGGCACTTACATAAATGAGGCTAAAGAATCAAGTGTGACCCTCTTCATATAGGCAGGAGGGAGGTATGTTGGACAGACGACAGGTATATCTGGACAACTCAGCAGTCACCCGGCTGGATGAACGGGTACTGGAAGCAATGAAGCCGTATTTCTTCGATAAGTACGCCGTTGCCACCTCGGAATTTGCCTACTCTCAGGGCATAGAGGCTCGAGAGATACTGGACGGTGCTAGAGAAGCCCTGGCTGCGGCTCTGGGAGCAGCGTCTGGAGAGCTTATTTTCACCTCAGGAAGCACCGAATCCTCAAACATTGCCCTGAAGGGAGTAGCCCTGGCTCTTGGTAATAGCAAAGGGAAGCATATAATTGTGTCGAAAATCGAGGATTTTCCGGTACTTCACAGCGCAAGAGCCCTTGAGAAGCAGGGCTTCCGGGTGACCTATCTGGATGTAGATAGTGACGGCTTTGTGAATCTCGACAAGCTTAGAGATTCCATCACAAATGAGACCATTCTGGTTTCTATCCAGCATGCCAACCAGGAGATTGGCACCATTCAGGATATCGCTAGTATTGGTCGTATCTGCGGCGAGAAAGGGACTCTGTTTCATACTGATGCGACTCATACCTTCACCCGGGTTCCCCTCGATGTCAGGAGGATACCTGTGGATTTAATCACGGTATCCGCCCATACTATCCATGGGCCGAAAGGCATCGGAGCACTGTACGTTCGTCAAGGGACAAGAATAGCCAAGTGGGTAGATGGGGGATTTCAGGAGTTCGACCTTCGGGCGGGGCTGGAAAACATACCCGGTGCAGTGGGATTCGCCAAAGCGGTAGAATTGGTCACGCCAGAAGAAACAAAGAGGTTACAATCAATGCGTGACCGTATTATTGACCGTATACTTGCCGAGATACCGGATACTACCCTCAATGGCCACCGCTGGAAGAGGCTCCCGCAGAACGCTAATATTTCGTTCCACTTCATAGAGGGTGAATCTATCACCCTGCATCTCGATATGCACGGTTTTGCTGTGAGCACCGGCTCTGCCTGTTTCAGCCGCTCTCTGGAGGGCAGTCACGTTATCTTTGGGATAGGTGGTGACCACGAAAGGGCACACGGGTCAATTCGTTTTACCTTCGGGCGTTACAACACTATGGAAGACGTCGACGCCGTGGTTCAAACGCTGGCAGAGGTGGTGCCGGAGCTGAGAAATATCAGCCCATTGGGCAAACGAAATAAAGAGTAGGAGGATTAGAGATGAGATTTCCATATAGTGAAACGGTACTGGAGCACTTTCGACACCCGCACAATGTAGGTAAGATTGATAATCCCGACGGAAAGGCGATGGAAGGCAGTCCGGCCTGCGGCGATATGGTGGCTGTATATATTAATGTTGACCCAAAGACGAACACTCTCTCAGACATCAAATTCGAATCCTATGGCTGTGCTTCTAACATCGCTACTGGTTCTATCATTACGGAACTGGCCAAGGGAAAGACATTGGATGAAGCCAAGAAGATTACCTGGAAGGAAGCGTCAGATGCACTGGGAGGGCTTCCCAAAATCAAAGCCCATTGCTCGGTACTTGCCATAGAAGGTCTACGTTCGGCCATTGAAAACTACGAAGAGCGCCACGGTCTGGTTAAGGAGAAAAAGCCGACCACGGTAGAGGTGGTTCGTAAGCGCCTCAAGAAAGTTATGAACCCTATGGCTGGGTTGGACCTGGTGCGTACAAACCTGGTGCGAGACATTGAGGTAAAGGATGGTGCTGTCCGAGTGGTGGTCGACTTACCTCCGGACCACCAGTTTGCTGCGGCAATAAAGGAAGAGATAACAGAGAAGATAGAGCCACTCTGGGATGTAAAAGAAGTAGCGGTTGAATTTATGGCATAGAAGTCCGACAGAACTCTGGGTTCAGACGCGGTTCCGGGGAACGTAATGGGGGGAAAGGCTACTCCTAATAGTAAGAAAACAGAAAAGGCTCGTATTCACATAACCGGGATGACCTGCACTACCTGTGCCGCCACTATCGAGAAAGGACTTAAAGAGACACCCGGCGTGGAGCAGGCAAACGTGAGCTTTGCCTCGGAAAAAGCTTCTGTAGAATATGACCCCTCTAGGGTAGACCTTACCAAAATTAAGAATACCATCTCTCAACTGGGCTACGGGGTAGCCACCAAGAAATCTATCTTCCCTGTAGGCGGAATGACCTGCGCTTCCTGCGTCGCCCGGGTAGAGGAGGCTCTCTCCAGTGTGTCCGGGGTAGTTTCCGCCAATGTTAATCTAGCCTCAGAGAAGGCTACTGTGGAGTACACGGATGGAACGAGCATAGCTGACCTCAAGCAGGCAGTGAAAGATGCCGGCTATGAACTTGGCTCGGAAGCAGAGACGCTGGAAGATGTGTCCGCTGCTTCACAGCGAGAACTCCGAGGCATAAGGAACAGGTTTATCGTTGCCGCTATCCTTGCCTCATCAATTATGGCTTTAATGTGGATTCCCTCATTCGCCGGGAAACCATATTTACTCTGGGCACTGGCCACGCCGGTGCAGTTCTGGGCAGGCTGGCGATTCTACGTGGGTGCCTGGGGTGCGTTAAGGCACAAAACTGCTGATATGAATATGCTGGTGGCCCTGGGCACCTCAGCCGCCTACTTTTATAGTATGATAGCTGTTCTCTTTCCTGGCCTTTTTGCTGCTGCCGGGGTAGAGCTTGGTCTCTACTTCGATACCTCAGCGATGATTATTACCCTGATACTGCTTGGTCGCTTCTTGGAAACACGAGCCAGAGGACAGACTTCAGAAGCGATAAAGAAGCTCATTGGACTGAATCCTAAGACGGCCTTGGTTATCCGTGACGGTAAAGAAACAGAAATTCCTGTAGATGATGTCCAGGTTGGTGACCTCATTCTGGTACGACCAGGAGAGCGAGTACCGGTGGATGGTATTATTCGCCAGGGATATTCCAGCATTGATGAGTCCATGATTACCGGGGAGAGCATTCCTGCGGAGAAAAGGGCAGGTGACGAAATTATCGGTGCCTCCATTAATAAGACAGGCAGCTTCAAGTTCGAGGCAACCAGGGTGGGTAAAGATACCACCCTGGCTCAAATTATCCGGCTGGTGGACGAAGCCCAGGGAAGCAAGGCACCTATTCAGCGATTGGCCGATGTCATCGCCAGCTACTTCGTACCGATAGTAATCGGCATTGCCATCATTACCTTCATAGTATGGTACTTTGCCGGACCATCCCCAGCCCTTACCTATGCCATTCTCAACTTTGTGGCGGTGCTTATCATTGCCTGTCCCTGCGCCATGGGGCTGGCGACACCAACGGCGATTATCGTGGGCACAGGTAAAGGAGCTGAGCATGGTGTTCTTATCCGGAGTGCTGAGACACTGGAGAGGTCTCATAAAATAGGTGTTGTGCTGCTGGATAAAACAGGCACTTTAACTCAGGGCAAACCCGAGGTAACCGATATTTTCGCTCTCCCTTCTTCTTCTCAGGAAGAGGTTCTCCGGCTGGCAGCCTCGGCCGAGCGTGATTCGGAGCATCCACTCGGCGAGGCTATACTCAGGGCTGCTTCGGAAAAGAAGCTGCCGGTATCTTCAGCCTCTGATTTTAATGCTATCCCCGGACACGGTGTCGAGGCTTTAGTAGAAGGCAAAAGGCTTCTACTGGGCAACCTCAGGCTAATGAGTGAAAAAGGCCTTTCCTTAAATGGACTGGAGGAAGAAGCTGAGCGGCTCTGGGCAAAAGGCAAGACAGTGATGTTTTTGGGCATAGATAACCAAGTAGTGGGTATTATCGCTCTGGCTGATACCCTTAAGCCGAATGCCAAAGCGGCAGTGGATGCGCTACATAATATGGGTATTGAGGTGGTGATGCTCACCGGAGACAACCGGCGTACTGCTGAGGCTATTGCCCGGGAGGTAGGTATTGACCGTGTACTGGCTGAGGTGCTGCCGGAACATAAAGCTCAGGAGGTCAAGAAGCTACAGCAGGAGGGGAAAGTGGTGGCAATGGTGGGAGACGGGATAAACGATGCCCCAGCCCTGGCTCAAGCGGATGTAGGCATCGCCATTGGTACCGGCACCGATGTGGCCATGGAAAGTGGAGATATTACGCTGATTAGCGGTGATTTAGGGGGAATTGTGACTTCTATATCCCTGAGCAAACGCACTATGAGAACTATTAAGCAGAACCTCTTCTGGGCTTTTGCCTACAATACCACCCTTATCCCGGTGGCGGCAGGAGTATTGTACTTTGCCTTCGGGAATATTGGTGTCCCCCCAGGGCTTCATTTCATCTTGGGCAACTATGGGTTTTTGAATCCGATTTTGGCGGCGGCAGCCATGGCCGCCAGCTCCATCACCGTAGTATCTAACTCGCTGCGTCTTAAAAGATTTAGGCCGACCAGCTTTGAACCAACTAAAGGAGGTGCGCCAGGGTAATTGACCCGGTTTGCAAGATGGAAGTGGAGGAGAACAAGGCAGCATGGCGGTGATTGAGACGTTCGGTCTTTCCCGGAGCTTCGGGAACACAGTGGCGGTGGAAAGCCTGCACAAATGGGCGGTTTGTTTAACTCCTTGAGCAGCGAGTCGAGATGTCCTAGAATCCACCCTTAACAGATGCCGTCTACCGCAGTCAATTGCATAACCACTATCGCGGATGCTATAATTCCATGAGGTTCTAAAATGAAATTCATATTGTTCTCATCAACAACGTTCGAGGTTTCGGACCCAGTTGCTCTAATCGAGTCCTATTGTTTCCAAAGCGACTTTTATGGTAAGTATGACCTGCTGTTGTTAGAACCCGACAGGAGGAAAGTGGAACATGTGAACAAGATAGGCGCACGTATAAGGGCAGGAGCGTTACAAAGTATAAAGCTCGTAATCGAAGAAACGAAGGATTTACGGATATTTAGATATGACCTCGATAGGTTCCTAGAAGTAGACGATGTAACTAGGAGTGATCATATCAATGAACTCAGTGAGAAAGTTATTAAGAAACTGTTGGGAATTAAAGGAATTGGCTTGTCAAGAGCCACAAAGGTCCTACACACACTTTACCCAGAGATCATTCCAATGATTGACGATGCGCTCCAAGATGAATATCGTAGTACAGTCAATTCACGATGGACAGAAAAGCACCCCGAGCAGATTATCATTGCTTACTATAACAACTTAAAACACGGCAATAATTGGCAAAATTTAGCTGAGATTTTTAGCCAGACCCGTTTTTTGGGCTTAACGAAGGTGAGGATTTTTGACATACTCTGGTGGTCATATCTGAAAGCTAAGAGGCTACGACAGAAAAAGAATATCCACTGGTCTACAATAAAATAGTAGGCTACTACCTTGAATGAAAGTGTCCTTACTTTTTGGTTTGCCTTGGAGCCAAAAACCGGAAGGAGATGGATGGAGAAAGAAATCGAGCAAAGGCGCACGATTAAGGTTATCATTACCCTAGATGTGCCTGTAGGTGAGGAAGGCCTTGCTACCGGGCTTATGGACCGTGTCATTACCGAGCACATCATAGATTGCGAGGCCTTTCGGGACTATGGGGTCGAATTTGCGGGATGGGATATTGAATCTGGGGAAGAATACCAGAGGAAATAGAATAAAGCTCGAATGCCAGATATTCAACTGAAAAGCTGAAAGGGGCTAAACTGAAAGCGCATTAAAGTGGAATTTAACTTTGAAAGTTACCTTTAGTCGTGCTCGCCAACCAATAATTGCTTATTCTGTTACCCGTTGAACAAAAACTCACTTTGTATGGTGAATCACGCATGCAGTATAATCTACTTGAAATAAAGGATTTACGGGATGGCTAATTTGAATCCGTTCTGGTCAGTCATCATTTTGGCAAGCACTGCCTTTCTCGGAGCAGTTATAGGAGCCACTGTTCGCCCTCTTTTTGACCACTTGGTTCAAAAGTGGCAACAGAAGAGCGTCTGGAGACGACAGGCACTTGAACAACAACTAAACGAATTATACCGGCCCCTTTATGAGAAAATGGTTATTATGCCCAAAACAGACCCCACGCACTATTTTGTTGATTGGGAGGAGGAAGAATTTAAGAAATGGCTAGTGGATGCCTTGGACATAATTATCCCTAAGTTGCATTTAGTACCTGATGGAATACTCAGTAAAGTTCATGGATGGCGAGAGATTGTTGCTCTAGGGCCAGAATACGGTGTTAGTGCTGAACCTGACGTCAGATTCCTCTATGCCACATCGAGAAGCAGTTTCGCTCGTTACGGAAGGAACTAGGCATCTCTTGAGACCACAGGATAGTCCGGTCCACAAACATTGGGCGAAGGTGTTTTGCACAATCCTTCCAGTCACTCATAGGTGTATGATGACAGAAACGCACTTTGACGGAGTACATCATGCCAGAGTTTACGAAATATAAATGGCATTTCTACGTTGACAATAATGTGGAGAAGGCGGTTGTCGACTTTTTTAGAAGCTCAGGGTTTGATGTCTTATGGATTGCAGAAGTCCCAGAGCTGCAAAGGCAAGAGGATGACGTCTTCCACTATGAGAATGCACATAAGCTAGGACGTTACTTAGTAACACACGATTCTGATTTCTGGAATGACCAAAAGCACCCACTAAAAGAGTCTCCAGGCTTAGTCATCTTGGATGCCAAAGACCCTTCGATTGCCAAATACCTCCCAGTTCTTCTGCGAAAGCTCATTCAGGACTACAATCCCACGTCCAAGGCACTGTACCTTGACGGGGTGAAGATAAAACTAAGCTCGGAGGGAATTGTTATTAAGACATTGGACCGGGATACGCAGAAGGTAGCTACTGAAAGTTGGGTATGGACAGAGCTATTCTGACTTTGTTCTGCACCTAAAAGAACTCCGACCCGAGGTCACAAACAGCCATTTTGTTGCGTTGTAAACTCCCTTGAGTGATGGTAATCCTCGTTGACCTTGCCGGCCTACAGAATGCGACTGAGCTCAAATCTACCTTTACGTTGCCACTAAGACTTAGCCGATAGGGTAAAGACATAGTGCCTCGAGGTATCCTTTTATCTAAAGTAACCTGA